>Ga0209634_1002098_pt1 | contig 14145 bp, 7 predicted proteins | sample LinPmetageLP40_FD_184043 | JGI IMG/M metagenome (GOLD analysis project Ga0209634, IMG submission 184043) | Marine viral communities from the Pacific Ocean - LP-40 (SPAdes) (version 2) | ecosystem: Environmental > Aquatic > Marine > Oceanic | place: Pacific Ocean | collected 2010-08-26
GACGGCTTTAGGAAAGCCTTTCACCATGAAACCATTTCCTACTATCGCAGGACAGACCGTGAATATGTGGACATAGAAAGCCCTTGCCTTTCTACTGTCTTGTCAGGTACACCCAAGCAAGTAGCGGCCTTAATCCCGAATGCAGAAAACGGCTTATTCAGCCGTTTCATATTCTATTACATGAATGTTCGGCCAGTGTGGAAGAATGTATTTGCTTCGCAAACTGCCAATGGATTAGACGACTACTTTGATGCTTTAGGAAATGAGTTCTTCAATCTTTACAGTTCATTAAAAGCTGGACAGGATGTTCAATTCTTTCTCACCGCTGACCAGCAAGACCAGTTCAATCAGTTCTTCGGTCAGATACAGGAAAAGTACATGAGCATTCAGGGAATCGACTACATGGCAACCATCCGAAGGTTGGGATTGATTGCCTATCGTTTTTGTATGATATTCTCTGCTTTGCGGATCATGGAAACAGGTGAAACATCATCAAAGATGATTTGTGAAGAAAGAGACTTTCAAGCTTCGCTTGCTATGGTGAAAGTGTTGGTAAAGCATTCGAGTAAAGTGTTTGCAGAACTCCCAGAGGACATTCAGAAACCTACTCGATTAAACAGGAAAGAGAAATTCTTGAATAAGCTGCCCAAGCACTTCAACCGTCAAAAGTACCTTGAAGTGGCAGCGGCTTTGAGCATTCCTCACAAAACGGCAGAGGGCTATATCACTGACTTCTGTAAATCAGGACTGATTCACCGTGAGTCACAAGACAACTACATAAACACCTCGATTGAGGAAAATGAGGATGTTAAGGATACTAAGGAAAATTAATCCTTGGTATCCTCCATTTCCTTAAAATCCTGAGACGTACTTAATGGTTTTATTTTCTTTTTCTAACCTTTTATTTTCTTATATTAGCCAATATTTGACAAGTCATAAATTGAAAGGTCATGCAATTGGGTGAACGCATAAAAGAACTAAGAGAAAGTCAGGGACTTTTGCAACGACAGTTAGCAGCAAGTCTCGAAATTGATACGCCAATGTTTAGCAAGATTGAGCGAGGGGATAGAAAAGCGAAGAGAGAACAGGTTTTGAAATTGGCTCAATTATTAAACACCAATGAAGAGGAACTTTTAACTATTTGGTTGGCAGATCAAGTATATGAATTGGTCAAGGATGAAGATGTGGCTAGCAGTGCATTGAGAGTTGCTGAGGAAAACTTCAATTATGGAAAAAATAAAGACGGAAATCCTTCAATCTTGTAGATAAACAATATGAATGAGATAGAAACATTATACAAAACACCACTACCTGCTAAGCGAACAGGAGCATTATACAATGCCTTTCCTTATCCTACTAAAATATCACCTGAAGCAATAGCTATATATATTGCCTGTCACACTAAAATTGGTGATTCAATTTTAGATCCTTTTGCTGGAAGTGGTACTACAGGTTTAGCCACAATGCTCTGTGATAACCCAACAGAGGACATGATTAGTACCGCAAAAAAAATGGGTGTTAATCCAATATGGGGTAAAAGGAAAGCTGTACTTTATGAGTTAAGCACTTTAGGTTCTTTTATTTCAAAAGTGATGTGCAATCCACCATCTTCAAAGAGGTTTGAAGAATTGGCTAAGACTCTTATAAAAGAAGTCTCTAATGAGCTTTCAGGTATATATACTGTAAAGGATGAGCAAGGGCGAACTGGTGAGGTACGATATATAATCTGGTCAGACTTAATTATCTGCCCGAAGTGCAAGTCGGAACATACATATTTTGATGTTGCAGTAAGTAAATCTCCATTACAGGTTAAGAAAGAATTTGAGTGTAACCAATGCATGCATCAAGGTAACATATCTGCACTTGATAAAGTTACTGAAGCATATTTTGATCCTGTTTTGAATCAAGACATAGTAAGAAAGAAAAGAGTGCCTGCCTGGATATATGGTAAAACTGGAAAGCAAAACTGGAATAGGAAAGCCAATAATGAAGACTTATTTATTCACGATACTTACCTAAAGTATTTAGATTTTTCACTAGTTCCAAATTACAAAATCAATTGGGGGATTTTATATAGAAAAGGATACCATACTGGAATAACACACCTTCATCATTTTTACACGAACCGAAACCTAGTTGTTTTTAGTAAGCTCTGGAATAGAATTGAAAGGTATCCAATGGAATACCAAGATGCCCTGAAGTTACTTTTACTGAGCTACAACTCTTCTCATTCTACATTGATGTCAAGAGTAGTTGTTAAAAAAGACAGTTCAGATTTCGTAATTACTGGCTCTCAATCAGGAGTTCTGTATATAAGCAGTCTACCTGTAGAGAAAAACATTTTTGAAGGATTAAAACGAAAGATTACCACACTTTCCAAGGCCTTTAAATTGATTGAAGAAAGTGCATCCGAAGTGACAGTAGTAAATAAAAGCAGTACCAATATAGTAGGGATTGAAGGCACAATTGATTATGTTTTTACCGATCCTCCATTCGGTGATTATATCCCTTACTCTGAGATAAACCAATTAAATGAAGCATGGCTTCAGACTTTGACTGAGGATAAAAATGAGGTAATAATCAACAAGGCACAGGGTAAATCAGTAGTTGACTATGGTGAGTTGATGGAACAAGTCTTTCATCAGCTTAATAAATCATTAAAAAAAGATGGTAGAATCAGCTTAGTGTTCCACTCAGCCAAATCTGAAGTATGGAGAAGCTTGGTGAATAGCTTTAGTAATGCTGGTTTTTCTGTACTTCTTTCCAATATTTTAGATAAGGTACAAGGAAGTTTTAAGCAAGTTACCTCAAGTATCAAGGTTCAGGGTGATCCACTCCTTCTACTTGCCAAATCAAAGCCTATTACTAATCATATAATTGAGACCAATAAAAAGGAAGAGACCCAAATCATTAACGATCTGATATATGAGGCTTTCACCTTAAATAACAATTTAAATGAGCAAAAACCAGAACGGCTTTATTCCAGATATGTAAGTGCATGTATTGAGTCAGGCGTTCCTGTTTCTCAGAATGCAAAGGATTTTTATTTAATTATTCGCAAGGAAATTCAAAACACTCATCCAGCGATTTAACAACCCCATAAATGTCAGAAACTCTTATCGACATAGAATTTAAAAAACATTTAGGGCAATACTTCTCTGGCCATAGAGTTGCTAAACTTCTTGCATATATGTGCAAATCTAATTTAGCTAATTCCATAATTGATCCAATGTGTGGATCTGGAGATATGCTTAATGCTTGTACATATTCTGACTTTGATGGTAGATCTTATCACGGTGTTGAGATAGATGATAGGGTTGCCCAATTAGCATATCAGAATTTGGCTTCTATTAGGAATGTAAATATTACAAATCATAATTCATTTGAATCAAATGCTATTAAGATACTTGCCAGCACCCCTTTTGATCTGGTAATTACAAACCCACCTTATGTGAGATACCAATCATTCTCAAACTCAAATCAAACAGAACCTAATCACCTTAGCTCAAATGAAATTCGAAATAACCTAATTAAATCATTAGACTCTTTCAGACACCTTTCTCAGTCTGAAAAAGATACGGTACTTGAGGTTATCAATAAATATTCGGGATTGTCTGACATGGCTGTTCCCTCTTGGATTCTCTGTTCACTTTTAGTACGCCAAGGAGGTAGGTTAGGTATAGTTGTTCCAAACACATGGCTTAATCGAAATTATGCTGACGTAATACAATACCTATTGCAAAAATGGTTTCATATTGAATACATCATCGAGGATGGAAACTCTTCTTGGTTTCCAAATGCCCAAGTCAAGACCACTCTGTTAATTGCCAAACGTACCCCTCAAAAAAAATCAATTCTTGATTTTAATGAAGAAACATTTACTTACTGTACGCTTTACTCAAACGCTTCATCTCCTGAGAGTTTGATTGGAAATATTTTTCCTGAAATTGAGAATCCAGAAAAAGCATTTATTGCAGCAATCGATAAGGGAAATCTACCTTCGAAATACGGTAGTTTAAGAACGATTAAACTCAAAGAATTTTCAGATAACCTTCACTCAAGAATCAAAAATTCGCCATGGTATCAAAAACTGGATGGTAAAAAACATCATAAAGCAGAAGTTAACCTAAGGGTAAAGATTCCTTCAGAGCTGTCTACATGGTTAGGTAATCAATCGAATGAATTTACTCTATTGGAAGACTATGGAGTCAATGTGAGCCAAGGTCTGAGAACTGGAGCTAATTCATTCTTTTACCTTCAAAAGGAAAAAGAAAATGAAACTTCATATACCTTAAAACCAGACAAAGTCCATCCCCTCTCGGAATTGACAGTTCTGAAGAGATTTTGTAAAGATGTACTTAAAAGACAATCTGAACTGGATAATTCTTACTCAATAGACAAAGTCGAACTTTCGAATATCCTAATTTACCTTCAAAACGCAGTTCTAACGAGAGATTTAAATAATTCAAGTAGAATTTTCTCATCATATGATTTTATAGATGGGGACTTACAAAAATATATTGAGGAAGCTGAACATCTAAATATTGGTAAAGAGGATGAACCTAAATTCTATCCAGAGCTATCAGCAGTAAAACCCAACATCCGAAAGGAAAACCCTTCTAACCCTCTTCAACTACCTCGGTTCTGGTATATGATTCCTCAATTGACAAAACGTCATCAACCTGAACTTTTTGTTCCAAGAGTAAATGGACAATTACCAAAAACAAGGCTAAACAAAATAGAACCTGTTGTTATTGATGCCAATTTTTCAAGTATTTGGGTTACGGATGGCAAAAAAGGACTAAACAAATATTCAGCCTTAGCACTGTTAAACAGCACCTGGTGTGTGGTCGCTATGGAAGAATATGGAACTGTAATGGGTGGAGGTGCTTTAAAACTTGAAGCAACCCACATAAAGAAGGTTCCAGTCCCAAAATTTGATACCAAATCCATCAAACGATTAACAGAATTAGGGATTGAACTTGAGAGGTCTTCTAAATCGCATGATCTAATAATTGACAGAATCGATTCAGTTGTAATTGAATCCCTCAATATTCAAGGTGACTCAAAAATAAAAGCTAGGGAATTAAGCAATATTAAAAACAAGCTTTTTAAGCAAAGAAATGGCTAATGGATAATATTTCAATAAATATAGAAGCTGCAAAGGCAAGTATAACAGATAGCATAAAGCTCATCAGTGAAGGAAAAAACGAACAAGTAATCCGAGATAGTTTCACCTCATATCTAAGACAAATGTTCCCTGATCAACCAAATTGGGTCATTCGTCACATCCAAGGCACAGAAGCAGCGGTTAAGATAAATAAGGGTGTGAAAGAGAGTACCGGATTTGTAGATAATCTTGTTGACTTAGCAGCTATTGAGTATGAATCAGACCTTACTAAGACGCCCAAATTCAATGAAGGATTTAATCAAGTAAAGGACTATTGTTCAAGTTTAGCTAATCAAGGACATGATCCTGAATTGATTATTGGTATTTTATCTGACACAGTTCGGTGGTATGCCTATGAAATTGATTTATCCGAGCTTCCTGTTGAAAAATTCACACGGTATAACATAGTATTGAATCCAATTGATTCAATTGACTGCTCAACCAATACCGATACTAACTCTACAGATCTAATAAATTTTCTATGTAAGTATCTAGGAAGGATTGGTGCCAGACCTGTCTCAGCATATTCCATTTCAAAAGACCTTGGTTTTGAAAGTGAGTTCTGTCAAAAGCACATAGTTTCACTTGAAAGTATTGTACAAGATGCCTTCAACAACAACCCTGCATATTCTTCATTAATTCAGCAGTTGTGGTGCAACTTCGTTAGTTATTTGAGGGAAGATGGTGTATCTGATCAATTTGACCTGAAAACCTATGTAGATGAATATTATATCTTAACATTGGGTAAACTCCTTTGTGCGAATTTTCTGGAAAGAACTGCGCTTAGCTCAGATGATAATGAGTTACAAGGCATAATAAGTGGAGCGTATTTTGAAAACAAGGGGTTAATAAATTTTGTAGAGTATGACTACTTTGGATGGTTAAATTCCGATCCGCACTTATTGAGTATGCTGCCTGTTGCAAGAGAAATTCAACAGGATTTAGTAGCCTATAATTTTAAGCCTGATCCTAATGAAGACCTATTCGGTGAATTGATGGCTCAATTGGCAAACAGGTCACAAAGAGTTCTCTTAGGCCAAGAATGGACACCTGCATGGCTATCAAAGAAATTAGTGGAGGATGTAACCACGAAAATCCCTGTCTCTGAGGATATTCAAATTATAGATATGTGCTGTGGCTCTGGCTCTATGATTGTAGAATCAGTTCGAATTGCAAAAGAGAGAATTACTCAAGTTCACGCTACTCAAAGCCAAGAGTCCAAAATCGACTTAATGGTAAAATCAATTACTGGGTTTGACATTGATCCACTTGCAGTTATGCTATCAAAGATTAACTGGATATTGGCATCTATGGACTGGCTAGAACCGCTTGGGATGTACTCAATATCAATTCCAGTTTATCATGCGGATTCTCTGTTTGTCATAACACCAATTTCAAATCAGATTGATGATGAGGAAAGCACATCCTTCACTTTACGCATTGCTGAACATGTAGTATCTCTTCCTAATTTCCTTATTTCACCAAATAATAGGGGTCTTTTTGATGCCTTAATAGATACAGGTTATCATCTTGTAACTGACTCAACTTCAAATGAAGCCATTAGTATATCACCTTCGGATTTGCAGGTCTATTTAAATGGAATAAAAGAAAATCTTGGGATGGAAATAGATTCTGATCAAGAGAAAGAGATACTTGATTTTTTATGTGACTTTATTTCAAAAGTTGATGCTCTAAATAAAGATGGAAGAAATGGTATCTGGGCTTATATAATGAGGAATAGTTTTCGACCAGGACTTGTTGCAGGTCAGTTCAATGGGCTTGTTTCCAATCCTCCGTGGTTAGCATTAAGTAAAATTGCTGACAATCCTTATCAACAAATATTGAAAACCAAAGCAGAAAGATTTGGTATTAAACCAGAAGGCTCTTCGCATCTGCATATTGAACTTGCAACGATTTTTCTTTTACACTCAGTTAAGGAATACCTAGTTGACAATGCTCCTATTGGTTGCATTGTTCCTGACACAATTCTTAATGGTCATCATCATAACCGATTTCGATTGGGTAATTATATTAATGCTTCAGAACCGGTTAATTTCAATGTTTCGAAAATATGGAAGATCGAAAAACATGTCTTCAAAAATAATGCGGTAGTTCTATTTGGAAACAAGTCTCAAAGTAATCAGGATGCCGGAAACCCAATCTCTGGAGCACATATATCAGAAAACGGAACCCTTAACGAAACAATTTTTTATAAAAACAAACAAGGAAACAGGACTGCTTGGAGCGAACAGCTAATTTCAGGAAATGAAGCAGGTTTTTATACACCCGCCAACTTTAGACAAGGAGCAGATATAATGCCTCGAAATTTACTTTTTTATGAAGTATCAATCACTTCAAATGATCGATTCTATAATACAAAGTCAATTAATCCTGTCACAAGTGAATTGGCCTTTACAGTAAAGGATGCAAAGAAGTTTCAGGATTTTTCCCTAAGCCAAAGATCGCTTCCTGTCGATTTGTTTTTTGAAGTTATTACCTCCAACCTGCTAACTCCCTTTCACATTGCAAATACTCAAAAAGCTCTACTGCCAATCAAAAAAAGTACCCAGAGCGTATGGGAAAAGATAGCAGATAATGAAATAAATGCAAAGGGTGCAGTGACTAGGAATACATTCAGAGAAATATATAATACTCTTAAACCAGTAGGTGGCTCAATTGATACAATTTTCGATCTTATAAATACGAGAGGTAAACTAGTACAGCAGATAATTAATCCAAGCGGTTACTTAGTGTTTACTGGTGCAGGTGGAGGAAAAGTCTGCTCTGGTTATGTTTCCATGGCAGATTATGATACCAATAAACTGATATTGGATCAGACCGTTTATTGGACGCAAGTTGATTCAGAAGATGAAGCCATTTATTTGGTAGGCTTATTGAATAGTCATGCGATTAATGAAATCATAGAAGATTTTCAGCCTAGAGGGGCATTTGGAAAAAGACACGTTCACAAATTACCCTTTGGTGTAACCCCTCCTTATGATGAGTCTCAGGTGGCACATCAGGAGGTTGTTGCAAAAACAAGAGCATTGATAATTGAATATCAAGACTTAATCCAAAGTAATGAAGATGTACAAAACTTTTTGAACCCCAACAGCAGCACTCTTAGCAGGAGAAGAAAGAAGCTTTATCAATACCTGATCGATCTTAGTACATATCCAGAATATGAACTTGCATGTAAATCTCTTTATGGAGTTTAGCCTATTCAAATAAACTGACCTGTTAAAAAAATGGACTCCAGAAATCACTCTTTCAACATACTCACATTCAATCATCCTCAGGAAGAACAAACCTTTTACTTCACTGACCAGGAACAAGACAACCTCACACGGATTTACAAATCCTTAGTACCTGATGAGGTCATTGAAAAGTATGGAGAGCAAGACCACTATTACACCTCATTTACAGTTGAGCAGAAAGATTTCTTAGCGGTATCAAAACCCACAAGTCCACAGTTTGAAACCAAGACGAATGAGCAAGGTGAAGAACGTTCATACACCATCCGTAATTCTACTTTTTCCACTTCAGTACTAAAGAGATATTACAATTCGCTCATTCATACGCATTTCAAAGGGAAAGGATTTTTAGTAAAGCCCAATTTTGTAAGTGATACAGAAGTTTGGCTTCCAAGTACCAAACAAGACACCACAGGCCAGTACAAGATTTTCGACCGCTTCTCACTCAAAGTACAGTTTAAGACAGTTTCTGATAGCTTGGAATTGTTGGTGACATTTGAAGGTAAATCCAAAATCTTCAAAATCCCTGTCTCCACTCTTTTAGAGGATGTATCACCGACAGATATTAATTGGGTAGTCTATGAAAAAGGACTGTACCGATTTGATGAGTTACCTGATAGTGGCAAAAGAGAATATGACAAGGTGTATCCCGTATGGAATTTCGAAATCAGAGATGCACTAATGCAAGGAACGGAAGCCCCGGACAAAACCAATAAGTACAAAAAGTTCAAAGATGGAATTGACAACTTCTATACTCAATATCTGAATACAGAGGAGTTCAAAACTATTATTCCTATTTCCTCAAATGGATTCATTCCAGTCAATAAAATCAATATCGGATCAGTCAACAATTCCAGCAACCGCCTTTTATTCGGTAAAGAAAATTCTGGTATTGTGCCAATGGATGGAATGAAAGAGCATGGCCCTTTTGGATTAAGCCCTACTACTAAAATTCACTACTTTTTTATCTTTCATAAAGATGATCAACCCATCGCAGAGAAGATGGACAGTTATTTCAAAGGAACTGAATTTGGCTTTAAAGGATTGACCAAGTTTATTCATACCCCTTACCATACTGAAAAAGGATTCAGCATCAGGTTTGATGACAGAGACGATCCATGGACAGAAATCTATGAAGCCATTACCAATAAACACTTTGAATCTGATATTCAGTACATCGCCATTTATATCAGTCCATTCTCCAAGAATGCTCCTGACAAATCAAGAAGGAAGATATACTATAAGCTCAAAGAATTGCTATTGAAAGAAGGTGTATCCTCACAGGTAATTGACGGAGAAAAGGTGTTGACCAACGAAAAGTACTATTACAGCCTACCAAATATTGCAATTGCCATTTTAGCCAAATTGAACGGCATCCCTTGGAAACTGGATACAAAGCTTAAAAATGAATTGATAGTAGGCATTGGAGCATTTAGAAACTCAGAGGTGGATATACAATATATTGGCAGTGCTTTTAGCTTCGCTAATAATGGGAAATTCAACCGTTTTGAGTGCTTCCAGAAAGATCAAACGAAAGAATTAGCAGGTTCAATTATCAGAGCAGTAAAAGAGTATGCGAATGTAAATACAGGCATCAAAAGACTTGTTATACACTTCTACAAGAGCATGAGCCAAGTTGAATTACAACCAATAGAAGACGGCCTCAAAGACCTTGGATTAGATATACCAGTATTTATAGTTTCCATCAACAAAACAGAGTCCTCTGACATTGTTGCATTTGACAACAGTTGGTCAGACCTCATGCCAATGAGTGGCACTTTTATAAAGATTGGATACAACAAGTTCCTACTGTTCAACAATACACGATACAACCCCAAATTCTACAGCTTCCATGACGGATTTCCGTTCCCAATTAAGCTGAAAATATTTTGTACAGAAAAAGAATTGGTAGACGAATATAAAACTGTGAAAGAATTGATTGACCAGGTTTATCAGTTCAGCAGAATGTATTGGAAATCAGTAAGACAACAGAACTTACCAGTTACCATCAAATACCCTGAAATGGTAGCAGAAATGCTCCCTCATTTTGACGGTAACGAGATACCCGAATTTGGAAAAGACAACCTTTGGTTTTTGTAATATTAAGAAGTTAAACAACTATGGAAGCAACTCAGGCACAACTACTCAGCTTATTGGATGGAAAGAAACAATTCACCATTCCAATTTACCAAAGGACTTACTCTTGGCAGATCAAACAATGCCAACAGCTATTTGATGATATAGTGCGTGTCGGAAATGACTCCAGCCAGCTTTCACATTTCATTGGTTCTATTGTTTACTTCAAGCCGGGCAATTCACCCATTACGAGTGTGCCAGAATTATTGGTTATTGATGGTCAGCAACGATTGACAACAGTTTCCTTATTACTACTTGCACTCACACATTTTTTAAAAGAACATAAAGACCTTTCACTTGAAGATGAATCTTGGGAAGAAGTGCAGGAAACTTACCTCGTAAACAAACACCGAAAGGATGATTCAAAATTCAAGCTACTCCTTACACGAAAAGACAAATCCACTTTCACAAAACTCATAGATGAAATTGCTATCGAAGGAGACCAATCAAAAAGAGTATTGGAAAACTATGAGTTTTTCAAAAGCAAATTACACAAGGACAATATTCAGGCACTATATCATGGAATCAAGAAGCTGATTATTGTTGATGTAATCCTTGAAAGAGATAAGGACAACCCTCAGTTAATATTTGAAAGCCTTAATTCCACTGGCCTTGATTTATCACAAGCTGACCTAATTAGAAACTACATTTTAATGGGTCAACCGATGGAGTTGCAGAATGACCTCTATGAAAAATATTGGTATCCCATGGAGCAGAGTTTTGGTGAGAATATTGGTTCACTTGCTTGGTTCATCCGTGACTACCTGACCATGAAGGAAGCCTCCATCCCAAGAATTGACCTTGTTTACGAAACATACAAGCGTTTCCTCAATTCAAAGAATGGAATTAACTCCATTGAAGAAGCTGTAAAGAGTTTAAATAGGTACTCCAAATTTTATGTTCGCATTGCATTATTGAAAGAGCAAGACCCGGACATTGCAAAGAAGCTCAAAGAAATTACCAAGTTAAAGATCGATACATCCTACCCATTTTTACTTGCTGTTTACGGTGATTATGAAGAAGAGCAAATCACTAAAGATGAGTTTATCGAAATCATTGGATTGGTGTCTAATTATGTATTCAGAAGAGCTATTTGTGGTATACCTACCAACAGCTTAAACAAGACCTATGCGACATTATACAAGCGCATTAAACGTGAGACATATTTAGAATCCGTAAAGGCTGTATTCTTGCTTATGGATGGGTACAGAAGATTTCCAACGGATGCAGAGTTTACCAAGGAGCTTCAGATTAAGGATGTCTATAATTTCAGATCAAGAAACTACTTACTGGAATCATTGGAGAATTGGAAAAGAAAGGAATTAGTAAATGCTGAGAACTATACTATAGAACACATACTTCCTCAAAATCAAAATGTATCTCCACAATGGAAAACTGAACTTGGTGAAAATTGGGAGAAGCATAAAGACAAATACCTTCACTCATTGGGGAATTTATCATTAACTGGTTACAATTCTGAATTGTCAGACAGGCCATTTAGTGACAAGAAAACTATTGAAGGTGGTTTTAACTCAAGCCCATTATTTCTTAATGAACCAGTGCGTGCAGCAGATACATGGAACGAAGAAGCAATTCTAAAACGGGCATTAACATTAGCCGAAAGAGCATGTATAGTATGGAAAAAACCTTCTCTATCAGAAGATAGACTGGAACTCTACAAAGTGCCAGAAGAAACAAAAGAACAGGCAGTTTATGACCTTAACCACTATGACCATTTACAAGGTGATATGCTTGATCTGTACAAGAACCTTGAAAAGCGAGTACTCAACCTTGATGCTTCCGTAAGAGTAGAGTTTAAAAAGCTATACATAGCATTCAAAGCACAAACCAACTTCGTTGATATTGTGCCTCAGAAGAAGCGTTTACGCTTATCTCTAAATACAGAATTTGACCGCATCAAAGATCCAAAAGGCATTTGTAAAGATGTATCAGGTTTAGGAAGATGGGGTAATGGTGACGTTGAAGTTGGCTTAGAAAATCTTGGTGATTTAGATTATGTAATGGAGCTGATTGAACAAGCATTTGAAGAACAAGTAGAATCGGTATAGAAATCAAATATCCTGAAATGGTAGCAAAAATGCCCCCTCATTTTGACGGTAACGAGATACCCGAATTTGGAAAAGAATTGATTACTAATTAAATGCACAAATTTTAATTGAAATGCCCTGTATAAGATGTGGAAACCCTAAAACAATCAAAGCTCACTTGCTTCCTCAGGTCTTTTGCAAGGAGGTTAAAGTGGGAACCTCTTTCGCATCCATGGTCAATGATTCTGGAAGTTTTTCCCGTACACAGTCTGGTGTATTCGATAAAAATATTCTTTGTAACGAATGTGATGGAAAACTTGGCAAGAATGAGAAGTATGCTGCTGAGGCATTTCGCTTGATTCGTCAAAAAAGTGTTGGGAATTATAATGGGACAGCATTGCTTGCAAATCAGGATAAGGAGAAAATTCTAAGATTTGCAGCGGGAATCTTATGGAAATACAGCATAACACAGAAAGAATATGGCAGAATTGATCTCTTTGGTTTTCAAGAAGATGTAAAAAGAATAGCCTATGAAGAGATTGAAATTCCAACATGGTTTGATGCTTTGCTATTTCGCTTAAAGATTCACTCTAACGATGATGGTGTATTTGCATATCGTGCACCACTTCCAGACAAATTGGATCGTGTACGCATTTACAGGTTTATGGTAGGAGGTATTTTATTTTTTGTTAAGGTTCACAATAAAAAAATGAGGAATGACCCAACTCAACAGAATTGGCTAAGTCAAGAAGATGACCTTCAATATGTCATTGCCCCTGCCAATATGTTTGAGGAATACAAAATCCTAAAAGATCTCGCATTTAACTCTGAACCCTTATCATCATATTTAGACAAACAAGATTCCATTTCTAAAAATAAAAGCAGCAGTTAATGATAACATAATCCAATTCTTACCCTACTCCCAAATCCACCCCAATCCCCTGTGCCTCCAGCCTGTTCATTCCGCTACACTTCACTCTCAAGCTTCCTGCACCACACAGCAAGAGCATTCCTTCATTCCTTTCCGTTGCACTCCAATCCATTCAGTCACACACTTGCTTTTCCCAACGCACACCCCAACGCAGGTAAAGCGGTGTTCGTCACTCGTTCCGTTTTGTTCCGCAAAAACATATCTGCAAGGGTAAAATGTACTCCCTTCGGTCGCCCTTGCATATACCGTTCACTTACCAGGTGGTTTGTGCTCCAGTAGGTGCTCACCACCTGCCGTTCACTTGTTTTGCTTCACACACTACTCTCAATCCTCACTTGCAGCTACTTCATCCCCCCAAACCCAAATAAGGTGTTCGCTGTACTCACAGAAGAATAAATTTGGGGGTCTGTCGCTGCATGTGTTTTTGCTCGCCTGCGGGTCGCTGCGGGCTGATCGGGCTGTCATACTTTTTGCAGTTAGTCCAGTGCCTACAGCAGCTTCATTTCAGTCTCTCGTTCCTCTTTCCTTTCATTCAGCCACTTTCAGCACCCCACGCAAGAGTAGCTCATTCTCTTCACTACACGAGCCGACACAGTTCCATTCCGC
>Ga0209634_1002099_pt1 | contig 14142 bp, 11 predicted proteins | sample LinPmetageLP40_FD_184043 | JGI IMG/M metagenome (GOLD analysis project Ga0209634, IMG submission 184043) | Marine viral communities from the Pacific Ocean - LP-40 (SPAdes) (version 2) | ecosystem: Environmental > Aquatic > Marine > Oceanic | place: Pacific Ocean | collected 2010-08-26
GCCCTTAGTAGATTGCGTGTTCGCTGCGACTACTTGCTTGTACCCTTTGGGTGAAACGGAATTGACGTCTATTTCATATATAGCACCGGGCTGAAAGCCCAAACCTTGTGCGCGACCGACGTTCTGGTGTTCGACATTAACTTGAAACTGGCCGTTATTTAAGGGCGCTAAGAAACTGGGCGGGGCGTTAGGTATGATTGCCCCGCTTGTAAGTTTTGCTTCTATTACCTTTATCTGGTTGTCAAAGGCCAAAATGATTGATGCGGAACGTAACCCACGCAAGTCTAGCAAAGACTTCAAAGCTAAGCCTTCCACGTCTGCTCTGGCGCTTTTCCGCAGCAAGACAAGGGCGTCTCTTGCTTTTACCAACCTGTCTTGCGCTAGTTTAATGTCTATTGGCGTTGCGTCTACTGGAACAGCCTCTACACCCGCCATAGTTTGCTCGGCCATTCCAATGTATTTTTTGGCAAGGCCGTCTAGGTATGATCCCATATAAGTACCGGGCAAGATCAAGTCTCTCATTTCAGTGTTTATTTTGTCAGCCTTCCACAACACTCGTCCCGGTTCAGAGTTCGCTCTGTAGCCCATTGTAGCTGCCGTCCTGCCAACAACATCGGCTATTGCAGTTGTTTGTGCCATCTCGTCCATTTTGGAAACATTTCGGCGCTTAAGCTCTTCCATTATTTTGGCGTGTGCCACACCTAAACTGTCCCCAACTATGTACATACCGTTCAGAATAGCCATTGCCTTGTATTCTACTGTACCCTCTGCGCCAGCAAATGCTCCCAACTTTTCTTCTTGTTGTGTCAGCGCGGCATCAAGAGAAGCCTCTGCTGTTTCGGTTGCTGATTTTCTTCTTAGGTTGTACTGCGCAGTAATTGCCGCTCCTGCTTTTTGCTCCCACGCCGCGAACAACTTAACAAACTCTGGGTCTTGTTGGGTCTGAAACTTCGGCAGGCGGTTAAGTTCTCTTAAGGTATTCATGCGTATGAAGACATTGTCTTTTGGGTTGGCATACCTAGACTTCATCATGCTTTCTAGGCTGCCCTCTCCAGCGGTTGCCGTGGTGTCTTGGTCAACTGCAATCCTAAAGCTATCTCTGTCTCGGTCAAACTCTTCGTCGTTGGCCTCGGTTACGCGAGCAGTGAACAGTCTTGTGACCAAACTCTTTAGGTCGAAATACTCTTGTGTTTTGTAGCCGCTGGTTGCCGATGTATACTTTGGAGTGTTAAAGTCAATTTGTAGCTGGCCCATGAAGGCTTCAATTTGATTGTCGAACTTATCTTTTGCAGCAGAACCAGCGGCGGCACCAATGTCGTAGTTTTCAGCAAGCGATAAGTCATACGACCGAATGTCCAGCTCCAAGTTGTCAATTCTGGTTTGCTCTATTGTGTCAAGGCGAGAGCGATTGCCAGCAACCAGTCTCTTTCTAACGTCCTCGACCTGTATATTTGTAGGCGAAATTGAACCTTCCTCTGCCAGAATTGCTCTCGCTGCATCGTTCTGCACTGTTATGTCTGCGCCGACGATGCTTGTGTTCTCGGTATTGCCAGCCACGACAAGCGCCCTACTAAAGAAGTCGCCTTGGTAATTTTCAAATAAGTCGACGTAACGCTGTCTAAGGTCAGCCACCCATGCCGCGTTATCTGGCCCGTTGTAATTAACGTCAGGATCAAACGTCTGCTTGGCGATAGCCATAAGCGCGTTGGCTGCTTTTTCCGCGCTGGCCGCTCCTTTGAAAATATCCATTATCTGGGTGTCGGCCCTTGTCACAGCGTTTTGCTGACTGGTTTTTAAATTGCGGTTGTTGATGTTAGTAAAGTGGGTTGTCAGGATTGGCTTCATATAGTCCGAAGCCCCGGTCAAAACTGTAGCTTGAGCGCCGGGGTCAGTTAAAGTGTCTAGCTTGTTGCTCTGTATAAAAGAGAGAGCATCCGTTTGGTCTCTTGCCTTTAGCAATTCACGCACAGCGTCCAAGCCTATCAACTCACCCGCCGCCGCTACAGCAGGGGATGTCGATAGCTTAGTCCAAGCGGTCTCGTCTCCAGCGTTTGTGCCTTTAAGTCTGTCTAACAGACTAAAGATACGGTTGTCGCTGGACTGCTGATTAGCCAACCTAGTGCTGGCTTCTCGCGCATTTTTGTCAGCTTTGATTTCTCCCAGTCTGGTCGACGTAGCCTCAAGCACTTCAGTCGATGGCAAGCCTTGACCAAAGTACGTGTTGCCGCCAGCCAGAGACGCCTTCATGCGCTCCAAGTCCTGCGTGTTTGCATCTACGCCAAGCTCAGACTGCATCTTAACAAACGAGTTGAACGCTTCCATGTTTTCGGAACGCCGTCGTTTGCTGCGGTCAATGCTGTCTTCATACGCACTGCTAAAAGATGAGCCTAATATCGCCATTGTTGTTATCCTGCGTTTTTGTAAGCGTCACGTATTTTTGGGTCCACGTTGCCTTCAAGGAACTGTACATACCTTGCTTGCTCGCCGCCTTTGACATCGACATAATTGGGGGCGTCACCGAAAGCGTAGCCCATGTTTGGAGCAACCTCTTCGCGGAACTTACCAAGTGTGCGGCCCAGCTCGCCTTGCGTGTCTGCCACTGCGTCCATAGCATTGTCAGCAAACTGACCGTAGTTAGAGCCTGCTGTGGACATTTGTTGATATGCGTTGTTCGTAGCGAATGGGCTTTCATAGCCAATAGCCGATCCAAAGGCGGCTTTGATCTCGTCAAGACTTGCGGTTCGTCCAGAGTTTACCGCGCCAGCAAATGCTTTGCTTCGGTTGATTGCGGCATCAAACGCCGCTTGGTCAATCTTCTGGGCTTGGTCGCTAGACTTGCGAACCAGTTCAGCTTGCTGGTCAGTAAACTGCGTGGAGCGATCCATCCCACGGCGCATGGCTTTCGCTGCGCCTTGTGAAGATACGCGGTCAACAACGTCGTAGTAATCCTGCATCCCTTGCTCACGCAAAGTGCGGTAGTTGCTGGCGATGTCGTTGCCGTCGACTTGGGCCATGCCCCCCAAAGAGGCGAGCTGGTACTTGAGAGCTTCGTCTAACTCACTTACTCGACCCAAGACACGGTCGCGCACTGCCGCTTCATCAGCAGCAGTCTGCTTGGCCATTGTCATTTGCTGCCCAGCAATTTGACGCTGTAGAGCTAATGTTTCTTGAGCCACTTGCTGCGCCTGCCGAGAGTTGCGGTAAGCATACCCCGCGTCAAATATTGCGCCAGCACCTTGTAGCTGTGTGCGAAACCTTTTATTTCCGTCTCCGTCATAAAAGCTGCTGACTGCTGAACTAACGGCATCACCATAAGCCATGAAACGTCTCCTTAACTATACTTTTGCCCAAAACCTGTGCGCGACATTGGGCCAGTCGCTGACTGCGCAGCGTTGCGAGCGCCGGGTACAAAGCCTGTACCATTTGGCGATCCGTAAGCTGCCATACGATAATCAGCATCGTTCGGTATGATTTCGCCGGGGCCAGCAATCGCTTCAGGTTGACTTATGTCTCCCGAAGGTTGGCTCGTTATTTGGTTAGTCTGAAGTGTGCTGCCAGCAGGGTCAGCTATGTCAACCGCGCCGTCTGTGTTGCCGACTAAGCGACTTCCAAAGTTCAACTCGCTCTCACCAGTCGCGCTAGGGTTTTGGTTAGGGACTGTAAACTCCGCTTGGTTTGGTAAATTGTTTCCCGCGGCTTGGTACGCCTCCCCTAAAAAAGAAGTTGCGCCACGCATACCTTCGGCAAAAGGAGAGAAAAATTGTTGGGTTCTACTATCTCCCAAGACTGTGTTTAAGTCTTCGCCTGCCATGCCGGGTATGCCTTGAGACTGACCAGACTTAATGTAATCGTATTGACTTTGAGGCTGACTGCTTGGCGACACGTCAATAAACTGCTTGGCATAACCTGTATCTGAAACAACTGTCGGGGTCACTGTCTCTGGTGTTGTTGTCGTTGGCGTTGTCGTTGTCGCAGGCGCACTACCGCCGCCGCCGCCGCCGCCGCCGATACCAGCAAATCCACCCATAGTTTTTCTCCTATCCTATGACGACGCCTACGCGCCTATCGTTTAATCCAGTCCGACGACTACTGTTAGACTGCCGCATATTGTTGATTGGTTGCATCATAGCAGTTCCGTAGTTGCGGTTCGTCCCTGCTGTCTGCAAGTACCTGACACCGTTCATGTCTGGCTGTGCATTAAACAACGGGTTGCTTGAAGTTGAAGCTGTAGACGCGCCTGATAAGTCAACGGGCTGGACACTGTTAGGGTTAGCGCGCTGCGCGTTCGTTTTTAACCAAAGCTCGTAGTCAAAGTCTGTTTGTCCTGACGCCACGTCTGTGGCGCTATTTGCTAGTCCAGTGTTTTGCATTGTTTCTTGAGAAGGTGAGCTGTTATTTTCGCCTTGTGAAAGACTTGCCCCAAAACCACCGGGTTCTTGTTCTTGTTGGCTTCGTGCTTCATAGGGAGACTTGATGTCGCTAGACATAATTCCTGGGGCTACGTCTTGCATTTTGCCGCCGACATAAGAGCCAACACCTTCTGTAGTCGCAATGCCTGTTGCGACTGCGCCCATTATGGCTTTGTTCACGTCACCTGTTTTGTCGTATATTTTTTGCCCGACGTATGGCGCTGCCTTGCTCGCTATTTTATCGCCAAGATAACCACCTAGTGCGTTGCCGTAGTCAAAGCTCGCGGTGCTAACAGTGCCTTCCCAGTCTGGCACACGCGACCCGTATGTGTTCATTACATTGTAGTTTGTGCCAGTGCCAATCATGCTCCCGACAGGGCCAAGCACTTGGCCTAGCACCAGACCCTCAACGAGATTGCCTAATCCTGCTCCAAACCGCTGGCCAAAGGTCGTCTCGCCAACATTGCCAGCGTCGTCACGCGCTAGGTGGTTTCTAAAGGGTCTGTTGTAAGCGTCGGCCAAATCGTCAAAACTGCTCTGGTTTGTGCGGTTGCTGTATCCAGAGCCTTGGTAGGTTTCGTCTAAAGTCGAGCCAAGAGCGTTGCCTAAAGGATCGTCAAAGTTTGAGCCGGGAAAGCTGTACTTTGTGCCGCCGCGATATTTGTTGCGCATTAGCTTGCCCAGCATTTTAGTCGAGGCTTCTTGGTTCTCTAGCGTGGGTGGCCCGTACCCCATTTCCGCGTTGGTCGGGCTAAATCCTTCTAATAAATAGCCGCCCTTGCCCATTCCGACGTTGATTAAGTCTTGGTCAATAACAGGAAGGCCAGCGTTGGACGCATCCCAAGCAGTCTTTGCTTCTTTGTAGGCAACATTGTATTTTTCTGAGTTGTCGTAATCGGAACCTGACCGATCTCTTACTTCAGCATATCTACCAGACACAACAGGATTGCCGTTGCCGTCTAAGATCGCGTTGCCTCTGCCATCGGAAACACCCGTGCCGCTATTAAAACCAGCGCGGTTTAACTGGTGCGTGACGTAATCACTTCTGCCGTCTTCGCCGCTAAACTCGGCAGCAGGATTAGATACCTTTGGGTATGTAACCGTCGATGGGCGCAGCTTTGGGCGCACATTCGCTTTTGTGTCGTCGCTCTTGTCGCTGTCATCGCTACCGCCAAAGCACATGTTATAAGTCCTTCTGGAAAATGTAGCCAGTCTGGGTGTAGCCATTCTTATGGCAGAACTTGTCCCATCGGTCGTCCACACCGTTATTGCATGGCATAAACAACAATACTTTAGCATCGTTGTAACGCGCCCAGTGTTCAAACTTTTTCATAAAGCGTGATGCGGTTGAGCCACCACGATGCAACGGATGTACATACATGTTCTGCTCTATAGCGAGCTTAGTGCTGCCAAAGTAATGTTGGCTAAGGTTTGCAAAAAACCAACCTGTTATACCGTCGTCAGTTACAAGGTCTTCCTCGACCAAGATTAACTTGTCGTCGCTCTCAACGTAAGACTTGAGCATAGTCTCTACTTTGTCTTTGTCGTAGTCGTGGTTTGAAAATACGCCCTCGGCGTGCATGAGCTTACCTAACTCAGCCAGCGTCGGCACATCGTTTAAAGTTGCCAAACGGATCATGGCGCTCTCCCGTACATCGGGCCGACGTAGTTGTAGCCTAGTCGTTTAGCTACAATGTCAAAGCCTTCGTGGATACTTACAGTAGGAGCAAAAAATATTCGCTTGCAGTTGCTGTGCGCCGCCCAACTTCGGAACTCTCGCATGAAAGCTAAAGGAACCTTAATGTTGCCGCGATGGGTTGGATCAATATACATCAGCTTCTGTTCGGCTATGCAGTCGCTGCCAAAAAAAGTCTTACTACGTTGCGCTGAAAAAAAGCCGACAGTCTTGCCTTCTTTTTCGTAGACCAAAAATAACCAGTCTGGCTGTGAGTACGTCATCAAAGCGTGCGATTGCATATCATCTTTGTCGACATCAAAGTCTTTGTAGTAGCCTTCTGCAATCATGTCTAATGCAAGGGTCACGCAAACTTTAATGTCTTTTTTTCTAGCAAGACGCACAATTTCTTTCATACAACTATCATGTTCCCAAAGCCTTTGCGTCTGCCCGCACCTTCGATTGCACGAGCAAACGCGCTTTGATCTGCTGGGTTGTTAGCCCCTACATAACGATACTCTCCTGTGTTTCTGTCACGCACTCGGTCTTGATACGTGACGCCTTCAGGAAGCACCGCTGGCATAATTGGAGCAATGGGTGCATTTGGTGGGATTGTTGCAGATAAGTTGGCGGCTTCGTTTTTTGCAAATTGATCTTTAATGTCTGAGTACGACGTAATCTCAGGCATGTTCATAGGCGATACAGGGCCAGTCGCTATGTTGCCGCCAAACAGTTGTTGGGCAGGGGCCATCATAGTTCCCAAGCTTGCGCCGATCCCAGCTCCTTGCATGGCTGTTTTGTTAAAACTGCTTGCCGCACCTTTAGCTGCTTCCAAGAAGTCTTGCGGGACAAACACTCCCCCGTCGCCAGTCGCTTTAGTGTTCATTTCTATCGGGTCAACGCCGTCAAGTTTAAGACCACCGTAAGTGCCAAGGCCAGCCCCTAACGCTTGGTACTTCGCAGTCTTGCTGTCGTTGCCCATGAGTTTACTGCCGCCGTAAGTCAAAGCGCCTGTCGCCGCTGCTTTGCCGAAGTCGCTGGTGCCGATATAGTCTGCGGCTTTTGCTCCATACTTCAGAATGTCGTCATACCACGCAAACTCTTGTGCGCCTGTCTCTGGGTTGTAGCTGCCTTCGGGCGAGCCTGCGACGTACTGTTTTGGGTTCGCTCCCATCTGCGCCAAGACATTCATTGCGGCCATTGCGAGGCCGGGATTTGCTTGGACTGCTTTTCTTGGAATGACAATGTCGCCAGTCTCTGTGTACGACAACGTGTCGTCGCCGCCGCGCATAGCCTTTTCGTGCATCCTGTCGTTGCGCTCTAAGTCTTCGCGGTCAAAACTGTCTGGGCTTGGATTGGGTGCGCCTGCTGTCGGCATTTTATCTCGTGAAAAATCCCTGTCATTGTTGTAGCCTGCTGCGTTTTCTGTGTCTGCCAAAGACATGTCGTTAGTGAAGTAGTTGTTGACGCGGTAGGGTTCCATTCTCGCGTCTGCGCGGTAGCCTTGGGGCATAGCGGCAGCGGGGTTTTGCCCTAAGTACGTCAACGCTATGTTGTTGTTGAACCGCCGCTTGTTCTCTATCATCCGTGTCTCAGGCTCAAGAGGTGGCGGCAAGGGCTGACCTAACACTCGACTTAGGCCACGCATATCAATGTTTAGGTTTGATTGAGGCCGATTATAGTTAGCCATTGCTCTGTCTCCTATCGGTATGGGTTTGGTTCGTCGCGGTGAAGGCGACGGTAATAATCTTCCGACGACGATATATCGTTGTATGTTAGCTTCTGGTCTTCTCTCAAAAGCCGTTCAACTTCAGGAGAAAGCTCTTCATCTTTCTTTCTCTTTGGTTGTTTGTAATGCAGCTTAAGGGTTGTAACGTCTTTTTGCTTGCTGATGCGCTCTTCTAATTTTTCAAGTTTCTTCTCAGCTTTTTCAATAATAGTCCTAGCAATCTCTGCACGCTTTGGGTCAGCAAGCTGAGCTTTAGCCACTCTTATTTCTGCTTGGATTAAATCCCTGTGGTGATCGTTAGGAAAAAACTTTGGCGTATTTGTTTGCGCCTCACGGATAATTTTTATGGTGTCGTTAAGTTGCTCTCTGCTTAGCTTTCGTAACTCAGCAGGGTCAAAGTCTTTCAGGATAGATCGTATGTAGTCTTGATTTGCTTCTAATACATCAAGATCGGCGTAATTGATTTTATCTTCAATTTCACCTCTTGTGTCGTGATAGATGCTCGTATCGTTATGACGACCACTGACAGGATCAATGATAGGGTTCTGCTTGTACCATTCGTCTATCTCTGCGTCAGACAATTGGCCTAGCATACTGTCAACGTCGCCGCCTTCATAATAAACGCCGGGGTACATATTTTCGTGGGCAAAATCGGGGTCTTCATATTTTGCGTCAAAGGCTCCCAACTCGTCCCTGTGTTTTGACCTGAGTTCTCGCGCTCTGACAATCTTTCCCAGTGCGTCAGTGATGGGAGAAGCGACAGCAGCAGCAGTTCTAGCTGCTTGTGTTGTGGGTATGGCCTTTATGATGTCAGGGGTCACAGCCGCCAGCGTAGCACCAGCAGCCATTGCTAAAGTCTTGCGCTTGCTGGGGTCAGCTTTTTGAGCTGGTACTATTTTCCCCGCCACGTCTTGAACGCTCTTACTGAGCATTGTGCCGCCAGTTGCCAAGTCTGTTGCAAGGCGAGACAGCTCGTCGCTTGGGTTGGCAAGCTGGTTGTACTTAAGAGCAGCAGCCGTCCCGGCTGCTGGAATAGCAAACATAGACGCAGCCTCTTCTAGCGCAGATAGTCCTGCGGCTCTTCTTTCCTTGCCCGTTAGCTTTGCTTGCTGCCAGTTCCCGTCTGGGCCAGCGCGGTCTTCTGTGCCAAACGCAGCTTTGTTGAACTCGCGGGTGTAGTTGTTTGCAGCGGTTACGGGCGACATAGCAACTGCGCCTTCATAGGCTAAGTTGCCTACGTTCTCCCCAAACTCTGAAAAGCCGGGGAGCCGAAAGTTGTCTGGCAGTGATAATTGGTTAGGACTGTTAAACGAACGATACCAGTCGCGGATCGCGGCAAGCCGTTGCTGACCCGCCTCGTAGTTTTGCTGACGTTCCCCGACGTTCTTCGGGAAAAAAGTAGACCAATTTACACCGGGGAAGTTTGTCATGTTACACGTTCACAGTCGCGGCTGCTACGACAACTTCAAGGCTTTGACCGCTTGAGTTGTTTGTTACAATTAGTTCTAGTCTTTTTGACGCTACAGTGCCGTTAATCTCAATGACTGTCGCAATGTTGTCAGACTGCAAGCTGCTAGTCGCAGAGAACGTGCTGCCCACTGCCACGCCGTCGACTGACAGTTGCAGTGTGCAAGTTCCAGACGATAGCTTGTATGCAATGCCGTCGATGCGGATCGTTTGCTTCCAGATGCGGGACAAGTAGTAAGTCTTGTTGCCGATGCTGGCGCTGCTGTCTTCGTGGACTGAGAAGAACGGGATCGAAACAGTCGAAAAAGTTTCAGGAAGCTGGGTGACTGGTAGATTGCCTGAACTGTCTAGCGTTGCTACGCCGTTGGCTGCGCCCATGTAGGTCTTAGGCACGACGGAACTGAAGTCGATGTCGCCGTATTGTAACCCTGTACCTGTGCCGTTCACGCGAACAAACTGGTTTGCGTTTGTCTGTACGAACGTAGGCAGTGAGCTTTCTGGCGATGTCTCCAGCCACTGCGTCCCTTCGTAAAATTTTAAAATCGCAGGGGTCAAAGACGTATCTAGCCACAAGTCGCCAGTTACGGAGCCAGTAGGAGTAGTAGACTGAGACAGGATATTGGCTTTATTGGTAAGCGTCGTTGCCAGTGCTGAAACTTTTGACTGCGGGATTTCGTTGTCTGCGACGGCGAGTTTGGCATAGTTGATGTAGCCAGATGCGTTTGTATATTCGTCTTCAAACATTAATCCTGCCACAGTCTTGAGGCTGGTGTTCTCGACAGTAAGCACCGTGACTTTGTCGCCAGAAGTTAGCTGGTTTGACGTGTCGACAAAGGTCAGTGTTCCTGTTGCCGAGGACGGAATATAGTCTGCGCTACCACCCGGCTCCTGCAAAATACCGTTACGCCAGACTAAGAGCTTTTCGTCGGCAGTGTGAGCAAAAGAGACTACGGTTGTCGTGGCTACTATTTCAGTGTCAGAGCGACGAAAGTTTGTAATTGCCTGCGAACGAACAGAGTAAATCGTGACCTTGTCGCCCAATGCCACAGCGGGGCTTGCAGTCGCAAGGGTAACCGTATTTGCACTTGCGCTGTAAGTGTACTGGGCTGCTGTACTTGCGGTCGTTGTTTCATGCTGAAGCAAGCCATTACGGTAGACGACAATGTTCTCAGTGCTGGCGTCAAACGTGTACGAAAGCACGCTGTTAGGACTACCGACCGCTCCTGTTGCCGTAGCGTTTGACCCACCGCCGCCTGAGATTGTAACGGTTGGTGCGGCTGTGTATCCAGAACCAGCGTTTGTGAGGGTGATTGCAGTGACAGCCCCACCAGAGATAGTAGCGGTGGCGGTAGCCGTTGTGCCTGTTGTTTCTTGCGGGGAGGAAACCGCAACAGTCGGGGCTGTCGAGTAGCCAGACCCCCCCGCTGTGACAGTAATGGCTGAGATCGCGCCGCCGACCAGCATGTCTTTTCTGTTAAAAAAGAATGGCCCTTCGATATTGCCGACCGACGCGCCTGCGGTGCCTCGGATAGAGGATGCTGTAGCGATGGTAGACCAGCCTGTTTCTGCGTCTGAGTATTGGCCTACGCGATATTGCAGACCAAGTGTGCCGTCGAGCCGCATAGAGATTGGCCCGTCAAAAACCCCTTGCTCGTTAAAAATCGTGGCTAAAAGCTCAGAGAGTGTTTTATCACCAAGCTCTGCCGTATTTATATAACGTATGACATTTTCAAAATCGGTGTGAATGTTACCAGAATTGACGTAGTTCTGCGGGTGTTGCTGTCTTAAACGTGCCATGTCTTAGCTCCTAACTGTGACTGCGAAGCCGATTATTTTCAGCAGCCCTTTGCCTTTTGTGGTGAAACGGAATTGAACGCCTCTGTATCGGTGTTCAAACTTGCGCTCGTACTGCCTGTTGAGCGGGACGTCTGGGAACTTGTCCTCTACGCCATCGCCTTCAATAAGAAACTGCATGGCCGAGAGGTAACGGCCACGTTCGTCAAAGGCTTCAATCTGTAGCTCACCTTTGCCTGTCGCTTGAAGAATGAAACTGTAGCTTTCTTTCGTGTCGTTGATTGCGCCTTGCCAAAGTATTGGTGTGTCGACCACCATTTCAGGACTGTGGGTCACCAAGTCTTCTACGTTGCTTCTGTTCCAGATGCCGCCGGGGGTGCCAACCATTGTAACGCCGCCAAGCTGCCTGCCGCATGATGCGTTAAGAAACTCCCCAGTCGACCATTTGCTTTCGCCGCCCTTCATAGGGTTGAGAGACAGGGTTAGCCGCTTGGTAATTTGGTTAGAGTACGGAAAGAATATGTGATACTGACCTTCATCTTGGTCGAAGAAAGCACTAATCGTTTCATGGTCATCGACGTGGCTTAAAAACTCGCGGTAAGTCAGGTCAATCTTGTTACTCATTGGAACAGTGTAAAGAGTAACGCCGTTTGTTTCCGAGCGTCGAAGCGAGTGTACGCCGTCGCGTGAGCAGAACATTAAATCAGAACCAGCGTTCTTAATTGTGTTGTGACTAATGCACCCGACGTTGACATTCATTTTGTCTACGATTTGCCAAAGCGTGTAGTCTGGGTGGATGTCGTAAGCCACTGTTTTATCGTTGGTGAACACAGCCAGTCGCGTGTTTTCAAAAACACCAAGACCCTTTATTTCGTCTGCGGTGCCAATAATGTTAGCCAAGTCTATGTCTGCGCCTTTTAAAACAGACTGTGATGTCGCGTCCTCATCAGCAGTAAAGATCGCTTCGTTATCTACACGACTGAAATCTACTATTGTGCGTTTACCGGGCATACCAGCAATGGCCAGTCTTCGCTGAACAGACACGATGTAAGCAGGGCGAGGGTCGCTGTTTGCTGTAATGTCTGACCACTTAAACCCATCATATTGGTACATACCGTAGTCGCGGCTGGCGAACACAACCTTGTTGTTAAAATTAGTTGATGTTACCGGGGCTAATTGCGGGTAAACCTCTGCCTTAATGTGGTTGCGCTCTGACTTTAAAGATGTGCCGCCGCCATCTACTTGCGCCCAAACTGCCAAGTCGCGGCCAAAAAAGTTTACGTGCTTAATGTACTTGTTGCTTTCTGTGCGACTTACTGCGCCGGGGTCGCGCACCATCGTGCCGCGCCAATCGGCGTAGCCGTCTTGGATGCGAACCATGTGCTGCTTCTTGCCAGTGTCGAGCGCACCGATGTCGCGTGATGCGTCGATACCTTGAAAGTCTTCGTAAGGATAAACCTTAACCTTTACTCCACTGGGCGCGTAAGTCGTAGACAAGCTCTATCTCCCCATGTCGTAAGATTGAGAACCTGTCGGTTTCTGTGCGCGATCCCACGGGCTAACTTCAATTTTGCCAGAGCCATACTTGCGGTGGTACAGAACGCGGTTCATCATTTTGAAATACATCGGGCCGTAGGCTTCGATCTTGTTGGACTGCTGCTGTACCGCGTAGTGATACAGCAGTCCCGAAACCATAATGTTGTCTGGGATCGGCATGACCTCAGATGGGTGGGTGTAGTAGTTTATTTCTGGGTTGTCCCAGTAGGGGTGACCGCGCAAGTCTTCAATGACAAGGTTGGCAAACTCGACGAACATCATCATCACTTCGCCATCGACAGTGCCGGGGTGCATGTCGCCGTAGCGCCGTAGCGACTGCATGACCAAGGCTTCTAGGTTAGAGTATGGCGAGTTGAGGTGCGGGTTGTTGCCAGAAAAACGGTTACGCTTCTCTCGCGCTTCTGCGTTTTCCCGCCAAGCGCCATCTGCTGTCTTTGTTGTAGTTGCGTCGATAGACTTGCGTAGGTCTACCGCACCAACGACTGACTTGCCGTTTTCGTCAGTGTGACGAGGCTCATCGTTTGCAGGCAGTGTGCCTGTAATGGTCGCGCTGTCGTAGGTGCGGTATGCCATTAGTCTTCCCCTTTGATAATGCGGCCTTGCACAACAAACTCGTGCATCGCAAACCTCTCCACGAGATGCGCAGGAACGTACCACATGAGGTATTCATGCTCTGCGTCCCAACGAGATGCCACCTCTTCACCCATCACGTATATGCTGATTGGCTGGATTTCTTCGTACTTAGAAATGTAAAGAACCTTGTCAGGTAGAGCGCGTGCTTTCCCTGCGGCTTCTTTGGCTTTTCTAGTTATGACCTTTTCTTTGGCCGTTTGTTTTTTGCTTGCTGTCGACATGTCTTCTCCAAGAGAAAGGGGCTGCAATTTCTTACAGCCCCATCCTACAAGGTTTTTAAGATTGGTTCGTCCCCACTTAGGTGACTGCGCTCCAACCTTTAATGCGGTGATGCACTTTTGACTGAAGCATTTCCAAGCCACAGTCTGTCATGTACATATGCTTCACGCCGTCGAAGTCTGGCGCTTGGATGTCACGGATCAACTGAGTGTCACGACCCTGCATACAACGATACTTAATCTCGTTCATATCCAGAATGATCATCTCTTTATCCAGACCCGGTATCTGACGGAACATCGGGTGCATGTAGACCAGCAAGTCGCCAGCGTAGGTGGTGTAGCGCGAAAGCGATACGCCGTAGGCGTTGTCGATCTGAGTTGGTTGCCAGCGGTTCTTGCCAATTTCCATAAGGTTGGAAATCACGCGAGCGCCACAGAACGCGACCTTCTCATTGCCACCGTAAGCAAAGATGTTTTCGATCAGAAGGCGATCAAATTCTTTCTCTGTGATTACGTTGGACGAAGCACCGTAAGACGCGCCATCGGTCACGCCAGTGATGCTGTTACGCAGACCACCTGTGAAACGAAGAGGCGATGCAGTAGTGCCGTTTACCTCGGCACGCTTCCCGAAGAACATGGCCCGTTCGATGTCGGACATGT
>Ga0209634_1002103_pt1 | contig 14118 bp, 17 predicted proteins | sample LinPmetageLP40_FD_184043 | JGI IMG/M metagenome (GOLD analysis project Ga0209634, IMG submission 184043) | Marine viral communities from the Pacific Ocean - LP-40 (SPAdes) (version 2) | ecosystem: Environmental > Aquatic > Marine > Oceanic | place: Pacific Ocean | collected 2010-08-26
TCTGCTCCACAAGTTTCTGTAGCTACTTAATCAAAAGCTACATCGCTGAAATGCATAAATACCTTAGGCTCTCTTGCACTCTACTAAAAAATAACATATACTATTATCACTATACATAAATTGAATATCGACGCGTATAGTCGACGGCCTAGAGACGATATTCAAATAACTAGGAGGATAATAACATGGCAAACACAACCTTTTCAGGACCGGTCATTTCTAAAAATGGCTTTGTAAATACAGGTCCTGGTATGACTGTTAGCTTAACAGCTGACAAAACTTTAACAGTCGCTACACACGCGGGCAAAATTTTACTTACAAATGATGCAGATGGTAAATTTACTTTACCTACAATCAATGTAAATGCAAATGGAGCATCAGCAGGTGATAATGACGTTAACAACTTAAATAACATTGGTGCAACTTTTCATTTTTATGTGGAAACTGCTGCAACTGATATGGACATCAAAACAGATGGTACTGACAAATTTAAAGGTGGTATCATGATAGCTGTAGATGACGGTTCTAAAAAAGCTTTCATTCCAGCTGCAACAAATGATGTTATAACTATGAATGGTTCTACAAAAGGTGGAATCGTTGGTAGCGTAGTATCTTTTACAGCGATTGATACTGCTACATACTTAGTCCACAATTCTTTATTGCTTGGATCAGGTACAATAGTAACACCGTACGCGGATAGTTAATAAATAATTAGTGTGGGGCTTCGGCCCCACATATTAATTTTAAGGAGAAAAAAATGGCAACAGACGTAAAAGCAAGATTTGCAACTGGAGGAACTGCAACAAGTGCAACCACTCTAGCAGCAGAACAAGATGCATCAGATGGAGCAGCGTTAACTTTAACAGGTGCAGCAGCAACTTTTGCACAAGGTGATGATGGTTCATGCACTGTTCAAAGAATTACTTTAACATCTGGTTCAGGTGATGATAATTCAGCTGTAACATACACAGTGATTGGAACTGATCATAATGGAAGTAGTATAACTGAGGATATTACAGGTGGAGCTGGAGGAGCAACTGTAACTTCAACTTTATTTTATAACACAGTAACAAGCATAACTGGAAACGGAGGAGCTACAACAGATATCACTGCAGGAGTAACTTCAGTTGGTATGCATGCTGTTTTCTTTGCAGGTAGAACTAGAGTAAAAGGAATGCATGGAGTTATAGGATCTGCAGATAATTTTTTATTTAAAACTACTTCAAGCACAGGAGCTACTGTAATGACTATTCCTGCAGACGCAGGAGATTTAGATCCTTACATCCCTGATGATGGAGTTTTATTTACCAGTGGATGTTTTCTTCCAATGGATCAAGGTGATGTAACCGGGTTGACAGTATACTTGGACGCTTAGGAGTTTAAATGGCTAATACTACTTCGGGAACAGCAACGTTCGACAAAACTTTTTCTATTGATGAAATTATAGAAGAAGCTTTTGAACGTATTGGATTAAATTCAGTAGCTGGTTATCAAATGAAATCAGCTAGAAGATCTCTCAACATTCTTTTTCAAGAATGGGGTAACAGAGGTATTCATTATTGGGAAATAGACGAAACTAATCTTGATTTAATTGAAGGTCAATCCGACTATGATTTCTTTAGAGCTAGTAGTGATGGGACTTCTGCAACAACTACACCTACTAATGGAATAAATGGCATGTCCGATGTTCTTGAAGCCCAGTTAAGATCTAACAGAACTCAAACTACACAATCAGATAGTCCAATGTCAAAAGTAGATAGATCTACTTATGCAGGTTTTTCTAACAAACTTTCAAAAGGAACTCCTAATCAATATTGGGTAGAAAGATTTATTGATAAAGTTAGAATACATATTTATCCAACTCCAGATTCTACAAATGCATCTAAAGATATGCATTTTTATTTTATAAAAAGAATTCAAGATGTTGGTGATTATACAAATGCAACAGACATCCCTTTTAGATTTGTTCCTTGTATGACTTCAGGATTATCTTTTTATTTAGCACAAAAATATCAACCGCAATTAGTCCAACAAATGAAATTATATTATGAAGATGAATTAGCAAGAGCTCTTGCAGAAGATGGTTCAGCTTCTAGCACATATATTACACCAAAAGCTTATTACCCAGGAACATAATGCCAAAATACGCAACAGGAAAAAATTCAAAAGCAATATCAGATAGATCTGGTATGGAATTTCCATACAGAGAAATGGTTAGAGAGTGGAATGGTGCTTTTGTACATAATTCAGAATTTGAACCAAAGCAACCACAATTAGAACCAAAACCTCTCTCTGCTGATGGTATTGCATTAAGAAACGTTAGAAGTGATAGAACCGAACCTGCTACAACTGTAAGAATACCCGATAACGGATTTGAAACTTATGCTGCAGGATCAGGAATTATAAATGTATTTTCACCAGGACATGGTTTAACAGATTCAACAACATATAGATTTAGAGGACCTCCAACTACGTCTGCAGGAAGTTCTTTTACTTATGCTAACCCTCAAAGTTTTGATGGTATAACAGGAACTAATATTGCAAAAGCAGCCGGATATACAATAAGAACAGGGAAATACAAAGCAGATTCAGATGGATCTGGTAATCCTGGAAGAGATGCAAGAAGTTCTTACCTAACAGATACTTTTTTCTTTTTTACAGTTGACACAAATACTGCTACAACAGGTAATATAAAAGGAGGTGGATACGGTTGTTCTGTTGGACCCGTAACCATAGAAGCATAATGAATAAAATTAAAATTTTTTGGTATAGACTTTTAAAAAAACAACATTGTTGGAATCACACCAGTTTCACAAAAAGTTGTTTGTTTTGTAAGGAGATAGTAGCATAATGGCTGGTATAAGTTATTCAACTTTAGTTACACAAATTAAAAACTATACAGAAGTAGATTCAAATGTTTTATCTACAGATCAATTAGAAAATATTATTTTAAATGCACAATATAGAATTATGCGTGATATTCCTATCGACGCTGATAGAAAACAACAAACAGGTAATTTAGTTGCTGGACAAGAAACTATTAATGCTCCAGCGGGTGCTTTATTTATTAGAGGTATGCAAGTTTATACTTCTACATCAGCTACAACAGGGGCAAATGTTTGGTTAGAAAAAAAAGATGTAACATATTTACAAGAATATGTGCCTTCTACAGAGTCAGCAAAAAGAGCACAACCTAAGTATTATGCTATGTTTGGTGGGGCCACTGGTGCAAGTGACACGACTTCTGGAAGAATGTATTTTGCTCCAGTTCCTGATACAACATACAAATTTAGAGTTCATTATAACGTTATGCCAGCTACTCTAGAATCTGGTAATCAAACTAATTATATAAGTCTTAATTTTCCAAACGGTTTGTTATATTGCTGTTTATCAGAAGCATATGGCTTTTTAAAAGGCCCTATAGACATGTTGACTTTATATGAAAATAAATATAAACAAGAGGTACAGAAGTTTGCTAACGAACAAGTTGGTAGAAGACGAAGAGATGACTATACCGATGGCGCAATTCGTATACCAATAAAATCAGCAAACCCGTAGGAGAAAATTATGGCAATAACATCAGCAATTTGTACAAGTTTTAAACAAGAAATTTTAGTTGGTACACACAACTTTACGGCTACAAGTGGAAACACTTTTAAGATAGCTTTATTTACAAGTGATGCATCTTTAGGTGCAGGTACAACAGCTTACGCTACTTCAAATGAAATTACTAACTCATCAGGAACTGCATACACTGCAGGTGGAGCGACTATTACAAGTGTAACTCCTACAACTTCTGGAACAACTGCAATTTGTGATTTTGCAGATGTTAGTTATACTTCCGCATCTTTTACAGCAAATGGTGCATTAATTTATAATGATTCACAATCTGACAAAGCTGTAGCCGTTATCGCTTTTGGTGGTGACAAAACAGTTTCTTCTGGAACTTTTACAATTCAATTTCCAACAGCAGACGCAAGTAACGCAATAATCAGAATAGCATAGGAGGCCACCCATGTCGGTGACTTCAGGATGGGGCAGACTCACTTGGGATCAATCTCAATGGGGTGGTGCTGATGTTTTACTTACAGGATGGGGAGCTAGAACCTGGAGTGAAAATGAATGGGGAGAGCTTGGTGATGTAATACTATTACCAACTGGTATATCAGCAACTATTTCTTTAGGTGATTTAGAAGCATTTAATGAAACAGGTTGGGGAAGACTAACTTGGAACCAAGCAGATTGGGGAGAAGGCGCAGATGAAACTGTATCTTTAACAGGTATTGAAGCAACAGCTTCAGTAGGTTCTATAACTCCAGTATTTACATATTTATTAGAGATGATTGGTTCTAATCACTCTATGACAACTAGTGTTGGTAGTTTACAAATTGATGGTGAAATAGGCGTACCGGTAACAGGAGTATCAGCAACTTTTGCTACACCAACAATGGGTTATGCAGGAACTTTAGTTGGTTGGGGTAGAGATGGTTGGAATGATAATTCTTGGGGCGAATCTCCTGATCAAGTTATTCCTTTAGTTGGCAGAAGCATGGAAGCTTCTATTTCAAAAAGTAATAGTTGGGGCGAGGATTCATGGAGCGGCAGCGATGTTTGGGGTGGAACTTTTGATGTAACTATAGAAATAGGACAATCATTAACTGGTCAAGAAGCAACAACAAATGTTGGTAGTGTTAGTTTTGTAATTAGTCCAACTATAAGTTTAACTGGTCAGTCAGCGACAGTAAGTGTAGGAGATTTAGGACTAGCTTTTGGTGTTAGCACTGAACCATTAACAGGTATAGCAGCAACATCTAGTTTAGGAACTTTAGGATTAGAATTTGGTCCAAGTGCCATTACTGGTGTTTCAGCAACAGTTAGTGTTGGAGAGTTAACTACAGGAGCTATAGAACTACTTAATATAACCGGTGTATCTTCTACTGCTTCTGTTGGATCTATAACGCCTGCTGATGTTGTTGGTTTAACAGGGGTATCAGCAACTGTTTCTGTAGGATCTATTTCACCAACAGATATGGTACAAGGTTTAACAACAGATCAAATTACTGCAAGCGCAGGAATATTAGGAATACAAGCTTACGCAAACATTGACACGGGTTCAAATATTTCATATAGTGCAATTTCAACAGGATCAAATGATACGTATTCTGATGTTGCAACTGGATCAAACACCAGTTATAGTAATGTTTCAACAGGGTCAAATGATACGTATTCTGATGTTGCAACAGGATCAAATACAAGTTATAGTGACGTCGCATAGGAGATAAAAAATTATGGCATCAACATATACACCGCTAGGTATAGAGCTTCAAGCAACTGGTGAAAACGCTGGTACATGGGGAACAAAAACAAATACAAACTTAAGTATTATTGAACAAATTTCAGGTGGATATTCTGTTCAGTCAATAGCAGGTGGCGCTGATACAACAGCTTTAACTGTAAACGATGGATCAACTGGTGCAGTTATGTCTCACAGAATGATAGAATTTACAGGAACTATTTCTGGAAATCAAGTCGTAACAATTCCTTTAGATGCACAAAATTTTTATTTTTTAAGAAATTCAACTTCAGGTTCACATACAGTACAATTTAAATATGCTTCTGGCTCAGGAGATACTTTTACTTTTGCGGCAGGAGACAAAGGTGATCAAGTTGTATTTGCTACAGCAAATGATGGAACTAACCCAGATATTTATACTTTAGGTTTTGGTGATGGTGACGTAACTCTTACTGGAACACAAACCTTAACGAACAAAACTTTAACAGCACCTAAAATTGGTACTTCTATTTTAGATACTAACGGAAACGAATTAGCTTTACTTACAGCTACAGGTTCAGCAATAAATGAATTTACAATTGCAAACGCTGCAACAGGTGCAGGACCAACTATTTCATCTACAGGTGATGATACAAATATAGATATTAATATAACTCCAAAAGGAAGCGGAGATGTTGTTCTTGCAGGTGACACTGTAAAAGTTGGAGACTCTGGAGCAGCTGCTATATTAACTTCAAATGGTGCAGGAACTCTTACAGTAACAACTGGTGGAGCATCAGATTTAGTTTTAAGTACAAACTCTGGAACAAATTCAGGTACAGTTACAATAACTGATGCTGCTAATGGAGACATAACTATTTCTCCAAATGGAACTGGAATTGCTAAAGCAGTAGATGCTGCTGATGCTACAGGTGCAATTAAGATTGCAGGAAAAGAAACTATATGGATTCCAGCAGTAGCTATGTATGGTAATTCAACAAATGGAGCAGCTTCTGCACAAGTAGAATTATCTAATGGTCCAGAAATAAAAGTTTTAGATTTTGATAAAGATACTGATGAATTTGCACAGTTTGCTATTGCATTTCCTAAATCATGGAATGCAGGAACAGTAACTTTTCAAGCTTTTTTTACAGCAACATCAACTAATACAGGGACTACTTCTTGGGGATTATCTGCAGTAGCTTTGGCTGATAGTGGTGACTTAAATACAGCTTTTGGAACACAAGTTGTTGCAACAGCAAAAGCACACAGTGGAACATCTAATGATTTAGATGTTGCTGCAGAAAGTGGTGCAGTTACTATTGCAGGTTCGCCGGCCGCAAATGAGTATTGTTTTTTTCAAGTATCAAGAGACGTATCAGCAGATAATTTAAGCGCTGATGCAAGACTACTTGGTATTAAATTATTCTTTACTACAAATGCCGCTAACGACGGATAAGGAATATAAAATATGAAATTTAAAGATAAAGAGTTTCAGCCTCTAAAAGTTGGAAAAAATACTTCCAATATAACTAATCATAAAAGTAAATCATTTGGTTTTCAAATTTTAGGATTTGGTTCTGGTGGTGGTGTGGTTCCACCTTACTCAGCAGATTTTTTAGTTATCGCTGGAGGAGGTGGTGGAGGATTTGACCGAGGAGGCGGTGGAGGAGCAGGGGGTTATAGAAATTCTTTTAATTCAGAAACTTCTGGTGGAGGTGGTTCTTCTGAATCATCAGTTACATTAGTTGGTGGAGAAACTTATACAATTACAGTAGGTGCTGGTGGTGCTGGAGATACAAGTCCCGCCGATCCTGGTGGTGCACCAAATGGTGCAAATAGTGTAGTTTCTGGAGCTGAAATCACAACAATAACATCTAGTGGTGGCGGTGGAGCAGGTACAGCTGGAAGCGGAAATCAAGCTGGTAGAAGTGGTGGATCAGGTGGTGGTGGTCAAGGAGATTCTGGTGGAGCAGGTGGAGCAGGTACTACTAATCAAGGTTTTGCTGGGCACGCTGGTCAAGGTACTGGCGGAGGTTCTGGTGTAGAACAAGTTGGCGGAGGAGGTGGTGGAGCCGGAGAAGCCGGAAACACTGATGGAAATGCTCATGGTGGAGATGGTGTATCATCTTCTATAACAGGTTCTGCTGTTGCAAGAGGCGGCGGAGGCGGAGGTGGTTTTTATGGCGACCCCGGCGGATCAGGTGGTGGTGGTCAAGGTGGGATACAAAGTAATACACAAACTGTAAATAATGGAACAGTTAATACTGGTGGTGGCGGAGGTGGTCAAGCGCCTAGTGGTACCGATGCTGGAACAGGTGGCTCTGGTGTTGTTATTTTAAGAGTACCAACTGCAAATTTTTCAAGTACAACAACAGGAAGTCCAACAGTTACAACAGATGGATCAGATACAGTTATTAAATTTACAGGAAGCGGGAGTTACACAGCATAATGGCACATTTTGCAAAAATAGGGTCAGGAAATATAGTTGAAAAAGTTGAAGTAGTATCAAATGATATTGCAACAACTGAACAAGCTGGAGTGGATTTTTTAAATAATATTTATAAAACTAATGATTTGTGGAAACAAACATCTTATAATACAATCGGTGGAGTTCATAGATTAGGTGGAACACCTTTTAGAAAAAATTATGCTGGACAGGGTTATGTGTATGATGAAACAAAAGATGCTTTTATTGCACCTAAACCTTATAATTCTTGGATATTAAATGAAACAAGTTGTAGATGGGAATCACCAACAGAAAGACCAGAACTAAGTGAAGAACAAAAAAATAATCGTTTTTATTATAAGTGGAATGAATCAAATTTAAGTTGGGAATTAAAACAATATTAAATATTAAAATAAGTGGTGTATAAATTTTTTTATGTTTCTTGAATTATTTAAAATTCCTATTTTTATAGGAAATATTGATATTAATAAAATTAATTTAAAAAATCAAAATTTTAAAAAAACATGGCTTTCAGAAACATCTTCTTCTTATAGAGAATCTTTTAATAATGTAACAAAGATGGAAAAAGAATCTATTAAATATTTAATGGAAACCATTGTTTATATTTTAGAAGAAAAAATTAAATATTCTTTTGAATTAAAACTATATAATATTTGGGAAAATCATTATATTAATAAAGATTATCAAGAACCACATATTCATCCAGAATCTGATTTTTCATTTATTATTTATAAAGATGTTAAAGAAAGTAGAACTGTATTTTTAAACCCTATTAAAAATTACTTATTATTATATAAAAATATTTCTCATATGTTTGAAGAAAAATTTATACCACAATGTAAAAGTGGACAAATAATTATATTTCCAAGTTTTTTAGAACACATGGTATTAAAATCATCAAAACAAAAAACAATATCGGGAAATTTAGGATTTAGAAAAAAATGAAAAAACCAATAATTAATAGTTTATTTCCAACTCCTGTTTATATGACACACATAGATAGAGAATTTACAAAAAAAGAATTAGATTTTGTAAACAATCAAAAAAATTATAGTCATACTAACGTAGGTAATTTTGTTAGCAACAATAACTATATTTTAAATAAACCACAATTAAAAAAAATTAATACGTTTTTACAACAATGTTGTGATGATTATTTAAAAACTATTATATGTCCAAATAAAGATGTAAAACTTTACATAACTCAATCTTGGTTAAATTATACAGAAGAAAGTAAACACCATCATGTTCACGCACATCCAAATTCTATAGTTTCCGGAGTGTTATATTTTAATTGCGATAAAGAAAATGATAAAATTAAATTTACAAGTTCTAAAAACTATCAACAACTTAAACCTGAAATTAAAGAATACAATACTTGGAACTCTGAGACTTGGTGGTTTCCTTTACAAACCGGACAATTATTAATGTTTCCATCATCGACTGTTCATCAAGTAGATACTAAAAAAGGTTTTAATACTAGAACAAGTTTAGCGTTTAACACTTTTTATAAAGGTAAATTAGGAACAAATAATCAATTAACAGAATTAATATTATAATATGAATAACTTAAACAAAAAAGACTATAATAAATATGATTACTGGTGTTGGGAAAACTTTTTTAATAAAAGTGAAATAAAAAAATTTAACAAAGAAATAAATAAAAATATTGATTCTAAAGAAAACCCTGAAAATGCTGCATCTAATAGTAAAGAACAAGGTTTAAAAAACGTAGATACTCATGTTGTTAAGTTATCTAATATAGATAAATTTGTAAAACCCGTGTTAGAGAATGTTCGGTTTTGTAATGATAAAAATTTTCAATACGATATACATAATAACTTTGAGTTACTTGATTATGGAAACTATAATGTTTATTCATCAACAAAAAATTCTGAATATAAATGGCATACTGATGGTTCCGATGATATAAGGTATGATTTAAAATTTACAGTGTTAATCAACTTATCTGAAAAAAAATATACTGGTGGAGATTTTAAATTATTTAACCATGAAATTTATACTGTAGATAAATTTAAAAATTCGGGTTCTGTTTTAATGTTTAAACCTTATATAAATCATTGTGTAACACCCATTACTTCTGGCGAAAGAAAAACATTTACTATTTTTGCATATGGTCCCAAATGGAGATAATTATCAATGTTGCATTGATATTGTAATCATAAAATGATACAAACTCACTGCGAGTGAGTATTACCACACACCACGTACTCACTTGCTTAAAAGTCAAAAACTTTATATAATGGTAGATTATGCTACAAAAAATTGGATTTCAACCAGGTATTAATAAACAACTTACACCCACAGGAGCTGAAGGCCAATGGGTTGATTGTGATAATGTTAGATTTAGGTACGGCACACCAGAAAAAATGGGAGGTTGGAATCAATTAGGTAACGTTAATCAAAATGAACTTACAGGAGCAGGTAGAGGACTTCATCATTTTGTAAGTTCAACTTCTATTAAATTTTCTATTATAGGAACAAACAGAATTTTATATGCTTTCTCTGGAGGTATTTTTTATGACATACATCCAATTGAAACTACAACTACTTTAACTAATGCTTTTAGTACAACTAACGGATCTGCAACTGTTACAGTAACCTTTTCTAGTTCTCATAATATGTCTCCTGGAGATGTTATGTTAATGGATAACTTTACAGCAATTACTAATTCAAACTATAGTGCTTCTGATTTTGACGATAAAAAATTTATGGTGGTTACAACACCTACAAACACAACTCTTACTATTACAATGCCATCGAATGAATCTGGATCTGGTGCAACTACATCAGGTGGTATTAGAGTACAAAAATATTATACTGTAGGTCCAGCTGTTCAAGCACAAGGATTTGGTTGGGGTTTAGGTTCTTGGGGTGGAGAAGATGCTTCTGCTATTACAACTACTTTAGATGGAGGAATTAACTCATCTACAACTACAGTAGTTTTAACGGACGCTTCTCAATTTCCTTCTTCAGGTACAAATTTTATTTTAATAGGAACAGAAGAACTTTCTTACACAGGTGTATCTAGTAATACTTTAACAGGTGTTACAAGAGGTGTTAGAGGAACTACAGCAGCAACACATTCTGATAATGCAACAGTTACAAATACAAGTGAGTATGTTGCATGGGGTGAAGCAGCTTCAGGAGACTTAGTTCTTGAACCTGGAATGTGGTCATTAGATAATTTTGGAGATAAAGCAATTTGTTTAATTCATGATGGTCCTTGTTTTGAATGGGATTCATCTTTATCAAATGCAACAGCTACTAGAGCAACTATTATAACTGGTGCACCAACAGCATCAAGACATATGTTAGTATCTACACCGGATAGACACTTAGTATTTTTTGGAACAGAAACAACAATCGGTTTATCTACAACACAAGACAATATGTTTATTAGATTCTCAGACCAAGAGGATATAAATACTTACACACCTACAGCAACCAATACAGCCGGTACACAAAGATTGGCCGACGGATCACAGATCATGGGAGCAATCAGAGGTAGAGATGCAATTTATGTTTGGACCGATACTGCATTGTTCACTCAACGTTTTGTTGGTCAGCCATTTACTTTTGCCTTTGCACAGGTTGGAACTAACTGTGGACTTGCAGGACAAAACGCATGTGTTGAAGTTGATGGTGCTGCATATTGGATGTCAGAGAATGGTTTTTTTAGATATGCTGGTAGATTAGAATCATTACCATGTTTAGTAGAAGACTTTGTTTATGATAATATAAATTTAAGTTCAGGTAATCAAATGGTATCAGCAGGATTAAATAACTTGTTTGGTGAAGTTATTTGGTTTTATCCAACAACAGGATCTTCTGTAGTTAATAGAATGGTTGCATATAATTATTTTGATTCATCACCACAAAGACCTGTTTGGACTGTCGGATCTTTGGCTAGAACTATGTGGAGAGATTCTGCAGTTTTTGGTTTGCCACATGCTTTATCTTATGATGCAGCCACAGATACATCTTTTGATGTTATAGGAAATACTGAAGGTAGAACAGCATACTATGAACATGAAACAGGGACTGATGAAAATAGAAATGGAACAATCACAGCTATAACAGCAAATATTGAATCAGGGGATTTTGATATTACACAACAAAGAGCACAATCAACAGGACAATCAACAGGTGTTGCAACATTTAAAGGAGATGGTGAGTTTTTAATGAAAATAAGAAGATTTATACCTGACTTCATAACTCAAACAGGAACTACAAGAATAACTTTAGAATTAAGAAATTTTCCTAATGATACTCAAGCTAGCTCATCACTTGGACCTTTTGATATTACATCAAGCACACAAAAAGTAGATACACGTGCAAGGGCTAGAGCTGTTGCATTAAAAGTATCAAATACTTCAACTTCTCAAAATTGGAAACTAGGAACTTTTAGATTAGACATACAACCGGATGGACGTAGATAATGGCAAAAATAGTACAAGTAATTACTAGACCAGAATTAGAATATAATTTACAAGTAGCTGAAGCTCAAGTTAGAGATCTTGATGGAATTGTAGAAAAATTAAACTCAACGTTTCAAGAAGAATTAAAAGATGAAATTGAAGCATTTAACTTTTTTATAAATTAATGGCTAATCAATTTAAATTTGTAGGTATAGATAATAGCACAAGTGGAGCTGCATTAAGTCCTTTTGGATCAGGTAACCCTTTGGTTAGTGAAACCTATGTTATTAAATCTATATTAGTTACATCGGCTAGTACACCAACGGTTACAATTACAAACAATAGTATTACAGCTATAAAGTCAGCCGCTTTAACTGCTAATGTTACAACGGAATTACTCACTCAACCTTTAGTAATTGAAGGTGGAGATAGTTTTACAGTTCTATCAAGCACAACAGATTCGTTTGATGTAGCAATAAGTTACTTAAATATTAAGAAGGAGATAACAACATAATGCAAGATATACCAACAATAACACCAGATAAGGTGATAGAAAAGATAACAAATAAGAAGACAGGCACAATTTACAAAGATGATAATGAGTGGAAATCAAAAGGTATATCACCGGATGACATTCAAAAAGATGTAACTCTGATGATGCCAAGTCTTGATTTATTTGGAAAAACAAAATAGAATAGATAAATGGCCATAACTAGAACTCAAATAGTAAAACAATTATTAGAAAAAGGGGGACGTGTAGGACTTAAAAATGGTCCTGCAGGTGGAGCGTCTGCTGGTGGAAAATATGGTGGTAGTAGAAACCCAGAACAAACTTATGGTGGAGGAGATAGAAATCCTGGGTTAGAAGCTAATATAGATAGATTTGCTGCTGCAGAAGCTAATCGAGAACTTGCAGAAGAAATTAAATCTAAAAGAACTTTAAAAGATTTAGCAAGTGATTACATAAAAGACAGACAAAAACTTGGGTATGGTTTATCTTTATCAATACCAGGACAAACTAAAAGATCTTCAACACTTCAAAAAGCATTTTTAAAAAGTTTAATTGATCAAGGTAAAACACCTCCTGCAACTTTAACAGGAGAAAAACAAGATTTAGCAAAATTTTTTGTAGAAGATGCATTTAAAAATGATGATTATGGAAATTTTTTAATGGATGAGTATGGTCTTCCTGGTGTGTTAATGCGTGGTAATGTAGGTGGGTTATACGATACTGGCGGAGAAGGTTCTAGTTCTAATATTTTATTACCTCAAGGTATCATGGCTCAAGCACCAAGCATCACGGATAAAGAAGAAGACAATAATGATAACGAAATTAGAAATTTTAGACTTATGAATAAAGGTGGTAGAGCAGGATTTAAAAATGGACCTGCAGGTGGAGCATCAGCAGGTGGGAACTATGGTGGCAATAGAAATCCAGAACAAGAATATGGAGGCAGTATTTTTAGTGGTGGAGACGGACCTAAAGGACCACCTACAACTGGTGGTGGAGATGGACCTAAACCAGTTATTGAAAAGTTTCCTAGTAGAATAAGAGCCCTTGATGAAATGAATTTAGAGAGAATGATAGCTAATATGAATTTAAATAATATAGCAGAAGAAGAAGGTGAAGATGAAAAAAGTTTACAAGAAACTTTAGCTAGTGGAATTACAAATATGGACAAAGTTATGAGTCGACAAGACAAAATAGAAGCAAAAGCAAAAGAATTAGGCTTTGCAACAGGCGGACGTATTGGTCTTATGGGAGGTGGCATGCCTTACGAAGGTGGGATCATGGACCTTGAATCAGCAAGACAGATGTATGGTCTAGGTAAACTTGTTAAAAAAATTACACGTGGTGTTAAGAAGATAGCTAAGTCACCAATAGGTAAAGCGGCAATAGTAGGAGGACTTGGATATCTTGCAAACTCTGCCTC
>Ga0209634_1002106_pt1 | contig 14112 bp, 13 predicted proteins | sample LinPmetageLP40_FD_184043 | JGI IMG/M metagenome (GOLD analysis project Ga0209634, IMG submission 184043) | Marine viral communities from the Pacific Ocean - LP-40 (SPAdes) (version 2) | ecosystem: Environmental > Aquatic > Marine > Oceanic | place: Pacific Ocean | collected 2010-08-26
CTTTGTTACCGAAAACGGACCTAATCTTGTACCTATTGCTAGTATTAAATCGGAATCCCTAACAACTCTCATTGCTGCTTTTGAACCAAAATATCCTAAGGATCCAATATTTAAAGGATCTGATGCTGGAAAAACATCATTATGTAAATAAGATGTAGCTACTGGTATTCCATATTTTTTAGAAAGTCTTTGTAGATTTTTAAATCCATCTTCTGACCATCCTATACCTGCACCTGCAATAATTACTGGATTATTTGCTTTTTGAAGCATTTTTACTGCTTCCATAATATCATGTGAATTGGCTTGAGGTGGTCTTGGTTTAACTGGTTTTGTTATTTCATATTTTTCATAAGCATTGAAATAATCCCTAGGAATATTTACCTGTGTTGGTCCTTGTAATGATAAGGCTCTATCTAAACCTTTTCCTAATATTTCTGATATTCTATCTGGTCTGGTAACATTTCCCAAATATTTTACTTGATCTTGAAAAACTCTATCTTGACCATTTAATTCTTGAAAAACACCTTTACCGTCATTTGTAGAATCAACAGTCGGTGTTAATGCTACTACAGGAGCATGATTCCAATATGATGTAGCCATACTTGTTAATAAATTACTTGCTCCTGGCCCAGCTTGATTTAAAGTAACACATGTCTTATTGGGAGATACTCTGGTATAACCATCTATTGCAAAACCAGCGTTTTGTTCATGTTGTACATGTACCAATCTTATACCAGCAGTTTCGAAGCAATCGCTTGCTGGTAAAAATGCACTTCCTGTTATTGAAAATACATGTTTTACATCTCTTGATACTAGAGTTTCTGTTATTGCCTCCCCTGCACTCATTAAAGTTGGTTCTTTTGTAACCGATGAGCATGACCTTAAAAAACTTTTATTGATATTAAAATTTTTTAATCTTAAAATATTATTCATTTATTTTAATACTATAATTTAATTACTTTTATTTAAATATATTTTATTTAAATATATATTATATAAATTTGTTATTACATGATTAATATTTATAAAAATATTAACTCAAAATTATCAAATGCAAAATCAGTTATGAGATATCTACCAGTTGTTCTAAAATCTGGAAAAGGTATAAGAGTTACAGATATTGATGGTAAAACTTATCTTGATTGTGTTGCCTCCGCAGGAACTATTCCTTTTGGTCATAATCATCCTATAATAAATAATGCAATCAGAGATTTTTCCAATAATAGTTATCCTGTTCAAACAATGGATATTCCGACAGAATTACAAATAGATTTTACAAATAAATTATATGATTTTTTACCTAAAAAATTTTCAGAAACTGCAAAAATTCAAATGTGTTCTCCAGCAGGAGGAGATGCTGTTGAAGCTGCCATCAAATTAGCAAAAATTGCAACAGGTAGAAATACTATATTAGCATTTCAAGGAGGTTATCATGGACAAACTTTTGGTGGTGCTAGTATTAGTGGTAAAGTAAGAGGTAGTTTCCCATATAGTGGTATGTCTGATGTTCATTTTTTACCTTATCCTAGTGATTATCGTTGTCCTTTATCAATTGGGTCAGAAGGATATCTTAATTTATTAGAATATACCGAAAAATTATTTGATAACCCGCAGTCTGGCATTGGTAAACCAGCTGCCGTTATCTTAGAAACTGTTCAGGGCGAAGGTGGGGTAAATCCTGCCCCCATTCCTTGGATGAAAGAAATTAGAAGAATTACAGAAGAACGTCAAATACCATTGATAATTGATGAAATACAAACTGGTTTCTGTAGAACTGGTAAAAAATTTGGTTTTGAACATGCTGATATTCAACCTGATATTGTTTGTTTTGCTAAAGCAATAGGTGGGTCTATGCCATTGGCTGCAATAATGCATCATCAAAAACTAGATAAATGGACTGAATATCAACATTCTGGAACATGGAGAGGAAATCAATTAGCTTTTTTAACAGGTCTTAGAGGATTAGAATATATGGAAGAAAATAAATTATGGTTAAATGCTGAATCTATGGGTAATCATTTTAAAAATGAGTTAAATAAATTTAAAAATGATTATCCATTTATAGGTGATATTAGAGGAAGAGGGCTAATGTTAGCAATTGAAATTATTCATAATGAAGAAAATAATTCAGTAAATCCTGAACTTGCAGATAAAATTCAAAAAAAATGTATGGAAAATGGATTATTGGTATTAAGAGGTGGACCTTTTAAAAATGTAATTAGATTAATGCCTCCATTAAATGTAACTCAAGAAGAAATAGAAGAAGTAATTGATATTTTTATAAGATCATTAAAAAAATTATATTAATATATAATAATGTATAAAAATAAAACAATAATACAAATAGGCTCACATATTGGAAATACCATTAACGATCCTATTTATAAAGATATAGATCAAACAACTACCCTTATTTTAGTTGAACCAGTTCCGTATATTTTTAAACAATTAAAAGAGAATTATAAAAAAAAGAATATCAAAAATATATATTTTATAAATAAAGCAGTTAGTAATTTTATAGGTCATATTGAATTAACAACACCCTCTGAAAAAAATGATTTTACAAAATTACCATTCTGGGCATCACAATTATCATCAACTAGAAATGATCATATTTCTAGTATAAATCCAAATGTTAAAATAATAACAGAAAAAATAATAGTTGAAACTACAACTCTTGATCAAATTATAAAAGATTATAATTTAAAAGAAATTGAACTTTTACATACTGATACAGAAGGACATGATTATGAAATTTTAATGAATTATAGTTTTATTGTAAAACCAAAAAAAATTTTATTTGAACATTGTCATATGGATGGATTTTATAAGATAGGTGAAAGATATGAATCATTAAAAAATAAATTGACATTATTCGGTTATAAATTTAAATTTAATAATGAAGATGATACAATGTTTGAATTATAATTAATATATTAATAAATCAGTAAAAATGATAAGTTAAAGCATTATGTCTAGCCATATAAATTAAATCTATTATAAAAGATTTTTTTAATTCATATTTAGTTTTTTTATATTCTATAATATATAGATTATTATCAATTAGATTATTCATTAAAAGTATATACTTATTACAATCTTTATTGAATAACTCAATCATTAATTTATAAATATAAATTTGTTTTGTATTTTTAAATAAATCAAGTATATCATTTATTTGTTCTAATAATTTTATTAAATATTTTCTATTATCTTTCTTTTTCTTATAAATAAATTTAAATTTTTTATCACTTGTTCTTAATTCTAAACCACTTTTATTTTTAACAGCAATATCAACAGATTCAAAATCTTGTTTAATAATAATATCTGCTATTACTTTTATTATTTTTTTATACAAATTTTCATAATATGATATTTTTATTTTTTTAAATTTATCAAGATTAGAATATAAAAATTTATATAATATCTTTTCATTTTTAAAAATACTCTCTGCATAATCATTATTACTTACATCATATTTAAATCCTAGATTCTCATAAAATCCTCTTCTCTTTTCTATTAATTTAAATAAAGTTAAACTTATTTTTTTACCATTACAATCTATTTCGGTTCCATCTCCTAAAGTAGCTTGTTTTGTATTTAATTTTTTTAGTATTTCTAAAATTAATAAAACCATATTGGTTCCACTTATTTCTTTTGTTTTATGAAGATGTAAAATTTGAGCATTATTTCCTAATTCTAATGATCTAATTGATTCAGTAAAATTAATAATAAAAGGCCATAATTCTTCGTCAATTCTTTCTGTATCAAATCTTAACTGAAAATATTTTTTGTTTTTTCTTAATCTCATTTCTTTTATTAATAATAAAACTGGAATTGTAAAATTTTTTGTTTTAATTAAAAATTTGCTACCAAATTCTTTTTTTAATATTTTTAAATTATTTTGTAAATCTTTTGTAAAATCATATTTTTTAGATAAATCAAAAGTTTTCATTATTATAATTAATTAAGATTAAAAAATTATATTAATAATATATAATGAGTTTTAATAATAAATATTCAAAATATAAAGACAAATATTTAAAATTAAAAAAACAATTAGGTGGAGCTGCAGCACCAACCCATGATCCTGATCCATCTCAACCAATGCAACCCAGAATTGAAGAAAGAGTTAAATTAAATGAATTTAATATCTTAGGAGATATATGAAAAACTGATTTTGTATTAGATCCAGCTATCGTTAAAAAGCCTTGTAAAGAAGGAGTAATTGATACAAGAAAATGTGGTTACCAATGGCCAAGATATCCTTGTTTTAATAAAAAATATAGTGCTTGTCAAAGTACTGATGGTGTAATTTATTTTGATCCTATAGATGATATTTTATATGCTCTTGGAGAATCTTATATATCTCTCAGTAAATTAGCATTTAAATTATTAGGAGTAATAGATAGTGAGCAAGATGAAGCAAGATTAAAAGCTACTGAAGAAAAATTATTGTATTTTTTTAGAAAGAATGGTCATTCTCTATTTTTACCATCTTCGGGTCTTGTTAATGATATGAGCAAAACTAGAAATAAATTAAGAATTGCTAAAAGAAGAGCTCAACCAACAGTTGAAAATGCTGTAGACTTTGCTGCTGAACAAGCAGGTGTACCTTTTAAAGCCCGTGTAGCAGCCACTAGTCTTTATAAACCTGGTAATTATCCAAAAAAAGCAGAATTACCTATACCTATACCTATACCTATACCTATACCTAGACCCGTTTTAAAACCTGCCAAAGAAGATAAAACAAAACAAACAGGAGCAGGAGAAATAGTTATTTCTCAAAATTTTATAAATCCTAATAATGGTGAAATTTATTCTATTCTTGAAAAAGACGGACAAAATATTTTGAAAGAATATCTTAATTTTTATTTTAATTTATAATAAAAAAAATTGTCAATATTTACTTTTTGAAAGATGTCTGATTCAACTTTTGTTACATAATCTATTTGATCGGAAATTTTCTCCGCACATTCTTTAAATCCAAAAATTTCTGTTTTATTTTGATAATTTTTATTATACCTATTTTTAGTAAATGCCCATCCATCTGAATAAATTATTGATCCTGTTTCCTTTAATATTTTATTTAAATTTAATTTATAAGAACTGTCAGTATCCATTACAAAAGATGGATGAGTACATCCAAAAAAATATATCATATCATACTTTTTTGAATTAGTTTTAATAAAATTTAAAAAGTTATCAGTTATATGTTCTATAAAATTAATTTTTTCTAATGATAATTCTTTTGCCACTTGAGTATTATCTCTTATAAATGATTTATTATATGGATCTAATTTATACATATCTAAAGTAGTATAATTTATTATCTTTGCTGTTGGATTTATTTGTATTACTTTAGTAAATAATGATTTTCTATTATCAATATAAGACAAATCTGTATTATTACTAGAATCATTAATAAATAAATTTATAAATTTTTTTGGAACATCATTTATATGAATTTGAGGATATTCTTTAGCATCATCATCAAAGTCATACTTAAATATTCCATCATAATAATTATCTCTTATCCATTCTAAAAATTCAATATAATTTTTATCAAATAAACTATAAATATATGTAATATTGTCATCATAAAAATCTTCTAATTCTATTACTTCACTTGAAGTTATTTTATTTTCTTTTTTTTTTATTAATAATTCTATTGGCTCTGTGTTTATTTCTCCATTCTGAATAAAATTTGAAGGAAAATGATCAAATATATTATATAGAGATGGACCTAATTCGGATGTACATACAATTAATATATCAATATTATTATGTAAACTAGCTCCATATTGTTTTAAACTTAAATATTTTTTTTTATATTTCAAATATTTTTTGTAAGAATTCATTGTATCAGAACTCATTATATAATATAATATTATATTATATATAATTTTCTTTAAAATATATATGCTTCTTAACTGTTGAAAATAAAATAATTCATTTTAAATCTAAAAAAAGGAATATTAAATACATATATGATAAGTTAAACACTGTATGAAAAACATCAGAAGTTTGGTGGCCTGTAGTATTTCCAGCATTAATATTTTTTTTATTTATTTTTGGTTTAGATACTTTAGGATATTATTTAAACAATAATATAATTATCTAATTATTTAATGTAGATAGATATTCTAATATACCTTTGCTTATAGCATAAGCAAGTTTTTCTCTATGTGTACTTTTTTCTAATCTTCTTGCATCCAATCTTCCTGTTACAAAACCTATTTCAACATGAACAGATGGTATTCTTGTGTTTTTTATTACATAAAACTTACCTTGTTTAACTCCTCTATCAGGGCTTTCAGGAGAAACTCCAAGAATTTGTTTTTGAATCTTTTCTGCTAAAAGGTTCCCTTCATAACCGCTATAGTAATAAGTTTCTAAACCATTAATATCTTTTCTTTTACCCCTTGTGGAATTGGCATGAATGCTTACAAAAATATCAGCATCAGTCTTGTTTGCAATTAATACTCTTGGTGGTAAATCTAAATCAATTTGATTGTTTCTAGTCATTATGACAGATATACCTTTTTCAGATAATAATTCTTTTACTCTTTTAGAGACATCAAGTGTAACTTCAGCCTCTCTTAACCCACTAATACCAATAGCTCCTGGATCTCTACCTCCATGTCCTGGATCTATTACCACAGTATATTGACCCTTTATATCAGGTAAATTTAAATAATCATTAATTATTTTTGAACTTGACATTTCACTTTTTTTTTGTGGTAAATTACTCCTTCACCTTCACCTATTGCTTTAAATGAAATTTTTTTTTCATTAAATAATTTTATTTTCCATCTATTTTGATCTATACCAATTAATTTCCAACTTAAAGCATTAGAAGACTTTTTCTTATAAGGAATTACTTGAATTTCAATTCGGTTTTTGATACAAATATTTTTATCACTTTCTTTTTGACATATTTCTTGTATTGGATACTCTGAAAAGCTGTTTTTTTCAAATTCAATAACTAATCTGGTTTTTCCTTTTTGTGGTTTACCTAATCTTATTTTTTTAATTGGTCCATTTCCTTTTATTGTTCTTGGAGTTTTTAGTTCTCCAGGAAAATCTATCCAAAATCTATCATCTTTATTATCAATGCCTTTTTGAAAGTATGCTTTTAATTTTGCATTACTTTTTGTTCTTAATTCTAAAACTCCATTTGAGTTTAATTTCCAGGCTACTAAACTTGATGATCTTGTATTTAGATTTTTAATTGGATATAATAAATAAAATAAAATTATTATTATAAAAAATAATCCAATTATAAATCTAAATACTATATATAAAATAATTATATATTGGGTGATAAAATATTATTTATTAAATATTCAATGATACCATTTGATATAGCATATGCTAGATAATCACGATATCTTTCACTTTGAAATTTTTTAACATCCTCATCGCCAGTTATAAAACCTAATTCAGTCAATATTGAAGGCATTTGTGAATATTTTAATACATAAAAATCGTTTTTTTTAACACCTCTATTATTATTTTTCATAACTTTTAAAATATTAAATTGAATAATACTGGCCAGATCTATATAATCATAATTGTCTAGATATGTTTCAGTACCATTAATTATATTATTATTTATTCCACTATATGCATTACAATGAATACTAACAAATAATTCAGGTTTATTTAAATTTGAAAGATAAACTCTTCTAGAAAGACTAATATAATTATCTTTTTCCCTTGTCATAATAATATTAATATTATTATATTCTAAAATATGTCTAATTTTTAATGAAATATCTAAAACAATATCTGCTTCTTTTATATTATTAATTCCAACAGCACCTGAGTCATAACCACCGTGACCAGGATCAATAACAATACAAAAATTTTTTTTATTTAATATTTTTCTATATTTATTTATATAATTAAAATTGTATTTTTCGATATTTATTTTATTTATTTTTTTCCATTTTTTATTATTTTTATTAATTGATATTTCTAGATTGAACTTCTTTAAAAGTTTGTAATTTTTTAATTCTTTACTTATTTTTTTATTTTTTAAAATATTTACAAGTATACTAGCAAAATCATAACGAGATATATCATCAGTTAGTTTAATTTTTTTAATATTATGTTTTTTAAAAATATTTTTTAAATGATTAATAGATTTTTCATCAACATAATTTATATCATTAAATTTTGATCTATTTATTGATAATTTTATTATATAATTTTTTATTATATAAAATATTATACAAAATACCAATAGTATAGTTATAATATTACTTTTTTTCATTATAAATACTATATATAAATTAATTTAAAACTGGGTGATAAATAAAAAAAATTTGAAGATAAAAAAAAAGTTATATCACAGTGGCTTTTTCAGGTTCTGAATGATTCTGTTTAAACCAACACTTTTCGTGTTCTTTACAATAAGTTATAGATCCTATTAAGAAACAAGAGAAAAACAAAGCAAATGCAATAATGTAAAATAGATATTCATTGAGTGAATATTCATTAGAAATAAATGCTTGTGATCTTGTATTATCAGTAAAACATGGAAATGATTCTCCCACATCATAAGATGATATTTCATGTCTAGCAGTTTCCATTGATTCAATCATATAAACAATATCACTATCACAAAACTTATTATTGAATGTACATTGAGTACCATTATTTTTCCAAGAAATTGTATAAGGATAAAGTAGCACACCTTGAGCTCCATTTTCAATATTAACGAAGATTTGTGTACAAGCAGTTTGAAAATTACATCTTCTACCACAATCACAATTTACCCAATTTTCAGAATAGGTTTCATTTGGCAAAGATTCGGGAATTTCAGTGCTATGGACAGAACAATTAGTTTCTGAATACTCTTGAATTGACAAAAGAGGTATAAGTACCATGGCCATAAAAAGTATTCCACTAATTCCACAGCCAGTTATTATTAGGCAACCACAAAAGTTGTTATCTTTATTAGTCATTACTATTAAAATATTCAGGAATAATGGCAAAATATATATATAATAAATTTCAATTTTTTAATAAACAACAAATATTAAAAGGAATATTATTTAATATTATTTATATGAAAACTCTTCAAATAATAAAAATTTCTCGTAAATTGACAAAATATTTTAAAACCTATCTTTTTTTAAAATATATTAAAAAGAATATAAAATTAAATAATTATCAATCATATTTACTTTATTGTTTTGGAGTTTATTTTAATACCTATTGGGCATTAATTGATAAGAATAGTTATCCAAGTAGTAAATATATGTTAAATTTTTGGCCAAGAAATATTACTGATCCAATAAAAGAAAAAGGTTATCTTAATAAAAATGAATATTTAAATTTGTATTATGATAGAGGGACAATTATTTATAATTTACAATATGTATTAAAAAATGCTTATATAACTATTTTAATTCCTTTGACATTAAATCTTTATTATAAAAAACCTAATTCATTAAATAAAGCTTTTTATTCTAGTTTAAGTGTATCGTCATTTATTTTATGGTGGCATTTACCATTTTTACTTTTTAAATATGGCCTAATAAAAAAACTTGATCCAATTAGATTTTCAATAACTTCGGTAATATCAGGTTCTATATGTTATTTAATTGAATCTAAAAGTCAAAAACAAAATTTAGCCTTAATGATATCAGGAGGATTATTTTCTTAATTCCAACCTGCTTTTCTCATAAGCTGTATTGCTTTTTTATTATTAGCTCCTAATTGATCAATGGTCACATCATCCGGAGTAAATTCTCCAAATTGCGCAACCTCGTCGGTTTTATTAAAACCAACTAAAGGGTGTTCAAAAGTTGGTGCAGCTAATCCTTTAGAACCTTCTGGACTAGCTAAATATTCAAGTAATTGAATTGCTTCTGCTTTGTTTTCAGCATATTTAGCAATTTCAGCTGCGCTTATATTCACATGTGCAGGATTAGGAGTAATAACCTTTACTTTTTTAGCCAACCTTTGATCTTTTCTACCATTGACACCTGCAAGCATTCTTGAAACATAATAGTGATTAACAATACCTATACCACCTTTACCCTGAGCAACAGCTCTTATAACACCAATATCTCCTGGAAAAAAAGGTTGGGAAACATTACTTATCATCCCTTTTAACCACTCTTTAGTTTCATCTTCTCCTTTATTTACTATTTGATTGGCGACTAAAGATTGATTGTATGGACTACTTCTTTTTCTTAAACAAACAAGTCCACTTAAGAAAGATTTCGCAAGATCTGAATAATCTTTGATTGAATTTATATCAACTTTCTTAGGATTAGCAACTATTACTCTCACCCTTCTTGTTAGGGAATACCATCTTGCTTGAGGATCTCGATATTTTGCCGGAACATTTTTGTCTAATTTGGAAGATCTATAAGACTGAAGAAGACCACTTTTGGCAGCATTGCTGATTCGAGCCGCATCAACAAGAATAATCAAATCGGCTTTAGAGTTTGAGCCTTCTCTTTTCAATCTTTCAACAAGAGAAATTCCTGTTGCCTCGATTAATCGGATTTTTATTCCAGTCTTCTCTGCAAATTGCTTATATACCTGCTTATCAGTGTTGTAATGTCTGCCTGAATAAATCCTAACTTCTCTATTATTCCTACTTTTATAAATTTCATTTACAATTATTCCTGGTTCACTAATATCTTGATCTGTTGACCAAACTCTTAATTGTCCCATTCCTGATCTATGATTAATTTTAATATTTAAAAATACAACGAAAAATACCGTTATTAACAAAAATCCTATTATTATTTCTTTTATCATTTTTTTCTTTCTATTTTTTAGATATATTTTATTTTTTATTTTGGGGGATAAAATTTTTATAAAATAAATATATAGTTATGTTAAATAACAAAATATATGGTGGAGCTGCTTCCCAACATTTAAATTTACAACAACTTGTTGAAAAATGTTTAGAAAAAATATCATATGTAGATAAAAATTCCAAATACAAAATTTCTAAACTTTCTTGCACATCTGATTGTCCTGGTTACACTGATCCTGATAATAAAGAATGTAATCCTAAACCAATGGACATTAGTGATAATATTAATTTCTTAAAAGTAATAAATCCAAATAGGAATTGTAACGAGTATCTTACAATATTATATAAATATTTTCAAATATTTAATGAGGATCAAACAATTATGAAAAATAAAATTACTGAAGGTTTAGTTATGATGTTAATACATGAAGCTGCTTATTGTCAATCTAATATTGTAACAGATGGATCTAGAGGGTATAGTGCAAATGAATGTTTTGAAAATGGTCACGGGTTAGGTCATCATAGATTAAATAATATAAATTCATTAGATGTTTTACCAATTGATAGAAATAGAGATGAATATAAAAAAAGAATGTTAGATAGACATGGAAATTTAAGAAAGTTTTTTGGAAATATATTGTTAGAAAATATTTTTGCTTCAATTAATGTTAATTATCATTCTATTCAATTACCACATATGGGTGATATTTATGATGAATCTACCGGTTTATGTTATGATATTAAATCAGCCTATAATAGTAATAATAAAAAATATGATGTATTAATAGGTACAGATCGAAAAAAAATTAATGTTTTAATTGTATCTCTAATCAATGTAGAATGTATAGACCAATATAGGGTTAAATTTAATTTTATGGTAGATGATGATGGTACTACATTTACAAATGAAATTAATGTTCATGAAATTAAAAATAATATAAATGAATCTTTAGAATTTTTAAAAAATAATAGAATATTAACACAAGTACAATATGATGCCTTGAAATTACGTGATGATATAACTTCAGAATATTTCGTTAAATTTTATACATATGTTAAACAATCAGGAGTACGTAGACATGAATATTGGAATAAATATTTAAAATATAAAAATAAATATTTAGAATTAAAAAATAGAGGTATAAATAAATAATTTTTTAAAAATAATGTTTTTCTTTGAGTATTATATCAATATCATCAGCATATCCTTTACAACTATGATCTTTTATAGCATTGTAACCATAGCCAAAAAAACTTTTGACGTAATTCTTTATAAATCTCCAACTTCTCCAAACTCTTATTTCATTTTTAATTTCATCCTCAAAAAGCCATATACATCCTTTAACATGTCTGTAATTCCAAGCTGAAGGCAAACAAGGAATTGGATCATTATCATTAACAAAACGATAACAATATTTAATATTTTCATTGAAATATTTTGAAAAATAATAATCTCCAACACGCGGAGAACCAAATGTAACACAATAAAAATTTTTATCTGGATATTCCATTTGATAATTTAAACATGCTATAGTGGCTAAACTACCTCCTAATGAATGACCTGTAATATAAACATCCTTTCCAGTATATGTTTCTAAAATTTTATCAATATCTGGTTTCAATTCTAGAAATTGATTATAAAAGCCATTATGAACTAAAGGAAATTTAGATTCCTCAATATTTTTTAAATACATTGGTTTTCTTATAAAATAAAGATTAACAAAAATATCTCTATATGAATTTGTTCCCCTAAATGCAATAGTCAATTTATTATTATATTTACAAATACACATTTGACTATCTCTTTCTCTTGAATATAATTCTGGTATTTCTTTACAATTTTCTAATACTTGGTAATCTGTCTTAAAACTTCTATTTATAAAACATTGTTTTATAGTTGTATTATTTAAATAAGAAATACGACATAATTGAGCTAAATGTTTAAAAGTACTTTTTTCTATAATCATTATTTAATATAAAAAATATTTTTATATTAAATTGAATGATCTTTTTTTATAATAATGTTATACAACTTGATGCATACTAAAACTAATATTATTATAGAAAATCCTAAAGCAGTATAAAGCAGGTTCGAAAATATAACATTATAGTTTATCTTGCGTATAATATTATATGAGCCCTAAATTTAAAAATTATTTAAAATTACAATTTGGTACTTTACAAATAATTATAAATTAATAATATTGAAATCCAATATTTAATCCGGTAGGTTGTGTTAATTTTTCGTTTATTTTAGTGACGAAAATTGTTATTCTATCGCGCGTTAATGTTTTGCCATTATTATGCTTTATTAATTCTTGGCTATAATATTCTATAATTTGTCTAATTTGAGGATTATTCCAATCTGCGAATATACCTTGTTTAAATATTATCCAATAACCTTCATTTACAAAAAGAATACTTAATTCATTATCATGTTTTAAAACTTTTAATATATCTTCAACACTTGGATAAGCTCCGGCTGGTCCTCTATCTTGTCCTGTATTATTTAATCCTCTACTAACTGTCGGGTGAGAATGCCATATTAATTTATTATCTATAGGCTGCATACACCAATCACGTATTCCATCTGTTTGACCTGTTGTAATTAAAGATTTATCAATCTCTAAACCTATAACATTATTCGCTAAAGCTGTAAAAGTAAAAACACCACAAAATTCGGTAGCTTTATTTAGTAAATTGTTTCTAATATAAGTGATATCATCAGGATGAATTATAAATTTAGGTATTGCACCACCATTTTGATTCTTCAATTTTAAATATTTATTTTTATATTTAAGATATTTTTTAAAATAATTATTCATAATATAATACTTAGAGTATAAAATAATATTATTAATTTAATTATATGTATAGATCTATATTTAAATTTGTAAAAAATAAGATTCCTAAAATTTCTCAAACGGAATTAATCGCACTTAGAAGTGGTAACACATCTTTAGATAGACAAATTTTACAAGGGAGTGTTACACTACCTAAAAAATTTGGTTATAAAAATAAATTTCCACAAGATAAATTAGATCATTTATTAAATAATTTTGATAATACTCAAGTTTACCCTAACAATAATAATAATAAATGGATAAATCATGTTGCTAAAAATAAATTTTTTAGTTTTTTGATTGATGAAAAATATGGAGGTATAAAATTATCAGTAAATGAAATATCTGATATTGTTACAAAAATAACAAGTTTAGATCCTGCTTTAGGGGTTATTGTTATGGTTCCTAATTCATTAGGGCCTGGAGAATTATTAACACTCTATGGAACTGAAAAACAAAAAGAAAGATTTTACCAAAACT
>Ga0209634_1002107_pt1 | contig 14097 bp, 9 predicted proteins | sample LinPmetageLP40_FD_184043 | JGI IMG/M metagenome (GOLD analysis project Ga0209634, IMG submission 184043) | Marine viral communities from the Pacific Ocean - LP-40 (SPAdes) (version 2) | ecosystem: Environmental > Aquatic > Marine > Oceanic | place: Pacific Ocean | collected 2010-08-26
GAAGCGCAGCTAAAATTCAAACAAGTTAACAATACGATTAGCGTTAATAAAGCAAAGGCTTCTGAAACTACTGCCGTTCCAGTGGAAGTTGAAATTATGCTGGCCTCTGTTAACGTATCCGTTACTGACGAAAACAACGAACCTTTACCGGGCGTTAATGTCATTGTGAAAGGTACAAGTAGCGGAGGGACAACAGATGCCTCTGGAAACGTAACTATTGACGCTCCTGATAATGCAATATTAATTGTGAGCTATATCGGGTACAAAACACAAGAAATCAGTGTAGGAACCAGAACGTCAATCTCCGTAAAGATGTCTCCAGATTCGGAGCAATTACAAGAATTGGTGATCGTAGGATCACGTAATGCGCCAAGATCATCAACAGACACACCACTTCCCGTGGATATGATATCATCTGATGATTTGGTATCAACTGGTCAGGCTACATTTGATAAGGCATTACAATACAGAGTCCCTTCTTTCAATACTGTACAAACACCTGTAAATGATGCCACTGCCATCCTTGATCCTTATGAAATCAGAAATATGGGACCTAGTAGAACATTGGTATTGATCAATGGGAAACGAAAAAACCTAAGTGCACTACTTTATACCCAGACTTCACCTGGTAGAGGAGAAACTGGTGCAGATATTTCTGCGATACCAACAGATGCCATCAAACGCGTTGAGATATTGAGAGATGGCGCATCTGCACAATATGGATCAGATGCCATTGCTGGTGTAATGAACATTGTATTAAAAGATGATGCTGATGACGGATCGGTAACACTTAGAACAGGCATCACTTCTGAAGGAGATGGCGAAATGTTGGGCATCAGCCTCAATAATGGTAGCAGTCTTGGAGATGGAAAAGGGTTTATCAATTACACGGTAGATTTATCCAAAGTAGGATTGGCAAATAGACCTGGTACTGTTGATGCTGCTGGTGAAGCGGGTGATTTCGGTGCCGACATTGCAGATGTGCAATCATTCTTAGCACTCATGCCTGATGCAGGTAATATCAATGGGTCTCCTGAAACTACTGCCGCTAAATTTTTAATAAATGGTGGATTGGAACTCAACGAAAACACAAGTGTCTATGCAAATGCTGCCTATGTGTACAAAAAAGTAAATAGTTTCGCCAATTACCGTACGCCTTATTGGAGAACTGAAGCTGACTTGCCATATTTAGCCGATTTTTTCCCCAATGGACCCAATGGAGAATATGTAGGCTATGTACCGACATTTGATGGTGACCTCAATGATTATAATGCTACAATTGGATTCAAATCAAAGAAAAATGACTGGAACTACGATGCGAGTCTGACTATTGGTGGTAATAGACAAACCTATACAATAAGAAATTCTCAGAACAGTAATGTGGTGTACTCGCCATCAGTGTGGATTGATGCCGATAATAACCAGACCGTTGATCCTGAAGAATTGACGCAAGGTTCTAGCCTTTATAGAGAAAATAGTCAAATCTCATTTGATCCAGGAGGAACACAGTTCGATCATACCGTTGGAAACATTGATATTTCCAGGGTAGTTTCTGATCAATTGGGTATTGCGTTTGGATCAGAGTTTAGATCTGAGACTTTTACCGTGATCGAAGGAGAGCTATCTTCTTATGACGGTGGAGGCCCTGATTCTTTCGCAGGAAATGCACCTGAAAACTCAGGAAAATTCAACAGATACAATTTTGGTGCTTATGTAGATATCGCTTTTGATGCGACTGAAGACTTCCTTATTGCTGGTACCGCTCGTGTAGAAGACTACAGTGATTTTGGTAGTGCATTTGTTTGGAAGGTGAGTTCCAGATATAAAATCGCTGGTGATAAAGCGACACTTAGAGGATCTGTATCTACAGGATTTAGAGCACCTACTTTGCACCAGATCTATACCCAAAAAGCACAGTACAGCTTTATCCCAGGAGCTGGAATTCAGGTTGGTGGATTGGTTAATAATGTATCTACACAGGCAAATCTTTTGGGATTGCCACAATTGGATGCTGAAACTTCAACTAACTTGACCTTTGGATTAGGGTCTCAGTTAACCGACAACTTTAACTTTACTGTTGATTACTATAGTATCCAAGTGAAAGATAGAATAGTCTTAAGCAATGAAATTAGCGGTACTCTATTTGATACTGATGGTAACAATATTGGGACTACTCCATTGGATGATGTATTAAGAGATAATAATCTTTCTGATGTAAGCTTCTTTTCCAACGCATTGGATACCCGTACTTCTGGTATCGATGTAGTGATGAACTACAAGAACGTAACACTTGGATCGGGTATCTTGGGATTCAATCTTGCAGGAAACTACACGATAGCCAATGAAAGAGACGGTGCTGTTAAGAACCCTGCACTAGTAGAAGATGCTGGTCAATCTGTTGTTGATGCTACGCAAGAGGCCTTGTTCTTTACTTCTCGACCTAAGACCAAGTGGATTTTAGGTGCTAACTACCGCTTAGGCAAAATGGACTTTGCAATCAACAATACTTACTTTGGAAAGACTACTTTCCAACAGCAAGGCATGGATGCGAGCATCAGAACAGAGTTTACTCCTAAGATTGTCACTGATTTGAGTATCAACTATGCTGCTTCAGATAACGTGAATGTGACACTCAATGTCAATAACATATTGAATGTACTACCAGAGTGGGAATTTGTTGCTAACAATGCAAGTGGGGAATCTATCTTAGCTGATCCTGCTCAAGTCAAAGAACAGTCAAATTTGATCACTTTCAATCAACGCTATTCTCAAATGACGTACGATGGATATCAATTCAGTCAATTAGGAACACTTCTTAACCTATCGGTTAATGTCAGGTTCTAATTTTAGTAGTTGATAATTTTTGAAGGGTTGTTCATATGATATGAACAACCCTTTTTTATCACATAGATGATAAGTTTAAACCAACAGGAAGAAGTGTAATCTTGTTGTTAATTTGATATCAAACCCAGTTTTACATCACCAAAACCTAAAACAAAAAAAGCTTTCTTCTTGAGAAATGATCTCAAGAAGAAAGCTTAATATTTAAACAATTGCCTCCCAAATGGGCTATTGTATGTTCCCTTTAAAAATTCACTTTGAACTCAACTCGTCTGTTTCTTCTTCTACCTGCTGCTGTATTATTATCTGCAATAGGTTCTGTAATTCCGAATCCAGCTGTTGTCATTCTGTTTTCAGATACTCCTTTATCTACCAAGTATTTCTTTACAGCCGCTGCTCTTTTCTGAGAAAGCACTAAGTTTTTATCTACATTTCCCTGGCTATCTGTATGTCCATTGATTTCTAAGTTGTAGCCATTGTTGTCCTGCATCACTTTCACCACTTTGTCCAAGATTCCGTAAGAAGATGTCTTGATCACATCACTTCCGCTCTCAAATTGGATTCCAGTTAGTGCCTGCTCAAAAATTTGCTTAGTTTCTTCATTCACTTCAGGACAGCCTTTGTTGGCAGCTATTCCAGCTACATTTGGACATTTGTCATCTGCATCCGCCACACCGTCATTGTCTCCATCAGGACAGCCATTCATTGCTGCAGATCCTTTTACTTTTGGACACTTATCTGCTGAATCTGGGATACCATCACCGTCTGTATCTGGACATCCTTCAAATTCCGTAATGCCTTTTACATTTGGACATTTGTCTTCTGAATCCTGAATACCATCTCCATCCGTATCTGGACATCCTTCAAACTGTGCAATACCTTTCACGTTTGGACATTTGTCTTCTGAATCCTGAATACCATCACCGTCTGTATCAGGACAACCCGCAAATTCTCCAATACCCTTTACTGTAGGACATTTATCTAAATAATCCGCTACGCCATCGCCATCAGTATCAACAGGACATCCATCAGCTGTCACAGAAACACCTTTTGGAGTGTTCGGACATTTATCCAATTTGTCTGCTACGCCATCCTTATCAGCGTCTTTCGACCCTCCGAAACTAAATGACAACCCAACTGACTGTTGTGCATACCTGTCATTGTTCCCCGCTTCTAATTGTAAATCTCTCTTGTCTTCATTGGTGAAACTGTACAGAAATTGGTACTGTACTGCCATCCAGTCATTCAAATGATATTTAGCACCAACTCCTATGGGGAAGGTCGGATCACCACCTTTAATGATTCTGTCACCAGAATGACTTGCAAACCCAAGTCCTAGTGTCGCATAAGGTTCGAATTTTGAATCTTCCTTAAGAATATACCCATTATTGAATTTATAACTCAACAATAGTGCTGCATCAAATTTATTTCCTTTGAATCTTTCAAAATCATTTTTAAGAAATCCATATTCACCAGAAGTACCTTGTATTCCTAGATTGAAAGAAGTTGACAAGTATCTATGCAAAGACAAACTTCCAAATCCATAAAATGCTTTTTTGAAATCAAAAACGGCATTTCCTAAATCACCGTTGTACTGATTGACTCCTACCATGACGCCAACCCCCCACTGTTTATCAGCAGTTTGTGCCTGTGCTACTCCATACATACAGCACATAGCCATTAAAAATAAGTAAATCCTTTTCATCATTTCTCAGTTAAGTTTAGTGTTTTTTCAAATCGGTTAAAGCCCAGATTTGATTTGGAACAAAATTGCTTCTTAAAATGAGTGATTTATGATTTTTTCGATGAACAAAGAGATTATGACGATAAGCATGTGGAATTATGAGATTTAAATATGAAAGCATCATCATAGTCATCCCTAGTGTCAAGTCAAGCTTCAAACTTCCGAACGTCATGCTGAATTCATTTCAGCATCTCATTGACAATCAGTAGATTCCGAAACACCGTGCCTGCACGCTGTCGCTGAAGCTTTAGCGCAAGCAACTGGGCAGGCTGGAGTTCGGAATGACTGACCTGACACAGTATGCTTGACTTGACACCAGTGGCATAAACAGATACTGTGTAGGAGAGTGCGATTAGCAGTACTATAAGGGAACTCAACAACGGTTGATTTTGAAGAACTGGGAAATATATACTTGAGTTCTATTAATGGAAACAGGTCGTCATGCCGGAAAATAAAGATTTACCTTTTAAAAAATCTTTATTTATCCGGTATCTCAAGAGATCACGGATAATTTTCTTCGTTTCAAAAAGTTAAATGAATCCCGATTGGTGTTATCGAGACGAGATGACGTTCTTGCGCTATTTTGATCCTGTCTATACACTAGGTTTTTCCTAGATTTCGTGTCCTCACGCCTGCGTGCCACAGCACTTCGGTGTGCAGGCACGAACCTTTTTATAACACTGAAATGGGCAGTGAAGACCTGCCTATGCCGGTCAGGCAGGCGCAGCCCATGGCGGGCAAAGAGACTTTATAGATAGACTTTATTTAGTGGACATTATTAACCGAAATCAGACTATATCATCGTAATCCTAACTTTCTTCTTCTTCAGTCTACTATTATCTACTTCTTTGATTAGCTGATTTACTTTTGAGGCGCGAACAGATACAAAAGCACAATCAAGTTTTACTTCAATCACTCCTAACTCCTCCTTTTTCAGGCTGCCTTGCTTGAAAAATAAACCTGCGATATCGCCTTTAGAGATTTTATCTTTCCTTCCCCCAGATATGAACAATGTTTTCCATTTAGAAGGTTCTGGACCAGGCGAGGGTATTAATTTTTCGACCTCAATATCATTGATGAAGTCAGGTAGCCTCTCTCCTTCCCATTGCAAGACATAGGCTGTTCCATCGCTCCCCATTCTGGCAGTTCTACCATTTCGGTGGGTGAACTCCTGACTTTTGAGTGGGAGGTGATAATGTAAGATAAACTTGATCTCTGGGATATCAAGCCCTCTTGCTGCTAGGTCAGTCGCCAGCAATAGTTGATGGGTTCCATTCCGGAACTTGATCAGAGCTCTCTCCCTGTCTTTCTGCTCCATACCCCCATAGAAGCATCCATGACTGATATCATGCTCGGTAAGAAAGTCACTGACCCGCTGTATGGTGTCTTTGAAATTGCAAAAAATAATACCTGGCTTATTGCCAATATGACTCAGTGCCTCTACAAGCGTTTCTAGTTTATCTTTGGATGGAGATATGATCGTTTTCACTTCCAACTGTGAAAGTCCTTCTCCCAAATAATCAATTGTTACAGGATTCTGCAGGCCTACAAAACCAGGGATTTCGGCTCCCTTCGTAGCCGATGTCAAAATTCGCTTTTTCACATCTTGCAATTCCTTAGTGATATCATGCATCTCTTCTTCAAAGCCTATCTCCAATGACTTGTCAAATTCATCAAGTACGAGTGTCTTGATATACTCTGTAGGAAAAGACGCTCTCCTCAAATGATCTGCTACCCTACCAGGTGTTCCTATGAGAATTGCTGGTCGATGTTTGAGATCGATCTTGTCCTTCGACCCTACACGCCCACCATATATGGCATTAACCTTATATCCAGTTCCCATATTCCGTATCACTTGCTCTATTTGCAATGCTAGCTCTCTAGATGGCACAATAATCATTGCCTGTACTTCGGTGCAATTGGCATCCAGAGAGGATATGATTGGTAGTAAAAATGCCACAGTCTTCCCTGTACCAGTTGGAGAAAGCAATATAGTATTTGGACTGGAATATATCGCTTGATGCGCCTCTTCCTGCATTGGGTTGAGGTGTTCTATATTCAATTTATTGAGAATGTCTTGTTGATTTTTTATCGTACTTGGCATTCGGCAAAGTTAGGATTAATAAAATGATATGAGAGAAACTGATGTACATTTAGCAAGGAAATCGGGTTTAAAAAAAGTGTTGATTTTTTTCCGTGTAGTCTCACCAGCTGAGAAGTCATTCCGAAGGAATCTTTACCAATATTACAAGAAAATCAACTTCATGATAAAGATTTCTCCTGCTCTCCTTCGATATCATCTCTTGAGAACATACGAAATGACTTCGAATATGTTAAAACCCGATTTCCCTGGGTACATTTCGATATCCATTGACAATGTTCAAATTATATCTAATATTTGATACTCATAACATTTCATAGCATGCAATACGAAGTAAATACACCATCAGAATATCTGTCCACTATCGATGATGACTGGAGAAAGAGTACGCTGGAGAGCATTAGAGAAATAATTAAATCTCAAACTCCAAAGTTGGTGGAAGGCATCAACTACAAAATGTTGAGCTATAGTGATGATAGAGGCATTATATTTCACCTCAATGCGCAAATGAATTACGTGAGTCTATATGTAGGAGACACTAAAAAAATTGATTTTGATGGAAGCCTACTCAAAGGTCTTAACATTGGCAAAGGCTGCATTCGATTTTCAAAGTCAATAGCAGTTGCCGATACAAAAATTGCAGAATTTGTCGAACGTGCAATTTACTTATGGAATAAAGGGGAAGATATAGGGTGTTAAACCCAATCACTTTCTAGGATTGCGTACTCATAATTATCAGCCCAGCCTGATCTCAATGGCAGTGCCTTTCTTTTGGATCCTTCCCTGGTCATCCCCACTTTTTCAAGTAATCTAACGGACCCTATGTTTTCAATCGCACACCCAGCTTCAATCCGATGAAGATTCAACTCTTTAAATCCGAAATCTAAAATTGCATTTAAAGCTTCCGTTCCAAAACCTTTGCTCCAGTAATCAGGATGTAGTTTGAACCATACTTCCGCTGATTTGAACATGGCACTTCCTAAGTTCAATACGGTCAGCCCAATAAATTGATTCTCATCAATGGTCTCCATCATAAATGTGTATTTCCTGATGTCTGACTGTTCGTTGTCAGATACCAGGACATCCACTATCGCCTGGGTCTCTTCAATGTCCTTTGGAATACCGAGCGTATTAGACTTGTCAACTCCTGGTGAAGAATGGAGCATATGGATCACTTGCAGATCTGATAACTCAACAAGTCGCATCTTTAGTCTATTGGATTCTAAATTCAGAATACTCATCAACTTATCTCCTTCTTCTTGGCAGCATTGACAAACAAGACATTGCCTACTCCTTCATACCCCTCGAATAGGGCATCTTCATTTTGCTTGAGTGCTTCACTTCTAAAACCGACAATGGTAAGATCTGCATCTTGCGAACGTTGGTTGATCACTTCTTTGGTACTGACATTTTCTTTCTTGGCGATCAATTCCACGTTGTTGGAAGAAATCGGCAATCTTCCTGTTTTTATCAATTCAATTAGTTCTGCTCGTTGCTCTGCCATTTCGTTGGCAGGGAAGATACTAAAAATCTTGATCTGTGCTTTTTTCCAGTCAGGATGCCCCATGAGCACATATCCCATCATAATCATCAGATTGCCATTCTCCAAATCCGCAGGTGTAATCCAAATATGAATATTGTGCATAAAGCCAAAATCCTTCTCTGAAGTGCCTAGAATACAAATATCCAAGCCAGCAGATCTCACCAATGTGAAGTTCTCTACAATCTGATGTAGGTTGCCAGGCTCTGACTTTGCATACTCGAACAAAATCATATTGATATCCTTGCCCGATACGCTCGGAAGTTGGATCGCTTGGGCAATCGCACTGGTAAATGATGGAGAAATCATCGTATCCAGATACACATTGCTCTTGTTTTCTCCGGATATTTTGATCAATCTAGATAGTTCATCTTTAGATTTTTTGTGGGTTTCTTTAGAGAAATAACCATTCATATAGTGGATGTAAGTTCCGAATCCATAGCGATGAGATACCCAACGCATAAAACTAAATGCGACAGGTCTTTGAAAGAAATCCGAAGAAATACAGATTACAGATGGCCTCCAATTCTCCTCGCTTCGTTCAGCATTCTGAATAAATACCTGAATCTGACGACTGAGTTGGAAAACCACTCCTTGGAAAATTTTAACCAAACCCTCACTGTCTTTCTTCGTATTGGAAATAATCACATAGGTAATCGACATTACAATAACAGCAATAAAGGCATATCTGGCATTCATACTGAACATGAGATAGATACAAAGTACAGCACCAATCAAAGAGATATACCATTTGGATTTGAAAGAAGGGCGATACGAAGGATCCGCTGCAAAGTGTTGCAAAAACGAAATCAGACAGATCGATCCGTAGGTGATCATAAAGAACATAGATATAATTTGCGCTACGGCATTAACATCCCCAAGAGCTACAAAAACGACCGCTATGATGCCGGTAACAATGGTCGCATTGTAAGGTTCATTGGTTTCAGGTTTTCCTTTAGCCAGTGTTCTATTCATTTTAGGAGCGGGAAAAATACGATCACCAGCCAATGCCTGCAATGTGCGAGGCGCCACCATGATACTGCCCAAAGCAGAAGAGATAGTGGCACATGCCAATCCAAAAGGAATAATAAGCCAACCCCATACTGCTATCTTGGACATGACTAGTTGATCATTGACCAAGTCGTAAGGACTTGCCGAGATCGTCAATTTGTATGCTATAAATACATAGATGACCATACCTATGACCGTTGCCATTAGCGTTCCCATCGGGATCGATTTTTTAGGATCTCTCAGATCTCCTGATAGGCCGACACCAGCTGTCATTCCAGTAAATGCCGGAAAGACAATGGCAAAAACAAAGAAGAAGCCCTTATTGTCATCGACCTTTGCCAACATATCAAATTCACCAGCAGCCTGGTATCCTGTATCTCCCACAAAAAATAAAATCAAGGCAATAAAAAGGATGCCCACCACCACATAAAGCGCCTTCATGCCAATATTAGCACCCTTTTTCATCATTAAGAAGACTAATAATATAACTACTGGAAGACTTATAGCTCTTTTAGGTAGTAAGATGTCATATTCTACCTTGACGAAATCTATCACTGGCGTAAATGCCTCCGCAAAAGCAATTACATAAAATGCCACACTCACCGCCTGAGACATATATAATGCTATCCCAATGGCTGCTCCTATATTGATACCAAATGATCTGGAAATGATGTAGTACTCACCGCCTCCTTCTACTTTCTGATTGGTCGCAATCTCAGCAATCGCCATCGCAGTAGGGATCGTCACCAGATGCCCAAAAAGAATAATACCCAACGTACCAAGGAAGCCTAAGTTCCCCACAGCATATCCGAATCTGAGGAACATAACAGCCCCCAGGATGGTTGATATAGCGGTAAAAAATACCGGGGCAGTTCCGAAATTAGCCTTACTTTTCTTTAAATCCATTCAGTCTTAAAATTAAGTGAATTAAGATAGGTGGATTATCTGGAATTGTGAAAAATTATGAAGATTCTCTATGATTTTTTTGATTGCTATGCGTTTGGGTATTATCCAATATGAGTCCTTTACAAGTCATCGCAGCAAAGCGAATAAATACTTACTTCAACAGTAGGCTCGCGCCAGCGGGGGTTAAAACCTAGCTACTTTGAATCTGCCACTCTCCTATTTTCTAACTCTAAGAGGTTTGAGAGCAATAGCTTCCTAAATGATTACAAAAGAGAGGCTGGGTCAAATATCTTTGAGTTGTAACACAAAAAACCCCTCTCTTATGAGCAAAACTATATTATTCTCTCAGGTTATATCTAAACTTGATCGTACTATTTTCAATAGACAGGCAGAAAATAAACAAACTAACAAGCGCCCAAATGATTTTGGCAGATGGTCGCACTTGGTATCGATGTTGTTCTGCCAGTTTTTCAAAAGCACTTCGGTACGGAATATCAGCATGTCTGGGAGGATAAAAAAAGACTCCAAAACCATAATCGGAGCTGTGTTTTTTAGGAAAATCAAATCCCAAGACACCATTTCTGTTTAGTGTCTCTAAGAAAACCATATTCAAAAGAGTGGTTTGTGGATACCTTTTAATAAAAATGATTTTTGGAAATTATGGCAAAATTATGCTAGATTTATCTTCCTGAATAGTTGCATTTTTTTAACAGTTTCAATAACATTAGTGTTTTTAACTTTGACAAAATCCTGTTTATATATACTTTTTTTCGTTATTAATGTTAGTGCTCAAGCCCAGCAAGTTAAGTTATTAAAAACTACGCTGGGTTCTGCTGGCGGTTCATATAATACAACAATATCTGGCGCATACAGTGTTAACCAAACCATAGGTCAATCTTCGTTAACAGGCAGCTTTAGTGCTGGTAGCATTCGGGTTTTACAGGGGTTTCAGCATCCTTACCTGCATGGTTCCGTTTTTAAACAGGCGTCAACGCAAACCCTCTCTGTATATCCAAACCCATCTTCGGGCAGGGTTATTTTAGATAGGCTGCAAGGTAGCGAACCAGAAAAAATAGGAGAGCAATTAACCATTTCATTATTTAATATGGCGGGTAAACTAATAGAAGAGGAGATTCTCCTAGACAATGGAAAACCTATTGAAGTTGATTATAGTATGGTTAATAAAGGGGTTTACCTATTAAAGGTGGTAGGCAAAAAAAATGGGCTTAGTTCGGCCATAATTATACTAATTTAATATGAAGTACCTGTTCCTGTTCTTATTGCCTGTTTTTTCGCTACCAATTTATGCACAAAGTTGGGTTGGATTTAGCTTTGGAGGCAATTTTAGTCAGGTTAGGTTTACAAACTCCGATGGAGTGGTAAACAAAAACCTTAAGGGCTTGCCGGGTACTACGGCTACGGTTTTTTACCAGCGGAGTATCTCTAAGGAAAAAAAGATGTATTCTGCCACTAACCTTATTGGTTTTGAACTGGGTTATAAATCAAGCAGGGTGCAAGACAAGGCCAGTAGCCTGCTTACTATTTGGAATATGCACTACCTAACAAACAGCCTTACTTTTAGACATAATAGCAATTCCAAACGTAAAGCCAACCCTTTTTATGGGGGCGGGGTGGTGCTAGATTATTTAATGAGTGGCACCCAAAACCGTGGTTTTAACCAGTTTAATATTACCGAAGATATAAAACCACTGAATGTGAGTGTAACAGTAGAAACAGGTTTGAACTATCACATATCAGATGATGCGAATACAACGCTGCGACTTGCTTACTTGCGAGGCCTGGCTAATTTAGAAAAAGACCCCAGCCAACAGGCCTATATCCATGCTTTGAGGTTGTCAATAACATTATTTTTCAACTTAAAAGATAATGGAAAACGAAAAAGATAATACTGTGCTTATAAATTATTCTCACTCAGAGCCGCCCAGCACAGGCGGGGAAACTCTGGGGAGATAACACTGCCATAAAGACCCTATTCCGATAGCTATCGAGATGGTGTCTTGGTGGCAAAAGAGGGTGCTTTAGACCTGAATAGTAGTAATAAACGTAAAAAAATATGCCATGCCTATAAAAAAATACGCGCTCGTTGTTCTTATATTTTTTAGCTGCCTGTTTGATGTTTCGGCTCAGAAGATGGGCTTTACCTATCAGGCAGTGGCCATTGACCAGTCCAAAGCCGAGAGTTTTGGCAGAGACTCCCAGGGAGAAATACTGGCAAACAGGAACATTATCCTACGATTTACCCTTATGGAAGGCAGTGAAGATGGGGCTATGGTATATCAGGAAACCCATAATACCACTACCGATATTTTTGGCATTTTCAGGCTGATAGTTGGCAGAGGAGATATTTTGTTTGGCAATAATCTGGAAGATTTGCAATGGGGTGAAATACCCTATTTTTTGCAGGTGGAAATTGACCTTGGTGAAGGGTTGGTTATTATGGGCATAGAAGAGCTTTTAGGATCGCCTTATGCGCTTAACAGCAACATTCAATTATTGGAGCTTAATGGCAGTGCGCTATCTATTTCGAAAGGCAATACCATTAACCTGGAGGATATTGATGCAACCAATGAGCTGGTACAAAATGCCGTGCTAAATGGCACCCTGCTTGAAATAAGCGATGCTGGTGGTACAACAACTGTGGATTTAGGCACATTGGCAAGCACTGACAATAGTATTACCAACGAACTGCAAACCATTACCAAAACAGGCAGTACCGTAACCCTATCCAATAGTGGAGGTAGCTTTACCGATGAGGTAAACGATGCGGATTTTGATGCAACTAACGAAATACAGAATATAAGCACTGATGGAACTGCTGGTAATCTTTCCCTATCAAGCGGTGCTACGCTTGGACTTAATGTCGATGATGCCGATGCCAGTGTAACCAATGAGATTCAAGACCTACAATTGGTGGGCAACAACTTAACAATCACCAATAACAGCTCCGCAACAACCATTGACTTAAGTACGACCAATACCCAACTTACCGAAGCACAAGTGGATGGGTATGTGAGCAATAATGGTTTTTTGACTACAGAAGTAGATGGTTCCATAACAAATGAGATTCAAGATATTTCTAGCACAGGTGCTGCGGGTAACATTACATTGTCTAGCGGCTCTACACTTGCACTCAATGTGGATGACGCAGATGCGAGTGTAACTAATGAGATTCAAGACTTACAATTGGTATTGGTAGGAAACAACTTAACAATTACCAATAACAGCTCTGCAACAACCATTGATTTAAGTACAACCAATACCCAACTCACCGAAGCACAAGTGGATGGGTATGTAAGCAATAATGGTTTTTTGACTACAGAAGTAGATGGCTCCATAACCAATGAAATTCAAGATATTTCTAGCACAGGTGCTGCGGGTAACATTACATTGTCTAGCGGTTCTACACTTGCACTCAATGTGGATGACGCAGATGCGAGTGTAACTAATGAGATTCAAGACCTGAACTTGACTGGAGATGACCTTACGATTACCAATAATGGAGCAGCGACCACCATTGACCTAAGTGGCTACATGGATGATACCAATACGCAGCTTACAGAAGCACAAGTTGACGCTTATGTTAGCAATAATAGCTACCTAACCTCATTCACCGAAGTGGACGGTTCAGTAACCAATGAGATTCAAGACCTGAACTTGACAGGCAACGATTTAACCATTACCAACAATAGCTCTGCGACTACCATTGATCTAAGTAAATACAATGCTTTTGCAACCGCCTCTAACATAACCTCAAACTCACCTGGCAATATCGCTACCGATAATTTCGTGTTTGGTAGTACTTCTCTAGATAACATCGCTGGAACTGACGATGATAATCGCATGTTCTTCGACAAAAGTAAAGGTGCTTTTCGGGTAGGGAGTGTAGGAGGTACACAATGGGATGATGCCAATGTGGGTGATTATTCTTTTGCG
>Ga0209634_1002108_pt1 | contig 14095 bp, 18 predicted proteins | sample LinPmetageLP40_FD_184043 | JGI IMG/M metagenome (GOLD analysis project Ga0209634, IMG submission 184043) | Marine viral communities from the Pacific Ocean - LP-40 (SPAdes) (version 2) | ecosystem: Environmental > Aquatic > Marine > Oceanic | place: Pacific Ocean | collected 2010-08-26
TCCATAACTTTAAGATCATTAACATCACCTGCCATTTCAAATTCAAACATAGGAAAAATCGTATCATGTCTACCTGGAATTGCGTTTGGTTCTTGTCTATATGAAGTGGAGACACAAAAAAATCCCTTCGCAGAGGGATCAGATAGTAATTCATGTTCTAGCCACATTTGACCTGTTTGCGGTAAAGGCCAAACTTCACCTTCATAATTATAACTTGCTACATTTTCTGGGTCTTCACATGCTGCTAAAATGCTTAATCTATTTTGCGTATGTACTTCTTGAAACCCTCTGGTCAAAAAAAAGGAGCGTAAAAGCCCCACAGTGTCAGTAAATTTCTTTGGATTTATCAGTTGTGTCATTTTCTCTCTTTCTCCTAAAAAAAAGAGGAAGCCAAGGCTTCCTCAACTCATTAGATGTATTTAGCAATATTTTTATTGTATATCTTCTATTTTATCACAAAGTTTTAAACTTTTTGCTTCCTCTGCGCTTAACCAAACATCTTCTGGTGGAAGAAGAAACTCTCTTACTTTTTTTTCGTTCATCCCAGTACATTTTTTGTAATGATTAATCATACGCTCAGTTGTGAGTTCCATCTCTTTCACTCTAGCAAACAATTCATGCTCTTTACCTACACTACCCCAACTATATTGATGAGATAAAATTGCAGTATTTGGCGTTAAAATTCTTTTACCTTTTTGTCCAGATATAAATAAAAGCAAACCACAAGATGCAATCATACCTAATCCTACAGTCTTAACAGGAATTGTTGATGCTCTCAAAACATCAACTAATGCAAAGCAAGCATTAAGATCACCACCTCTTGAGCAAATACCTAAAGTCAATTCTTTTTGTCTATCACTTCTTTTCATATTTTCTGATAATATCCAATCAATAATTGGACTCATCGTATCCATAGATACATCACCCATAAACACATACATTCCATTTGAAATTAATTGCATTTTTGGTGGAATCATTGCTGGTTGTGAACCACCATTTGTTGTATTATTCATATTAAATCAATCCTAAAGTTGGAGACTCCATTGGAGTCTCCATTAATAATTATTTAAGGTACTTTCGCGTCAATTCCTTCAACATAATAGTTCATTGAATTTAACTGAAAATCAGTTGCGACTTCACCTTCAGCGAGTTGAAGATTTCCTTCATTATCATATAATGGCCCAGTGAAAGCAAAGTATTCGCCATTTTCAATTTGGTCTTTTACCTCTTGTGCTTTGGCGCGAACAGCATCTGGCATATTGGTAAATGGGGCCATTTGCACACCACCCTCTTTCATACCACCAAAATAGTTCTCACTCTCCCAAGTTCCATCAATAACTGCGCCAACTTTACGAATATAATAAGGAGTCCAGTTATCAATAGTTGCAGTCAATTGTGCATCTGGCGCAAACACAATTTGATCTGATGCCTGACCAAAACCATGTCTACCTTGTGCCTCTGCTGCTTGCATTGGTGCAGGAGAGTCTGTATGTTGTGCAATCATATCACAATCTTGAGTCATAAGAACTTTTGCTGCATCCGACTCTTTTCCGGGATCATACCAAGTATTTACCCATACAATATCCATTTCAACGTCTGGATTCATTCTACGTGCGCCCATGAAATAGGTATTAATTTCACGAATAACTTCTGGAATTGGATATGATGCAACATAACAAATCTTATTTGTTTTTGTCATAAGTCCAGCAATAATACCTTGTACGTGCCGTGCTTGATATAATCTAAGCCCATAACTAGACATATTCTTTGCTTGCTTATATCCAGTTGCGTGTTCAAATTTTACATCAGGAAACATTTTCGCCATTTTTAGCGTTTGTTCCATATATCCAAAAGATGTTGTAAAAATAATATCAGCACCGTCCATTACCATACCACGAATAACTCTTGCAGCGTCTGGACCTTCTTTAACACTTTCTATATATACAGTTTCAACTTTGTCACCGAAATGGTCTTGCACTCCTTGGCGACCAATATCATGACGATATGTCCACCCATGATCACCAGTTGGTCCAACGTAGACAAACCCTACTTTTACTTTATCCCCAGCGAATGCGCTTGTCGCTAACATCATTCCCGCTGCTACGATTGCTAAAAGTTTTTTCATTTTGTTTTTTACCTTTCTTGGTTGTATTGTGCCAATCATTGGCATTTTTAACATGGACTATGGGTCCATAATTGATTTATAAGATTTTTAAGATCGCTTCCTTGTAAACTTCTACCATCAGATACAACCCATGCAGTTGCACCTTCATTACCTAACAATTCACCTTCATTACCTAACAATTCACCATTATAACTTAGATCATACGGTAGATATCCCAGACATTCATAAGACTTATTATTTTCTTCAAAAAAATCTGCTAGAAAATACCCATCTGGATTTATACTGCCCCTCACATCGTTCATAAATTCATTTATTATAATCACTACATTATCGTTCAAATAATCATCACATAAAGTCAATACTTCATTCACCCTATTTCTTTTCAAATCTAAATCTTCATTTAAAGAAATTGTAGGTTCTCTTAAATCTATCTCCAAAATAGAGATTTTTTTATTCTTATCTTCTAAAACTGATGTTATTGTATCCAAAACATCGCCGCTATAAAACTCAACATTATCATCATATTCTTTTAAATCTTGAAGATCAAATGCACATATATCTCCAACCCACTGTTTGTCTAATAACCTTTTTGTTAGACCTAAAAAATTATCAGACCCTATATCTAAAGCAAGGCCATTATTAGCATAATCTATACAATAATAGTAGAAATCAGTTAATCTTTCAAATTTTTTTGCGTTTATCGCGGTATAGAAAATATCAATCTTTTTCAATCCATTTTACCTATTGAGTTGTTGTTGATTTCAAACCTTGAACTTCGGTATAGAAAATTTTAGTAACCCCCATATCATCAACTAATTGTTTACACATAATAGCGTCATTAGGCCAAAGCCCATAACTAAATACATTTGATATGAGTTTTTCGGCTCCCTCTGGTTTAATAATATATGCAGAATTACCCGCCAAACCTTGAGGAATATTCCATTCGTCAATATGAGGTATTCCTTGAATCGGATTATGGTTTCGCTGAATAATATCATGATATTGTCTAGCGCGTCTTGTTGCACCAATAGGATTATTTATCCCCACTATTTTATATTTTGAATCTAAAATATATTGATAATCTAATTTTTTAACAAATTTGGCATCATGCTCTAATATAAGAATTGGTTCTTTTATTTCAAAACATTTCGTCCATAATCTAAAATGACTTATAGCACAAGCAATTCTTCTTTCTTTAATCGCTGTGGGATATGCGGATTTAGTAAGACCTGTTGCAATATCAGTAACTTTACCTTCCCATGGATAATTCCAAAATAAATCCCAATCAAGCAACTGTCTATTAGCATTTTTTTCATTTGTAGCATCAAATCTTTCTACATAGAAATCACAATTTAGTTCTTTAGCACTTTGCCATACTTTGTTAAAACCATTTTCACTTAGTTCATCATCTTTTAGGGTTATACAATATGCTTTCATTAATTCACCTTATAATAATCTTTATACCATGATACAAATTTACCCACACCTTCTGAAATTGATATTGATGGAGAGTATCCTAATTTTTTTAATTTAGACGTATCACTCCAAGTTTCTTTTGCATCTGCTGAATGCATTGGAGCCATTTTTATTATTGCTTTTCTATTCAAATGTAATTCTATTTGATGAACAAAGTCCATAAGTTGAACCTTTTCACCCCTTCCAATGTTATATATATCTTTTCCAGTTTGCGCTAACAGAATTATTACGCCATCTACAATATCGTCAATATATGTGAAGTCACGAACCATATCACCATTATTGAATACAGTAATCTCCTTACCCCCAAGAATATTTTTTGTAAAATCAAAGAGTGCCATATCTGGCCTACCCCATGGACCATAGACAGTAAAGAACCTCATTCCGATAGTGTTCTTAATACTACTCATTTCAAATTGAGACTCATTAACCACTTTTGAATAGCCATATGGGTGTTTTTGGGTATGCAATTGGGTATCCTCATCCCAAGGGATAGGATTACCGTTCATAACAGATGATGTTGATGCATAAAGCACTTTATCAATACCCCAATGTTCACAAGCATCAATTAGATTTTGTGTACCAATTATATTATTGTTGATATATAGTTTAGGAAACTCTAATGAATATCTAACTCCTGCATATGCCGCTAAATGAATAACAACATCAACACCATCAAGTTTATCATGCCAATCAGATTTTAATGTAGTTAAAGTTAAATCTCCATAAGAAGTTTCAATCCCCAAATCATCAAGTTTTGCAGCGCGTGATCTTTTAAGAGAAACATCATAATAATTATTATAGCTATCAATACCTAATACATGATGCCCTTGAGAAAATAGTTTTCTTGCAAGATGATACCCAATGAATCCTGATATACCTGTAATGAATATTTTCATAGATTATCATCCATTATATTTTTGTAAGTGTCCGTAATATATTTTTTTTGAAGAAAATCTTCTCCTTTAAAATCTAACATAACTGCCTTACTTTTATCAAATTCTATTTTACCATTTCTATTTAATATCATCAAATATTCTTTGTTGTATTCCATAAGTTTTATTTTAATGCCTTGATAATTAAAGAATTGTTTAGATTTTTTATGAGACCAATATTCGTTAATTATATTATATCTCTGTAGTGTGGAGAAAATACTATGTTGATCCCCATACCAATCATGGTATTGCGTATTTTTATCATACTCATTTTCTCTATCAACGAAAAAATTAATTATTTCATTTTTATTACTAACTTTCATATTCACACAAACAGCAGTATTATTAATCTGTCTTGTAATTGGTTCATTAGCATTTGATCTCACATATAAACCAATATCATACTCATCTTCAAAAAATATGTTACCATCACCCATAAATAAATGATCTGCGCCCACTAAAACGTGTTTACCCAAGTCACAATTCTTTATATAATTCGTATTTGATTGTACTATAGACTGCATCAATGAATGTTCCGAAATCGCGCTTCTAAAAACTTCAAAATTTTCAAAAGGTGTGATCATGTCTGATTGTACTACAACTTTTGCATTTTTTCCAGAAAATTTTAAAAAGGTGTCTTTCATTCTGGATAGTGTTAATCTATAATCAAAATTTTCTCTTGCACTTAAATGTTTTTTTAAAGTGGGACTTGCGGAAATAATATCTCTGTAGAAGGGTGCGAGTGTTATCAAAGTAGATATTCCTTATTATTCATTATTAAGTCTATAACTTTATTATGATTTACCGTAGGGTATATAGGTATACTGACTTGATGACTTGATATATTTTCAGTCACAGGCAACTCAAACATATTTGGTTTGGAAAATATTAATTTTCTATATGGGGTTTGTTTATGAACTGGATTTTCATAATGACATTTTAGTTCTATTTTATCTCTCATTTCATTGAAAAATTTAATTCTATTTTTTACTAAAATAGGGTATATGTGGTATGAGTTATAGTTATCTATATGAGTTTTAGAATATTTAAAATATTTATTATATTCACTTGCAATAATATTTTTCGCAGAAATAATATTCTTTAAATTTTTTAATTTAATTCTTAAAAATTCACTTTGAAGATTATCCATTCTATAATTAAAACCAATAGATTTATCATCCCATGACCTTAGAGATTTTAACTCATCGTATTGACCTTCATCATTTACAACTATACAGCCAGAATCACCTAAAGCACCCAAACCTTTTCCTGGATAAAAACTAAAAGTTCCTATACCAGATGATCCAACATGTTTATTATTATGATAAGAACCGTGGGCTTGGGAACAATCCTCTAATATTGGTAAATTAAATCTTTTTAGCGCATCAATATTAACAACATTTCCATACATATGTACTGGAAGTATGGCTTTAGTTTTTGAAGTTATTTTACCTTCAACCAAATCAACATCTAAAAGAAATGTTTCTGGATCAATGTCAATAAAAACTGGCGTTGCTCCAACATAATTAATTGCAGCGACTGTAGCACGAAAAGTATGAGATACAGTTATAACTTCGTCACCCTTCTTTATACCTAAAGATATTAATGCTAAATGTAATGCTGATGTTCCACTATTCACACCAACACAATAACGCGCTCCAACAAAGTCTGCAAATTCTTCTTCAAACTTTTCTGTAGCAAAAATGTAGTTACCACTTTCAATAACTTCACTTGCGACTTTTTTCATAGAATTAATTTCACCTAAATGGATTGATTTTAAGTCATAATATGGTATCATAATATCCAACTCATAATTTTTTTAGATTCATAGATGTTAGTTTTTGGTTTCAAGTTTTCTTTTATACATTTTAAAAAATGTTTTCTGGCATTATACAAACTTTCATCATTAGGTATTCTTGGAATATATATGTCTTTCATATGTGCTGTAGAAAAATTACTATCAACATCCTTGTGTGAATACTCCCTAATTTTATCAGAAGACATATCATCATATACTATAGATTTATTTTTTCCAACAATAATAACTTCACGAATTTTAATAGGAGAAACCCAATTACAATTTATTAAAGCATTAAACCCATTATTAAACTTTAAATTAATTGATGTTTGGTTCGCTATATTATTTACATGATAATTCTTTATTATTTCACGCTTATCTAATTTTAAATTTGGATATAAAAAGTTTATTATAGATAAATCATGTATTGCTAAGTCTAAGACAACATCAACATCATTTTGAAACTGCCCATGAGACATTCTATTACTATTATAATACAATGGAAATTCCACAACCTTTGAATTTTTAAGGTACATGATAGCGGGATTATAGCAGAAAGTATGATCTACAAAAATTATGCGATTAACATTTTCGCTCAGATCAATTAATCTGTCAATTTCATTGAGTTTTTCACATACTGGTTTTTCTATCCAAATATGTTTCTTTTCTTTAAGACATTTAATAGCAACTTCAAAGTGAGTGTTTGCTTTTGTAGCAATTATTACAGCAGCAATCCTAGTATCTTTCAAAGCAGAATCCAAATCATGATACATATCTACATTAGGATATTTGTTTTTTGCTTCTTTAAGAGAATCTGGATTACTATCACAAATTGCAGTCAATTTATCTGAAAAATTTCTTGCTAGATTTTTTCCCCAATACCCGTAACCAACTAATAATATCATTTTTCAAGACCATTTTTAATTTTATAAAATCTTTTTATTTCAGATTCAAGATGTTCATTATCTATATTATTTCTCTCAAGACCTATAATGTTTTTACCTATATTTTTTATGGGAACTCCAGCATAAATTTCTCCTGGTAATACATCACTTTTCTTAACGACAACCGAGTTCATACCTATCATAGAAAACGATCCTATAGTCTGACCTTGATGTACAGTTGCACCTGATCCTATATTCGCGCCATTCATTACAACGACACCACCTAATAAAATAACACCTACAGTTAGACTTATATCATTTTCAAGTACACAGTCATGGGCGATATGAGAATTACACATGATATAATTATTATTTCCTATTTTTGTTATACCGTTTAATGGTCTATGAACACTGACATATTCTCTAAATGTATTACCGTCACCAATCTCTACTATCCCATTACTATTCTCTGATTTGTGTTGGGCATCTGTTCCAATACAAACATATGGACCAATATTGTTTCCATCTCCTATAGTAACATTATCCCAATTAATTATTGCTGTAGGATGAATGTTATTCATTATAACACTCTCTCTATAATAGAATAACCAACACCTTTAGTGTAGTATTCTCTCAATACCCATTCCTTATTGTTTTTTATAAACAATTCTACCTCATATTGCATATTTTTAAATTGATTTGTGTCATGAATTGCAATATATTTATTTACAGAATTATGATGTAAATTTAATTCTTTTTTGAGGTGATTGGGTTTATGTAAAGAATCAATCAATAAAAAATCAACATTTTTTAGTTCAATTTTAGAAAAATTTATACTAGACCTTTCATAAAGAAATAATTCAACATCATCAAATAAATATGCCCATGGTCTAAAATTTTTAAAAGATATATCAACAAGTTCCATACTTTTAATACCACAATTTGCAGCAACAGCCGCACTCGCTCCTTGCTGAGTCCCAAGTTCTCTGTAAGATTCGCATTCTTTTAAACAGTCTGCCATTGCTGAATATATTTTAATTGACTCATAATCACCTGCTTTTTCATGAAGAGTTTTAACATTATCTATAAATTCTAATGTTGTTTTTATTTTTGTACCCTTATCAACAAGTATCATTCAAAATCTCCATAAGTTTCTACATAATTCATTTTACCACCTTTTTTGAATATTTCAAATGCCAACCAACTAACTGATATTCCATGAGGGAATCTTCTAGCATGTGTTTTTCCTACTGCTTTGTTAGTATTCACATATAAGTGAATATTTTCAGATGGCATAACTAACTTTGCTAATTGTGGCATACCTGAATCGCTGCCAATATGTAATTTTGCATTACCAATAACACTAATAAGAGTTTTTATATTACCATTATTTAACTCTTTAATTTTTGATTCTCCACCTATAGGTACTATTTTATAACCCATTTCTAAATACTTGTTTATAATTTTTACTTTTCTATCCTCGTTAATTCTTCGGTATTCTTGATTAGCATCCCATTGCATGGTTATATAGTTATCTGGAAAGTTTTTAAAAAATTCTTTTGGAGAAGGTATATTTGGTATCTTGAACCAATCATCTATTTTACTATAAACTTCACTCATATGACCTTCTGTGCATTTAATTTTTTGTGCTAAGTTATTCGTTCCAAATTCTAAATTTTTATTATTGAATAATTTTAATATTTCATTTTGATCTTTCATTTGAGGCAAATTCATGTAAACTTTTGAATTTTCTAACTTAGAAATTGTGTCACAATATGCAATATAGTCAAACCTATCACCTAGAGGTCTGATTATTCCCACATGCTTACCGCCAAATTTTTCGTCATGATGCCTTCCACTAATTTCAAACATTAACTTTTTAACTCCATAATATTGACATTGAAGAATTTTTTTTGTAGTAATATCTTCGCACTGTATCTATCAGTATTTAAATTGTCAATGACTTTTGCTGGTATTTTTGAGTTGTCTAATCTAATTTCCTCAAGAGTATCATATATTATAGTGTTAGATTTTAATAATAAATTATATTCTGAAGATTCGATTATTTTATCAAATAATTTTTCATCAAGTTGGTTTTTAATACTTTTAGAATAAAATTCATATTGCTGATCTGCTTTATGTAATTTTTTTATTTTTTTGACTTCTATAATACTCAAGAAGTCAAAAGCATATCCTTCGTCAACTTTAATAATAACCATTAGACAAATACCTATTATAATTAATCCAAGTTCCTAAATCTATATATTTGCCACCCTTAACAATATTAAATCCCAAATAATTTACAATGTCTCCCACTTCAGTATATTTTTCAAATAGATTTTGTTTGTACGCTTCTTTTAAGTCTTTACCATCAAATTTTAGTATTCCCCAAAATATGTTTAATAAATCATCCTCAATTTGTGTCTTAACTCTAAAAGTTTTCATATTTTTTTCTAATCTATCAACTCTAGACTCATCATCAGTATTAAATGTTCCAGCAACTACACCTTTAATTGAAGCCATTTCAATAAAAGGATTATTTTCAAAAATAGTATCAGGCATACCAAAAAACAATATATCATTTTCATTTGTATGATTATAGTCTAAAAATTCAAATAGCACATTTGCGAAACCAGATTTTTTCTGACAAATGTGAATAAATTTATCATTGGTAAAGAAAGAAGTAACATCTCTTTTTAATTCATCACCATGAATGAATATTATTTTTTCAGCACCTGCTTCCATCATCTTTGAAACTAAATGATTTGATACTGGATTATAATATGTATAATTTCTTTGAGGTAACATTTCTTTTGAAAATGTCAGCCCTAGCCTTGTTCCAATACCACCTATAGGCACAATACCTATTATCATTTACTCTCCCCAATAGTTTTTTTGCGCTGAAGTATCAAAATCAAAACCCCACTGATCAATATCATCTTTGTACCAATCCGCAACAATTTGAATTGTTTCTGGTGTATATATGTCTTGATAACGATTATCATTAACAGCAGTTACATTTCTTGCGCCTGTCATAAATGGTAAATTTAAATACTTACATATTTCTTCATCTAAATGCTCAAGTCGTAAAATGTCACAACGCATAATGCCTTTATCACAAGTTACATAATCTTTTGCTGGATACCAACCGCGAATGGCTCTGTGCCACATATATTCATGTCCACCCCATTTATGCCTTTCCTCAAGAAAAGCCTCAAATGATGAGCAGTCTGAATATTCAGTCTCACCATAATGATCTGAATTTTCTTCAAGGTAAATAACCTTTTTAGCAAAAAAATAACGAGAAACAACTCTATCCCAAGGATTTCGTACAATCGCAAAAAACTGCATTTTGTCTTGTAAACCCTTGCTAATATCTCTCCATCTAGCGTGTTCAAAACCATCATGCTCACCAAGCGATTGCATTTTATTTCTAACTGCTTGGGTGTATTCGCCAGTTTTGTGAGTTTGTGGTGTCGCAATCATTACTTTAGGTCTAGCAATATTACTACGTCTAATACTCATTCCACCATTTTTTGGGATATGGATAAAAAACTTTTTTATCATTTTATTTCCTTATTTTATAAATGTGACTATCAGGAAATCTTGAAAGATGCCTTGTGCTAATTTCTTTTAGATTATAATTTGTCAATTTACTTTTAAGTGAACCTAACTGTATATCTCCAATATTACCAAGTTTCATTTGTTTAACTGTCCAATAATTATTTCTCTCCATTTTAGTCATAACATCAAGTGCATATATATCTTCAATGTAATAAATTCCATCATCTTTTAAAAAATCTATTAAACTGGTAAAAGTTTTTTCATTTGCAGCGTGTGTATGTAGACCATCATCAATTATAAAATCAAATTTTAAATCTCCTATCCAATTTTTTATTTCTTTTTTAAATTCTATAGTTGTACTGTCAGATTTTAACCAATGTACTCGCTCTCTATTTAAAACTTCTATATTTTTAACATCAACTCTTTCAAATATGTCCACACAATAAAGATTTGCTCTAGGTAAATAGTCATGCCAAGCACTAGTACTTGCACCTTTGTAAACACCTATTTCCAAAAAATTAATTTCTTTATTTCTTACTTTAGAAAATTCTTTTTCATACTCTATATGATAATGATGTTTATAACCTTTATCACACTTATATCTGTCAAAGCAATCTTTTAAGTTCACTCTACAACCTTTCTCAATTCTTCTACATTCTCACCATGATTTGGTAGTTTATCTTTTAAAAAGAAATGTACAAAGTGACATTCTTTAATTTTAGTGTTAGCAGTGAACAAACCATTCCATTTCCAATCTAAATGTTTAATTGTCATTTTTTCTTCTCTAATCCAAGTATTGAGAAGTGTTTGGTCTGTTGACCATTTCCAAGCACCCATACCATCAACAAAAGGTTTGAACTCTGGTCTACGAATAAATTGCGCTGGAGTTTCACCTTTCAAGTACTTCTCAATTGATTTGTTCATAACCATGATGCCCATATTGAAAAACTGACCACCTGTTTTATTATTCCATTTCCAATCAACAGATTTAATTGTACCATATTGCATTCTAGAATAATTGGCAATTTTTGCCATATATTGATTATTGATAGGCATTTCTCTTTCACAAACAGCACCAAAATCATAACCTTCAGGTAGTTCATCAAAGATATTTGGTGCGTCTGGACGAATCCACACATCAGCATCAATAATTGCTACTTGATCATATGACCTAAGATAAGTAAATGCATTTTCTTTTTCATATATTGGAAGATAGCCACCATGCTTTTCATAGGATTCTTTGCTACGATTTGTAGAAAACACATCAGGTTTAATCATAAGGATAGGTGATCTTTGGACTTCATAATCTATACTGTGACGTTTACAATAATCTTTCACAGACTGTGTGCAATGGTCATAAAGTTTTGAACGCTTTCCAACGTAAACTTGATATATAAGTCTTTTCATAATACATTCCAATTTTATTTACAGCGAGAACACTCGCATTTTATACAAACATCATTTCTACAAAACTCACATAGTTTTTCGCAATGAGATTTACATCTGCAATTATAACACACATCTATAAGTATGTCAATATTTTTCATTTCTTATGCAGTACTTCTTTAGCATAAAATGCTGCAACAATAGCAGCAACAGAAACAAAGTATGTAGGGGCCATATCACCAAGAATATTAGGTGCTTTTTCAAGACCTACCCATGCAGCGATGACAACAGCAAATGGATATAGTAACATTCCAGCAAGCGCGAACCATGCCATTGCTCTTTGAGCATCTTGCTTCTTGTCCTCATTTTCCATATCAGAACGTAAATCTTCTAGTTCAATCATTCTTTTTTCATTTGCCATTTCATCATCAGAGATGATTCCATCCCCGTCCCTATCTAGGTATTCATACTTTGATTCATGTTCAAGTTGCTTTGGTTTTTTATTTGCCATGCTCTTTCCTTAGATTGATCATAACAAAAAATTCAATTATTATGTTTCAGATGATTCTTCATTTCCATCTTCTGGTTTTGCATTTGCAGCAGCAATCATACCTTCAACAATAGCATTTATTTTATCATACACACCACCAACGGCAGTTAAATCGCTTGCTTTGAAAATTCCTGCTTGCGTAGATGCGTCAAAAACTTGCCTAATGATCATCAGATCACTTGGTGTAATATCTATTTGTGGCTGCATTGGTGCTTGGGTTTGCTCGTTTTCAGTAGTCATTATAAATCTTTCTCTGTTAATTGTTTGTAGTATTATATATAATAATTTTTAAGTAGTTTTAATCAAAATATTTGAAGTCATTAGTAAGCATCAAACCCAGTAGGAGGACTGTATGTAGGTGAATGACTACTGCCAGTTTGAAATTGAACTCCGATAGTCCCAGATACATTATTATATGCTACAAAAAATCGCATAGTAGAACCAGCGGCAGAAAACGGCATACCCGCCCCAACACCCGGTACTCCAGTGAATAGACTCCATTGATTGTTCAGTCCGAACCAAGCAGCCTTTGCTGTTGTATCATATGCAAACATAATTACATCTGCTTGGGTAATACTGCTTCCAGTAGTGCAAGGATTACTCGCCCATTTTGAAGCTGTGGTAAAACCACTTTCTACATCATATGGACCGTTGTGACCGACTACTCCATCTTGCAAGAACCAGACTGCTACGTTACCGCCTGGGCTAGTAGAATAACCAGTATCGTTGTTTGCACCACGAACAGCGTCAATTAAACCAATGTAAAGTCCACCATTAGTAAGTGTATGTGCTTGAGTGTACTTTGCTTCTAGATACTGTTTGCCTGTTTTAATCTCATCGCCAACTAAAAAACCAGACGTAGAGATAAACCCGCCGTTTGTGGTAGCTGAAAATAACCCAGTGGAACTCGCTGCAAGCGTGTCTCCGTTACGAGACAATGCAGAGACTATAATTTCACTTGAAAACTTTAACGTGACTGTTGTTGTTGATGCTGTACTAACTAATGCACCATCAGATGCCTTGATTCTAAAATTAAATGTGCCTGCTGGCGTTACAGACGATGAATCGTTAGTAAATCTAAAAACACCAGCAGTCGGTTGCGTAATAGACGATACTTGTGGTGGCAGACTTCCATCTTTATAAACTGTAGTAGAACTACCAGAATCTTTGTATCCATCCCAATCGTATGTTATCGGAAAACCAGCCTCATCAACAGCCACTGCCGTAATTCTACCACTATCTGGAGAACCCAGAACTAACTCTGCGACTGGACTTGTAGTAAATCTAGGCGCGACATTAAATGGATTTATAACTGTACCAGTGCTGTCTGCAACAGTTAATTTACCGCCAGAACCTTTTAATTGTGTATCGCCCAAG
>Ga0209634_1002109_pt1 | contig 14095 bp, 22 predicted proteins | sample LinPmetageLP40_FD_184043 | JGI IMG/M metagenome (GOLD analysis project Ga0209634, IMG submission 184043) | Marine viral communities from the Pacific Ocean - LP-40 (SPAdes) (version 2) | ecosystem: Environmental > Aquatic > Marine > Oceanic | place: Pacific Ocean | collected 2010-08-26
GAATTACAACAGGTTTAGATTATATCTTAGATAGAAATAATACAATAGGTTTTAACATAGGTATAGGAACAAACGACACACCAGTCGCAAAACTTACCGTAAATGGCGATGTAATTTTAAACGGAACGACAAAGATTGGTACGGAAGATGTTTCATTACAAGGTTCCACGCTAATAAACGGAACTTTGAATATGAATAACAACCGCATAACAAACGCGGTTTTAAATCCAAGCGTCCAAGAAGCGGCAAACTCGGCAACTTTTACAATAAACGCAGACCAGCAAAGCGACGGCGTTTTAACCGCTATGAGCGCAGCCACTACAATAGCAGCGCCGACAGGAACGCCCGTACAATCTCAAAGTTTAGTATTCAGATTTACAGACGACGGCACGGCTCGGGCAATTACTTGGAACGCTATTTTTAGAGCGATAGGGGTAACACTACCAACAACAACAACGGCAAATAAGATTTTGTATGTTGGTTGTAAATATAACAGTACAAACACTAAGTGGGACGTAGTAAGCGTACAGGAAGAAGCGTAAAAATTAAAAATTAATAGACATGATAAAAAACAAAGAATATTATCAAATTGACGGCGAGATAGTGGCCGACTTTGGAACAACGGTAACAAACCCAATTATTAAAATTGCGGTTTCTAGTATTGGCGTAGAAAGCTCAGGGCTTTTAAATTGCGAGTATAATATTTATTCAAGCGCCGAGGCTTACACGAGTGGAAAATACTTTTTTAAGGCTGAAAAGGACGAAAAAAGACTAATTAATTTTACTTACGAAGTGGCGGGGGTTCCTGACTGGGGAATTAAAACCTACAAAGACGACCAGTGCAAAATAATTGCGGACACTTTCGGGCTTGAATTGGACAAAGTTACTTTAGTAAACGAGGAGGCAGAATAATGGTAATAATAAGCAAAATAGAACTTGAGGCCCCCGACTCGTTAAAATATACCGATGTTGGATATACTACAGACGAGGCAGTAAAAAACGAAATTAACGAGGGTTTCGACGCTACCTTAGGCAAGTTTTTGGGCGAGAATAGAACAAAATTAAACCTGGGCGAAGTTAGCGTATCAACTTTTTTTGAAACTACTGACTTTGTAAACGAGGCAAGAACGGAGGTTGAAACCGTGGACGGCTTAGGGCTTAGCAAAATAAACAACGTAAACGAGCTTTAAAAAATGGCGGCACCCACCAAAGGAAACACAACCAACGCAAACCCGACACCTGGGGCCAACTTTTACCAGTTTAGCCACAACCAAAACACGGGAAACAACCGCCTTTTAGTGGTTATGTTTACAATGAGCAACTCAAGGACATACAGCGGCGCGACATATAACGGCTCGGCCATGACTCAGCTATATCAAATTAATAGAAGCGGGCTTTCTCAGCGTATGGCTTTTTTTTATATGGTAGATCCACCCACGGGCAGCAACACGCTCAGGGTAAATTTTAGCGGGAGCCAGTGGAACCCTATTTCTGTTCACGCCCGCAGCTTTACAGACTCGGGAGGCGTAGGGAATAGCGCAAGGACTGGGGGGCAGACAACACCAAACACGCAAAATTTAACCGTTTCTCAGGATTCTTTAATACTTGCCACGGCTTGCAGTATTAACGCGATAAGCACAATTCAAATACCACAGGGGACAAACAGGACGTTTACAACACACAACACCAACCGCCAAGTAGGAACGGGAGCAATAACCGCAGACGCGGGCCACAGTGCGGGGACTATAAGCGTGCGGACAACCTCAACGAGTGGGAGTGTAACCAACGACAGAACAGAAATTTTTGGGCTGGCAAGCTCAGGGGGCGAAAGCGACTTTTTTTTAATAATGTAAAAAGAAAATGGAAAAACTAATTTTACTCGATGCGGGACACGGCGGCATAATTAACGGGCAGTATGTAACGGCACCAAAAAAAATGGTTGTTTTTCCTGACGGTTTCACAATTTATGAAGGCGTTTGGAATAGGCTTGTAGTTGACGGAATAAAAGAGGCTTTAACAAGTGCGGGGGTAAAATTTGACGACATAGTAAACAGTCAAAAAGATATACCGTTAAAAAATAGAGTAGACAGGGCCAACAGACTGGCAGCGGAAGCGGGGCCAAAAAACGCCCTGTTTGTTTCCGTCCACGCAAACGCGGGGGGCGGTAACGGTTACGAGGTTTACACAAGCAAGGGCGAAAGCGCGAGCGACAAGGCGGCCACTAATTACATGGACTTTATGGCTGAGGCTTTCCCAAGCCATAGGGGGCGAAAGGACACCACAGACGGGGACAGCGACAAAGAAGCGAATTTTTATGTTTTAAAATATACTATTTGCCCCGCGATTTTAACAGAAAGTTTTTTTATGGATAATTACGAGGAGGCAAAAGAAATGACCACGGCCGAGGCAATTAAAAAAGTAGTGCAAGCGCATTTAAGAACAATTTACGCTTTTTGTCATGCTTGAGGAAGTAACGCCGCTTACTTTTGTAACGGCCTGGGACTTCCTACTAATCATTTTAGCGGCAACGGTGAGGCTCTTTATTGTTTTAAGGTATAAGGCCGTTAAAATGTATAAAAAAAGGCAAAGTTTTGACATTAAAAAGTATTTCGACCAAAAACACACAATAAGGTGGCTAGGGCATTATTTTACGGCCTTGGTTTTATTGCTCGTTTTACCCGAAATATTTTTATTAATTTTAGGCCCTAAATATTGCCCCGAGTTTATAAAGTGGTCTTTTGCTTATGATTTTATACTAGGTTTTTTGGGTTACGATTTTATAAAATGCTTGGAAAGCCTTATTTTACCAATAATTAAGAAATACTATAATTACAAAAAATGATAAAATTCACAAAATTTACGGATAGTTTAACAAAAATAATTCCCAGCTTTTTACAAGACCATGACAAAAAATTAAGTTCAAAAAGAATTTTTAAGCTTGGCGGCGGGGGCTCTTTAATATATACAGGAATTGAGTTTTTAAACCAGGCAGCGGACGAGCAAAACACAATTGCGCTTTATAGTGGAATCGGTTGTATCTTAGTCGGAACTTTGTTAGCCGTAGGACTAAGCGAGAAAATAAAGCAAGTGCAAGTAATTGATAAAGACAATTTGAAAGGCTGAGCCTTTCACTTTTTTAGGGGGAAAAAAAGGGGCTATTTTAGCCCCTTTTGTGTTTTGTCTTCATTACCACAATCGCAAAGGCAATAAAAACAAGTAAAATTTTTAAAATAATTTGTTCCATTTAAAACATTGGATTTTTTAAGCCTTGGGAGCGGTAAAAGTGGAAATTAAAATAAGCCTGGGCCACCTCGTCCAAAATAAGGCCGTAATTTTGCAATTTATCATTTATGTATATTGGATCACTTTCAATGGCTTGCGAGTAAGTATAATTTTTGTAAGTTCCTGTTTTAATTTTGTCATTTAGTTTTTTTGGGGGGTTCATGTTTTTGCGTTTAATATTTGTTTTATATGTTGTTTTGTGTTTTGCGTAAAGCATCCATAATTTAGTAACCATTTACAATATGTCCGCTGAGAGGTTACGGCCTTTCCTTTATGCTTTCCAAAGCTAAAAACGGGCGTTCCTTTGTCGTTTTCTACAATGCACCCCAATATATCAATTTTTTTGCTTTTGCGGGACATTTCGGCCAAGTTTTTAACCGTCGGCCCCTCTAAATTATGGGCGTTTATTTCGCCTTTGTGTTCCTCAATTATAGCCTCTAAAACCTCAATAGTGGCCTTTGCGTCGGCGTCGGCTTTGTGGGCCTTTAATTGCTTGCCGCAATAGTCGGCGTATGCTTGCGAAAGCGTGCGAGGGTTAAATTTACAATAAAGGTTGAATACGTCTATAAATTCCACGTCATTAAGTGCGTCGTATATTTCGGCACGCTCAAAAGCTGTTTGCAAAAATGGGACATCGAAGCGGTTTGAATTATAGCCCACAACGTCGCAGCCTTTTATGAATTTGGCTATTCCTGGGGCCATTTCTTGAAAGGTTTTAGCGTCTTTTACGTCGTCGTCTGTTATTCCGTGAATGGCCACAGCATCAGGGGGAATTTTAAAGCCTGGGTTTACGTAGCGGACAACCTCGAGGGGCTTTTTATTCGTGCCAGGGTATTTTTTAATAATGGCTATTTGAATAATTTTATCTTTTTGGAAGTCTAGGCCCGTGGTTTCGAGATCAAAGACAATAAGGGGGCGTTTTAGTTTTATCATTTTAAAGAAATTCTAGTTAACCAATCTTTTAAATACTGAGTATTAAAATTTAAAGAGCCTTTAAACTTGTCGTAAACAATGTTTAGGGCCTTTGTATAGCCTTTATTGTGGGCCTTTATATTTTCGTCGTTTACCTGACGTAAAATTTTATTTACGTAGTCGTTAGTTATTCCCGCGTCCTGTAGGTTTAAAATTAACTCAAGGGCTGTTTTTTCGTTTTTCATAGTTAAAAAGTGTTAATTATATAGTTTAATTTTTGTATAGTTTCTTTATTTAGTTGTAAGAAGTCAGCCAGGCCCAAAATTTTGCGGGCGTCAGCTTTGGCAACTCGGCGAAGCTTTGGCACGCTGTAAGTTTTTTCGTCAATTTCTACGCTGGCCACTGAGTCATGTAATAATATTTTTTCATCTATTACGCTCAAAATTTGTATTGCTTTCATAAGCTGCCTTTTGTTTCGTCAATTAATAAGTTTATTTCGTATAAAAGTTCCTCGTTCCCTTGGGCCATATCTAAACAGATAAAGCGCACGGGAAACATTTCCCAACGGCTTACTTTTTGGCCCTCTTTTAAAAGCTTTATTAAACGCTTGGCCTTTGCGTTTCTATTTTCCCAGCTTGCGGGCTTAAATTGTGTTTTCATTTTGCTAATATACAACGGGGGAGGACTAAAACAAAACTTTTTGTATTAACAATTTTGTGTTGAAAAGTTTGTATAAAATATTTTGTATTTTGCCCGTAAGTTGTCTTAAATTAGCGGAATGGAAAACACCGAAATAAACGAACTTTTTGACGAGCTAAAAAGTAACTACGTGCGTTTTGAATTAATCAAATTTGAAACTATGCGCCGTTTAGTTGTGGCATTAGACGACAAAGAAATATTAAAAAGCTTTACAGATACCTATATGAGTAAAAAGCCAATTAATTATTTACAAATAAAAACTTTAAAAAAAATAATTGAGCAATGAAAAAAATAAAGCTAAATTTATTTATGTGGTTTTTAGTTTTTATGTCTTTCGTTATCTCAGGTTTACACTATTTAGAAAAATTATACTTATACATAAAAAAATGGAGGAACAAAAAATAAGCTTTAACAATAATAATTTTACTTTGTGGCAAGTAAACACAAAGCCGCTATTTATTAAAGGACAGTTAAAAGGCTTTAAAATTAAAAACACCTTTATAAAGGAAATTACAAACGAGATTGAAAACTTTAACTATTTAAGTTTAGACCTCACTTTAAAAGGAAAAGGCACTTTTACCGAGTTTATAGAAACCAAGGCCCAAAGGGAAAAACGAGAACAAACAAAAACACTTTAAAAATGAACAAAATAGAATTTATTAAACGAGTTGAGGCAGCAAGGGCGGGACTTCCAAAAAGTATTTTACCCCTTTTTATTGTTAAATACCCAAGTTTTAACACCTACAAAAGTAAAAGCCGCGTTACTAATGTAATACATGGCCGACTTATGGACGAGGAAATTTTAACCAAGCTTGAAGAACTCGTGAAAATTTTACAACCAAATTAATAACCCCTAAATTTTAGATTATGCAAAGAGGAGCGAAAGCAAACCAGGAAAGCGCCGTTAAATATTGGAACTTTTCAAAAGGACAGTTTACCCGACGAGTAAGCGAAAACCACAAAGGCGCAACGCCGCGAGTTTTGGAGCAAGGGCCCAACACTGGAAAAACTATTTACGAGATTTTTATGGATCAGGTAACGGGCCAAATAACAGAAATAAAAGTAAGAGAGGGCGACTACGGTAAAAGCTTTCAGATACTTATTGACGTAACCGAGGACGAACAAAGCCCCGAATTTTACGCCGTAGATTTTCGATTTAACAGCACAGGCAAAAGCTTACTAAAAAAGCTGCCAAATATCGACCTTACTAAGGACGTGGCCCTCGTGGGTTATGCAATCGACGGGACGAACAGCAAAGGCGAGGCGGTAACTAATTACTACGCCGTACCATACCAGGGCGAAATCTCAAAAGCTGGCAAGGTTTTACCCGCTTACACAATGGAGGAGCCCAACGGCTACCCCGAAATGAAGAAAATAAAAGTGAAAGGTAAAAACACCTGGGACGACACCGACCAACTGGAATTTTTGGAAAACCTTATAAACTCGATTAAGTGGGAGGGGCAGCAAGAACAGGCAACGCCTGAGGCTGTAGAAACGCCCGAAATTGAGGACGAGGAAACCGAGGAAGTACCTTTTTAATTACACACACACGGGGGGCACCCGCCCCCCATTTATACCCCCTAAAACATGACAAAATTAATTATTCGCTGTAGCAGCCTATATAAGATTATGGGCCGACCTAAGACAAAAAGCAAAGCCCAAATTTACGCCGACACCTTGGCAAAGCTTGAGGAGGAGGGCGCAAAATATGAGGCCATAGCCAACAAAACAACAAAAACGGCTATTAACAAACTTGAAAAGCTCGGGCAGCTTACGGCTCAGGCCAACGAATTGGAGCCTTTTAAGGACGCCTGGGAGCTTTCCACAACCGCAAAAACTTACATTAAGGAGCTGGCAAAAGAAACCTTTTACGGCTATACAAAAAGGATTGAAAATAAATACCTTGAAAAGGGTATTGTAAACGAGGACGAAGCAATAAAAGCGCTCGCCTCAGTACACCAAGCCCCCTATGTAAAAAACGAGGAGCGCAAAAACTTAACTTGGTTAACAGGGGAGGCGGATATTGTGGACAAAAAAGCGGGCTTTATTATTGACATAAAAAACGCCTGGGACATTTCAACTTTTCCCGCATTTAAAGAGGACGTAAACAAAAAAGTAAAAGAAGCGGGCTACGACTGGCAGCAAAAAGGATACTTAATTTTGTGGAAGTTAAAAAAAGCCTTTGTGTGCTACGTGATCACAGACACGCCCGCCGAGCTTGTCCCTGACTTTGAAGACTTGGACTTGCACCGAATGGAGGACAAACACAACGCCAACAAGCGAATAAGCATGAGCGACGAAATAACGTTAAGCACTGAGGACGTAAAGGATATTAAAAGCGCTTACAAGGCGTCTAATGAGTATTTTAATGAGTGTTTAACTGAGTTAAAAAGTAAGTAATGGAATTCGATAAACCCAAATACTTAAAACTTGTCGATTTTATAAGGGCCAACAAAGGGCGAGTTTTCGCCCTTTACACGCCCGAGCCTGGCACAATAGTACACCCAATTGGAATGGAAAAACAGGAATTAAAAAAAATTCCTGGGCTAAAAAATAAAGAGGCTTTAATATTTCACTGTAAACATTACATTAATAATTACAGCCTTTACCTCGATGAACCAGTTTTAGAATTTTCAGACGACTACACGCAACTAAAAATAAAAAACTCATGGAATCAAATAATTACTTTTACGAAATCTACTTTATAATAAAGCCACTATTCAAAAGGGCCGAAACGGGGCGCGTAATAATTAATAAAAATAGAATAATAAAAAGCCCCGAGGCTCAGGAAATTATTAAAGAAATGGTTTCAAGTAAAGCCAAATTAACAGCTTTAATTTACCGCGAGAAAAACGAAATATGAAACTTAGACACTACCAAAGCGAAAGCCTTAATTTAATTCGTAAGGCTTTTACTCAGGGCCTCAAGTCTTTAATTCTTTGCGTTCCAACGGGAGGGGGTAAAACGGTTATTTTTACAACCTTAACGAGCCTTTCAATTGCTAAGGGTAAAAAAGTAATGATTATCTGCGATCGTAAAGAATTAATTGGACAGGCTGAATATAATTTAAACCGCCTCGGGCTTTACCCCACAATTATAGCCCCAGGGTATAAGCAAATTAAAAATAATTGCTACCTCGCAAGCGTGGACACCTTAACAAGGCGCGAGCTGCCCGCCGTGGACTTAATAATAATTGACGAGGCCCACAAACAAACATTTGATAAAATTATTTTAAAATATAGGGACAGCCCGCACAATCCGTTTATTATAGGAGCAACCGCCACGCCATTAAGGACAGGAAAACAAAGAAGCTTACACGAGGTTTACAATAAAATAATTGAGCCCGTAACAATTGACGACTTATTAAAACAAAGTTATTTAGTCCCGTGTATTACATACGCGGCAAAAGAAGACTTTTCAAACGTAAAAATAACAGGGAACGATTATAATAACGCCGCACTATACGAGCAGTTTAATAAATCGAGGCTTTACGCGGGAGTGATTGACAAGTATAAAACCCACGCCGAGGGCAAAAAAACCCTTGTTTTTAACGTAAATATTGAACACTCCAAAAAAATGGTTTCTGAGTTTTTGGCCGCTGGCTATAGCGCCAAGCATTTGGACGGGGCAACCCCAAAAAAGGAACGGGGCCAAATACTCGAGGACTTTAAAAACGGAAAGTTTTTAATTTTATCTAATTGCTCAGTACTTACAACGGGCTACGACGAGCCAAGCATTGAGGCTGTAATAATTAACAGGGCGACAAAAAGCCTACCCCTTTACTTGCAAATGACAGGGCGAGGCTCAAGAATACACGAGAACAAAAGCAATTTTATTGTTTTAGATATGGGCTCTAATGTTTACGAGTTTGGACTATGGGAGGAGCCCAGGACGTGGCAAATAGTAAAGGAGCGCAGGAAAACCAACGGCGTGGCCCCCGTAAAGCTTTGCCCCGTTTGTGAGGCGATGAATCACGCCAGCGCACGAATTTGCTTTGAGTGTAAAGAGCCCTTTAAAATAAAAGCGAAAGCACTTTTACAAGGCGACTTTATAGAGGTTAAAAAAGGCCTTAGGAATAGCGAGCGAGGAGCTGGAAAGGTCTTTAACCCCAACACAGCAACAAAGGAACAACTAAAAATTTACGCCCTAAAAAAGGGTTATAAGCCCGCCTGGGTTTACGTTCAATTGAAAAATAGGACAAAAGCAATACATTAAAATTTTTATTACATTTATAACCCCCCGCAACTCAGCGGAAACAAAAATTAATTTATGAATATTTCATTTTTCCCTAAGATTTTCGCACGGCAACCCGAGCGAGAAACCACTATAATTGAGTTTTTAAACAGTGTTAAGCATGGCACTTTTAAACACTTAATAGAGCCTATAAACAACGAACCCAACAAAAAGAAGCGGAAGACCTTAAAAGAAAACACACTTCCTTACGTGACAATTTCGGGGCTATATCCTGAGATAAGAAACAAGGAGGGACTAAAAAAACATAGCGGTTTTATTTGCTTAGACATTGACGACAGCGCCGACCTTGGCAAGGACTGGGAAAACGTAACCCAGGACAAACACACTTACGGGGCGTTCAAAAGTGCCTCGGGGCTTGGAATAGCCGTTTTAATTAAGATAAACCCAAAAAAACACCTGGAAAGCTTTTTATCTTTAGAGCGCTATTACTTAGAAAAATTTCAAATAATACTCGATAAAAGTTGTAAGGACGTAACACGGCCCCGCTTTGTTTCTTACGATCCAAACGCCTACATTAACCCCAAGGCCGCCACCTATTCAAATTTTCTGAAGAAAACCGAGATAATAAAAAAACTACCAAACATAATAACAGGGCAAAAAGATATTGAATACATAATTGAGCAAATAAACGAGCGTAAAATTGATATTACGCGCTCATCATATCATATATGGTTAGAAATTGGCTTTGCCATAGCCGCCGAGTACGGGGCGGGGGGGCGCCAATACTACCACGCGATAAGCTATTACAGTGAAAAATATAAACACGACGTTTGCGAAAAACAATACGACCATTGTATTAAGTCAAAAGGTAACGGCGTACAAATAGCGACTTTATTTTATTACGCCAAAGAGGCAAATTTGGATCTAGTCAGCAAGGAAACTAAACACGTTGTCGCAGTTTCTAAAATGGGTAAAAGAGGGGCACGAAAGCGCGAGGACGTAATAAAATTACTTAATGAAGTCGATAAAATAGAACCTAAATTTTCCACGGAAATAGTTAATAAAATTTACGATTCAAAAACGGACTTACGATTAACCGAGGAACTCAGCCAACTTGAGCAAGTAGAATTATTTTTAAAAAATAATTACAACCTAAAAAGAAACGACGTAACGCGATACATCGAGAACAACGGCCAGGAAGTGGACACGGTTTTTATAAATTCCGTTTGGTTACAAGCTCGGCGAATAGTAAGCGAAAAAACAAGCTTTGAAGTGGTTGAAAAATTAATTGGCTCGGACTTTGTGGAATCTTACAACCCTATACAAGACTTTTTTAATATCAACGCCCATTTAAAGCCTGAGGGCTTAATAACAAAGCTTTGCGATTGTGTCGAAACAGACACAGGAATAAATGACCTTAACCCCTCTTACAAATATATATTTATTACAAAGTGGCTAATTGGAATAGTTAGCGCAGCCCATTGGGAACATAGTCCCCTATTTTTGGCCCTTTGTGGAGGACAAGGGACAGGAAAAACGGAATTTTTTAGGCGGTTACTTCCCAAGGAGCTGGGGAAATATTACGCCGAGAGCAAACTAGACGCGGGGAAAGACGATGAAATACTCATGTGTCAAAAATTATTAATAATAGACGACGAACTCGGGGGCAAGTCTAAGCAAGAAGCCAAGCGATTAAAAGAGTTAACAAGTAAGGCCGATTTTACACTAAGGGAGCCCTACGGGCGTAAAAATGTTACTTTAAAAAGGCTTGCAGTCCTGGGGGGAACAACAAACGACGACGCCGTATTAAACGATCCAACAGGAAACCGCCGTATAATACCCATAAATGTAAAAAGCATAAATCACGGCATTTACAATTCTATAAATAAAAAAGAACTGTTTTTGGAAGTTTACCAGCTTTACGCCTCAGGGTTTACCCACCATTTAACACGCGAGGAAATAGACCTTTTAAACCGCAATACTTTGAGTTTTGAAACCATAAACAGGGAAAGGGAATTGATAAACCAATTCTTTAAAACACCCGAATTTAAGGAAAGCGAGGACAAAGAAGAATTCATGACGGCAACCGAAATACAAAATTATATTGAAGAACAGTTAACAGGAAATGCAAAAATAAACCAGTGGAAAATGAGCCAAGAGCTTAAGAACCTGGGGTTTACGCAAAAACAAAAAAAGGTATTCGGTAAAAACGGGAGATTTTACACAATTGTAAAAACGGACAAAGTCCAACGCTGCAAGGCTCTATACCCCGAAAACGTAAAAAAAACGGACTTTACAAAAACGGGCGATTTTCCATTTTAAAAATTTTATAAAAGTGTGTTACCAACTTAGGCTGATTATCAGGGAGTTACGACAAAAAAGGTAACAGACCCTAAAAAGGGGGTCTGTAAACCCGCCATGCTTGATAATCAGACAGTTAACCCCATTTGGTCCAAAAAGGTAACAGACCTATTTTTAAAGTGTTACCGCCTTGGAGTCAATGGCTATAGGGGTTTTAAACTAAAGGTATACAGACTTTAAAAAAAGTATGGTTAGGGAGCCACAGGTTTTGAAAAAAAAACACCCTTTGTTTTTACTGTTATAGTGTGGCACCCTATATGCGCAAGCCGTAAGACCTGTTACCTTTTCGGCTAGAGCCCCGCCCCCACTAGCTCCAAGGCGGTAACAGACCCTTTTTAAAGTGTTACCCTTTAAAAAGTGTGTTACCTTTACAAAATTTTAGGTAATTTAAGGCCATGTTTGAAGCCCTAAACAATGAAAAATATAAAACCGAAAGCCAACACCAAGCGGCCTTAATAAAATGGTTTTGGAATACTTATAAAGAGTATAGGGGGCTTTTGTATCACAATTTTAATAACCCAAGAAACCAAATACAAGGCGCGCAGCTCGTGGCCCTTGGATTAATGAAAGGAAACCCCGACTTGACACTGGCAGTAAGTAAAAAAGGCTTTGGGGCTCTTTATTTGGAATTAAAGAAACCAGGGGAAAAGCCGAGGCCTGAGCAAATTAAACAAATGGAGCGTTTAAAAAATGCGGGTAACTTTGTACAATGGGCCGACAATGCGGAGGACGCGGCGAGAATAATTATTGAATATTTGGGTTAACAAAAAGCTAAAAACTGGGCGAAAGCCTTGTTTTTTAGGTTTCGTTAATTTAATTTAATTATATATGACTGATAAACTAACAGGAAAGCAAAAAACTTTTTGCCTTGAGTACATTAAAACAAATTGTTCAAATGGCACGGCGGCAGCAATAAAAGCGGGTTATAGTAAAAAAACGGCCGCAGTGATTGCAAACGAAAACTTAAAAAAACCTAACATAAAAAAATTCATTGATTCATACCGAGTTAAAACACTTGAGAAATTTGAAGTAAATCAAAAAAATTGGCTTGAGGCAGTGGCAGCCCTAAGCTTTGACGACACGAACAAAGTAAGTATAAAAGACAAATTAAAGGCTTTAGATATGCTCGGCAAGTTTTTGGGCGCTTATAATAACGACGAAAGCGGAAAGGCTTTAATTAATGTAATAATGGGCGTAAAAAATAAATAAATGTCGATCACTGTAAACTTTCCCCCCTGGGACGAAATGGTAAACGCCCCCTTTGTGGATCTCTTAGACAACAAAGACCGCTATATACTACTTTGGGGCGGGCGAGGCTCAGGAAAAACGGACAGCACAATAAAAAAAATAATTGTTCGAATGTTAACGGCGCCATATTTCAAGGGCGTTTTAGTCCGCAAGGTTTACGACACTATTAAGGAAAGCCAATTTGAGGGAATAAAAACCGAGGTTTACAATATGGGCCTCGAAAGCCTGTTTACTTTTAGAACGTCGCCCCTTTCAATTACTTGCGTAAATAAAAACCGTATTATAGCCAGGGGCTTGGACAAGGCCGACAAAATTAAGGGAGTTGATAACCCGACTTTTATATGGTATGAAGAGGGCAACGACATGACCGAGGAGGATTTTAATACAGTCACAACCACGGTACGAAGTAATAAGGCCGATTATTTACAGGAAATATTTTCTTTTAACCCTGAGGCCGACACGTCCAACTATTCAGATTTTTGGATATATAAAAAGTTTTTTGCGGGCCAAAGTAAAAAAACCTTTCGAAGCACTACAGCCGTGGAGGTTGAAATTGACGGCAAAAAACAAAATGTAAATTATTCTTATAGCTCCATTCACAGCACGTTTAAAGATAATCCACACTTGCCCGCCATTACTAAGGCAACTTACGAGGACTTAAAGAGAACAAACCCCTATTATTTTACAGTTTACACGCTTGGCGAGTGGGGAAATAAGGAAGTAGGCAGCCGCTTTTATAAAACTTTTACACATGAGCAAGTGAGGCCCACGGCTTACGATCCAAGTAAGGCTTTACATATAAGTATGGACGAAAACGTAAACCCCTATTTAACATTAACAGTTCACCAAGTAAGTAACGAGGGGGACGCCGTAGTAATTGAGCAAATAGATGAAATTTGCCTTTTAAGCCCCTTTAACACGTTAAAAGACACTTGTAAAAAGTTTATAAGCCAATACGAAAAACACACCGAGGGCCTTTTTATTTACGGGGACAGGACAAGCAAGAAACAGGATAGCAAGCTCGAAAAGGGCGAAAACTTTTTTACTTTGGCCGCCAATTACTTAAAACAATTTCGGCCGTCCACACGTTTACCAAGTCAGAACCCAGGGGTTAAGAGTCGGGGCGAGTTTATAAGCCAGGTATTCGCGGGCAACGTAAAGGGAGTTAAAATAGTGATTGGCGAAAATTGCGGGAATACTATAAGCGACTATTTCAACTTACAGGAGGACAGCGACGGAACAAAATTCAAGAAAAAAGAGAGGGACAAAAGAAGCGGCGTAAGCTTTGAAAAGTACGGCCACACCTCAGACGCAAACGATTATTTGTTTATAGAAATACTAAAAAGCCAATATTTGGACTTTATAGGCGGCGGAATGGTAAAAAAGCCTATATTTGGGA
>Ga0209634_1002110_pt1 | contig 14093 bp, 9 predicted proteins | sample LinPmetageLP40_FD_184043 | JGI IMG/M metagenome (GOLD analysis project Ga0209634, IMG submission 184043) | Marine viral communities from the Pacific Ocean - LP-40 (SPAdes) (version 2) | ecosystem: Environmental > Aquatic > Marine > Oceanic | place: Pacific Ocean | collected 2010-08-26
AATACCCACATGCACAATACCTTGACGGATGTCTTTCATTTTGAATTCAACAATGCCGAATTCATCGCAGTTTTCATCCAAGGTTTTCACCTGGATTTTTGAAACAGGATCCACAATGCCTTCAATACCCACATCACGTTCGGTTTTTGTGGTCGGCACGTTATGGTCGGGTGTTGCCAAGTTGGCATCCAAGCGCCAAGGTTTACGACCCGCAATTCGCAGGCCTTCAAATGCTTGAGGGGAGGTTACTTCGTGCAGCAATTGACGATCGATGTAAATTAACGCCGTACCATCATCACGGGTTTTCACCACGTGTTGATCCCAAAGTTTGTCGTATAATGTTTTGGCCATATCTCTCTCCACGAAACGTGCTTGAGTGCCTGTGCAATTCAGTGCCGTTTCTTTTTATTGCTATATCTAACTTGACGTTATTTTACGATCAGGCTACAAATAACACAAATTCATATTTTTTATAAATTGGATTCCAATACGGAATACCAAAGTCATAATGAAAATAGGCAGTTACCACCCATGGACACCCAGTCCCTCCAAGCGTTTATCGCCGTCGCGGAAACCGAGTCATTCTCGCTTGCCGCCCAGCGACTACACCTCACACAACCGGCGGTGAGCAAACGCATCGCCTTACTTGAAGACAGTTTAGACAGTCAATTATTCGACCGCCTACCTCGCAAAGCCGTATTAACCCCGTCCGGCGAAGCCCTACTGCCCAAAGCGAAACATATCTTAAGTGAGCTTTTAGAGATCAAAACAGAACTGGCCAGCTTGAGTGGTGATATCAGTGGCACTTTACGTATTGGTACAAGCCATCACATTGGCCTTCATCACCTGCCCCACTTATTGCGCCAGTTTCATACCGCCTACCCGCAAGTGAAATTAGCCATGCAGTTTTTAGGTTCTGAGGCAGCTTGTGAGGCCTTAGCACAAGGGGAATTAGATATAGCATTTGCCACACTCCCTCAAGAGAATCACCCCAAGTTAGACATGCAACCCATATGGCGAGACCCGCTAAGTTTTGTCTGTGCGTATACTCATCCACTTAGTCAAAACAAAAAACTAAGCCTTGAAGACCTCACTCGTTATGAAGCCATCTTGCCTGAACCCAATACCGTAACCTTTGAAATCATTGAGGATGCCTTCAAACATGAAGGCGTATCTTTACAAAGCGCACTACCGAGTCGATACCGCGAAACCATCAGTATGATGTCGAGCTATATGGAGACCATTAAAATGATGGCCAGTGTTGGACTAGGCTGGGCCGTATTGCCTGAACACATGGCCAATGACAAAGATCTTATTAAACTCCAGGTGGGCCCAAAGTCACTTTATCGAGAATTAGGCGTACTACAACGAAAGGGCAAAACACTCGGCACAGCGGGTAAAGCCTTTTTAGCCATATTGCCAAACACTTAACTGATGTAGCGCAATGATTCCTTTTAAATTGCCATCATAATGAGTGAATAACGACTAAACTAATAATCACAGTCAACTTTGGAGACTCATCATGCTGGCCATTAAAAACGTGCTTTTACTTCTTGATCAAGAAGTGGACAATCAGACCGCACTCAAACGCGCCATGCAAATTTGCAAAGAGCATGATGCCAATCTTTTTGTTTCCACATACGTATATAACCACGCATGCGAAGAAGGCTCTCTGAGCGATTTGGAGATGCGACATGAATTGAAGTCTATGCTGCTCGAACAAGCACAAGCGTGGGCGGAAAATTTATTTAAAGAGGTTTACCTGCCTGCTGATACTCCACTGTCGATTTGCTGGTGCCGACACGCATACCAAGCGGTTATTGATAATTCAGAAGACGCCAGTTTCGACCTCGTTATTAAAGCGGCCGCCAAACATCACAATATTGTAGAACGCGTTCTACAACACCAAGACTGGAATCTTTTAAAGCACTGCCCTGCACCTGTATTATTGGTAAAAGGAAAAGCCGCGTGGGAAGCACGCACCATTATTGCAGCCGTGGATGCTACGTCTTTAGATAACGCGCATAAAGTGGTTAATGAACACATCTTCGAGTTCGCTGAAATACTCAACCAAGAAAACAATTACCAAGTTCACATGGTTAATAGTTACCCAATGATGAGCCTAACTTTGGCAAGCTTACCCGATGCACCTATACCTGAAGATTTGCAGCAATATGTTGTAGACCAGCATACTGACGCTTGTGAGTTATTGGCAGAGAAATACAATATCAACCAAGACAATATTCATGTACTAGAAGGCGACCCTGAAGAAGCTATCACTCAAAGCGCTAACAAGCTGGACGCTGATGTCATTGTTGTCGGTATTCTAAATGGCGATGATATGCAAAGCGTTATCTTGGGCAGCACAGTTGAGCATGTGCTTGATGCAACACAAAGCGACGTACTGGCTATTAAACCTCAAGATGGTGTCATTGATATCGAAGAGGACGAAGCATAGTTTAAAAAGTCACAAAAAACGGCTCCCAAGGGAGCCGTTTTTTTGAATTCAGTATTGATACAAGCAAATAAACTAATAAAGCTTGCTCAAAAAGAAACCGATTTGATTGCTCGCAATATCATTCCCTTGTTGATCGGTAAAGTCCAACCAGCTCAATTGCACGCCCAGTGAAACACCCATAGCACCACGTATTTCAACCATGACTTTTGGTCCCCATGCCGGGTCCAGTTCGGTTTTAACACCGCCAGCTGAGAATTCATGAGCGCCTCTAGCGGTCAAACCAATACCAACACTACTTACCTGGTTAGACTCCACCCACATTAAGTCACCCACTGCAAACTGCTGTTCGTAACTGGTGCCGGATTTATCCGATACTGATAAATAGCTATAACCAAGACTTGAACGAAACGACGACGATGGTCTTGATGGAATCGCAAACGCATAACCCACCGAAAAGATTGGCCCCCCACCAAGGGTTAAGTTTGGTAAATAATCCTCTGCAACGGCCAGTTCTTCACCACCACGATCAAATGAAAACTGCCAAAAAGCACCGGACATTTTTTCAAATGGCTGATTAAATCCCGCATCCGGCGTGAGCAGTTCTACGCGACCTAATGGCAAATAATTAGCTGATTTACGTTTATTAAATGGCGTAACACTGTAACTCCAACTGGCCCCTTCATGGGCCGTGGTATATGACGCTTCTTGGCCAAATAATTTAGGTTCGGTGCGAATAACAAGAAAGCCCACCTCAGGGTTTAGGCGAAGAGGCAGTGCCGCATAGCGCCCATTAGAACTAAACTGAGTAAAGCGCAATTGAGGTCGTAGAACATCAATTTGTTTCATATTGAAGTCATACATTTCAATAACAGGATAGAAAAAACCATCCCCCATTTCACTTCTTTCAATATAAGTACGCAACTGGATAACAAAACTGCCATGACCATAGGGCAGCTGATAGCCCTTATAAAAACTCTTCTTACCGTCGATTTCGATCACACCATCAGACAATTCCGGATCACCTTGCATCCCAACAGGCAAAGGCTCAAAGTCATACGCCCCAGAAACCGGTGTATCTTGAAGTAACATTTGTTGCTGCTTTGGCGTTAACCCCGAACAAGCAGATAACACACACACACTTAACATCACACACAATAGGCGCATAGAGGCATCCATTAAATATAAAATCCGAATAACGATAAAATTAACTTAATCTTTTGGTTTGTTTTCACTATAGCGATGAGTCAAAAAGTCAGTATGATCACGAAGAATCAATGTCATATGAAACAACTCTTCCATGACATCTACGATACGATCTCGATAACTACTGGGCTTCATAGTACCGTCATCATTAAACTCTTTCCACGCCATGGCCACAGAGGACTGATTTGGAATAGTAAACATACGCATCCAACGACCAAGAACACGTAAGCTATTCACTGCATTAAACGATTGCGACCCACCACTTACCTGCATAACAGCCAGTGTTCGACCTTGTGTCGGCCGAACAGAACCGATACTCAATGGAATCCAGTCAATCTGATTTTTAATCACCGACGTCATATTGCCATGAATTTCAGGGCTCGACCAAACCATGGATTCAGACCAAGTGGCCAGCTCATGCAACTCTTGCACTTTTGGGTGTTCATAAGTCTGACGATCAAAAACAGGTAAACCTTCAGGGTCGTAAATCTTCACCTCAGCACCAAACGACTCAAGAATACGGCCCGCTTCTTGTGCTGCCTTTTTACTATAAGACTCAGGACGCAATGAACCATATAAAATCAGCACCCTTGGCGGATGTTCACTTGTTTTAGTGTGTTTGATTTTTTGCAAAGACGTTTGCAATGAATGATCGGGTAACATCAATATATCCAAAAAGATCGATTAAACTGTACGCATAAATTAATGACGTTTTAACAAATTAACCTGAGTAATGCCATTTTTGTACTCAAAATCGTTAAATACAACGGCCAATTGACCTTGCCATTTGTAGTACTGAAAATCTAACAGCTGTAAGAGTTGGTCAAGATACTCTGCCATTGCCATAATAGACATTTGAGAAGAACGCTCAGGCAAGTCACCCAATTTATAATCCAAATATTTAATCACATGAACCAGCTTACCATGAATCGCCACATGAATAGGCCGCTCGCTCAGCTCACGCTTTAAGGTCTGCAGCATAACCCAGGTCAATTGTTTCTCATTAGCGCCAGCTTGCAATACACGCGTGCTAGCACCGTTATGCAGTCCGTTTACGATTAAATTGAGTGGTTGCAAAGCTAACCTAAGATCCTCCACTGTTTTACGCACTTGGCAATAAAGCTCTAGATTATGAAACGCCCGTGTTACACCTTCACGCTCATTCCCTGCTAACAAATTTAGGGTTTCGTTCGCTCGCTGATAGAAAACTTGATCCATCAGCTCCATCTGCTTAATCGCCGTACAATATTGTGACTGCATATAATCAAGATAAGCGCCAGCGTCTTTTCTAGGAACCACATCTTGCCCCATGTATTTATTCACGGGCAGTTTCGAAACACGCAACCTCTCTAGCACATAAGTTTGCTGGATACGCTTAAATAAATTATTGGCACTGGATTGATGCTTTCTATCTTCAACACGATTATCACGAATAAAATCAATGCTTCTTTGAATATCAAACTGCAATACATCGCGCTCATGGCTGGGTTCAAATTTTAAAATTCGACCTTCATTTCGCCCATCAAAGTATCGCTTAGCGTGTGATATTCCCTGATCCTTTTGTTGCTTTAAAGCACGAATTTTTTCAGAAGGTACCACAAACGCATGGGCACGGCCGATGCCATTTGACTGGTAATCAAGTAATGTTAGCTGCTTCGAAATATCCTGAGGTCGTTCAAGTAAAAAACGCGCAGCGACATTCGCTTTTAACAAACCAGGCTGATCATTCGCACACTTCATTCGCTGTGCATCACTAGGACAAAATACACTCACTGCATGACTAAACCCCGAGTGAATCGCCTGCATACCAGATGCAGGTATCTTTTTCGCCTCTAAAGCCACTGCAAGGGCATAATCATCTAATAGATAGCCATCCTTCCATGCCCAGTCGTTTTGAGCACTAACGGCTTTTTGTGCAAATTGGGCACAACGCAATGCTCTAAACATAGACTTGAAGGCGTTACTTCCCGCTAAAGCAATGGCCTGCTTGTCTGTTTCAAATTCAATTTGACGACACTTCCAAGCGGTCATCGTTCGATGTGCTCGATATAGGCAGGCAAATACCCACTGCTGTATTAAGTGAATACGTTGCCACACCCACAGCTCGATATATTCATAAAATGGTACATTTTCTTTTTGCATGCGTTTTAGCAATTTTTGATGACGCTTGTCTTGGCCAGATGCGCGGAAATAAAGCCATTCGCTTACATGGTGCATCAAATAAAAGGCGACTTTTTTCTGTTTACTTCGAAAGTGCGATAGTTCATGGCCAATCATTGCTGCCAACTCATTCAAAGAAAGAGACATCAAAAGTGGCGCGCCAATGATGAGCTTATATTCATCACGATAAATACTGTTAATACCGGAATAGGCGTCCACACGCAGGGCCGTTTCATTATTCACTTCAATTCGTTTTGGCGGCTTAACATTAAGATGACGGCTCATTTGTGCCACTAACTCAAATAAAGCAGGTGCCTCATGCTGCAACAGCACACGCCCATGATAAGAGCGAAAGCCTCCAAAGATTGGCCGCAGTAAAATATACAAAAAGCCCAAACTTAGTACCGCTGGGCAAGCCCAATGCGTAGCGGTGAGGTAATTATCTTCAATGAGGTTTGCCACCATCGGTTCGCTAAAAAACAAAATAGCGAAGCCAAATACCCCAAGAACACCAGCTACATATAAAAGCGGGACCAAAAGACTCACCGCCTCTACCCAGAAAAGCTGAAGAGACTCCCTCATTGAAATGACTTCTGGTACAGCACGACCGGTTAAACTGGACTGAATATAGTAAATAAGTTTGCGGCTATTGGAGCTGATATCGGCCTGATTGGATGCCTGTTTTTTTGCCTGCTTACTGGCCAGTTTCCAATTAATTTCACCTAGATTATCCACAACCGGACTGACCGCACGCAACGGGCCGTTAAAATGTCGTTTGGCTGCAAAGTTGGCAAACACGCGCCACCTCATGGAATGGATTTGTTATTATGTTAAGCGACTCAGCACTTTAGTCTGAGACAACATGCCACTGTATTATAAAAACCTACCAATTTAAACAACTGTTTAAATTGGTAGGTTTTGGCGATCGATGACTTTGCGCATGACAAAACTTGAATGGACCCCAGTTACACCTTCAATGCGGGTAAGCTTGCCTAATAAGAAATGTTGATAAGCCTCCATATCAGCGACCACCACTTTTAAGACATAATCGGCACTTTGCCCTGTTATTAGATAACACTCCAACACCTCTTCGAAACTGGCAATGGTTTGCTCAAACTTATTAAATCGTTCAGGTGTGTGACGGTCCATGCTAATTGAAATCATGGCCAACAAATCTAAGCCCAGCTTCTTCGCATCCAATAAAGTAACAGTATTTAATATATATCCAGCATCCTGTAAGACTTTTACCCTTCGTGAACAAGGGCTTGCTGACAAACCAACCTTCTCCGCTAACTCGAGATTGCTAATGGCCCCATTTTTTTGCATTTCCTGCAATATTCGCCGATCCGTTCGATCAATTTGATGCATGTTTAAGTCCTAGATTTCAACATTTAAAATATAGCCGCAATATATCACCAAAATAAACAACAATTAAGCAATAAAATAACATATAAAAGCTCATATCATGGCACATTTGCAAACATTCACCCTGAGAAGCCCACTATAATGGTTATCACTTGGAAGCAACGAGTCAGCCACAAGCCAGACTCGAGTCTTCGCACCAAAAGTGCAACAGACAAGATAGAAGCGCCAAAAGCGAGTCGCCCTTCCAAGTAACGTCACACTCAACCATCAAGAAGAGCCGCCATGTTTGATCATCAAAAATATCGCCCGTTTACCGCCATGAAAAAAGCAAATCGCCAATGGCCAGCGAACACCATCCATACCGCACCATCATGGTGTGCCGTGGATCTGCGCGACGGCAATCAAGCCTTGATCGAACCTATGAGCGTTTCGCAAAAACAAAAAATCTGGCAATTATTGGTCGATATCGGCTTCAAGCATATTGAAGTGGGCTTCCCCAGTGCATCACAAACCGACTTTGATTTTGTGCGCTGGTTGATCGAAGAAGACCAAATACCGGAAGATGTGACCATACAGGTCTTAGTACAAGCACGGGATGAGCTTATTGAACGCACCTATGAATCATTAGTGGGGGCCAAACAAGCTATTGTGCATGCTTACAATTCCACCTCACCGGTTCAGCGTAATAAAGTCTTCAACTTAGACAAACAGGGCATTATCGATATCGCTGTGCGCGGCGCAAAAAAAGTTAGCACAGAGGCGCAAAAATACCCAAATACAAAGTGGACGTTTCAATACAGCCCTGAAAGCTTCTCCAGCACCGAAACCGATTTTGCTATTGACGTATGTAATGCTGTCATCAATGTATGGCAACCCACGACTGATAACAAAACGATCATCAATCTGCCTGCGACCGTCGAGTGCGCCGGGCCTAATGTATTTGCTGATCAAGTTGAAACCTTTTGTGAAGGGGTCAATCAGCGTGAAAATGTCGTCATCAGCATACACACCCATAATGACCGAGGCTGTGCCGTGGCCGCAGCCGAAATGGCCATACTAGCGGGTGCGGATCGAATTGAAGGCACGTTAATGGGCAACGGTGAGCGCACCGGCAACATGGACTTAATCACCATGGCCATGAACCTTTACAGCCAAGGCATTGATCCGCAATTAGATCTATCAGACGCCAAACGCATCACGCGTACAGTAGAAGAATGCACTAATATTCCGACCCATGCGCGCCATCCTTGGATGGGGGATTTGGTTTATACCGCGTTCAGTGGCTCTCACCAGGACGCAATTAAAAAATGTTTAGCCGTGCAAAACGATCATGAACCCTGGGATGTGGCTTATCTTCCCATTGACCCTCGTGATATTGGCCGAGATTATCAATCTGTCATTCGAGTTAATAGCCAAAGTGGCAAAGGTGGCGTGGCTTATATTCTTGAACATGAATTTGGCATCCAATTACCCCGCTGGATGCAGATTGATCTTAGCCAAAAAGTACAAGCGGCCAGTGAAGGCAATGGCGAAATATCGTCACAGCGCATTCATGAAATATTCGAACAGGAATACCTTAATCATCAGGGTGAGATCTCATTGATCGATTATGATATTCAAGCAAAGGATTTGAATGGCGAAAAGACGTTAAACATCCAACTTAAAAATGGCCCACAAACATTTGAAATCCAAAGCCATAGCGACGGCGCACTAGAAGCCTTTTGCTCCGCTTTGGCTACACACCTATCCATTAACATTGATATTTTGCAATACAGTCAAAGCGCTATTGGTGAACACACACAAGCCAACGCCCTTGCTTGCCTTGAGGTTAATATTAACGACTGCGGCTTTAAAACTTGTGCCATCGAGCAAGACAGCCTCAAAGCGAGCTTTATTGCCATCGTCCAAGCATGCAATAAACACCTTAGCCAACAAACAAAAGCCGCTTAGGCATAAACGACTTTATTTAACCCAGGCCTTTTACATGCACTTTTCGATTTAAGTTCTATTCTAAAGATATAGCCATATTTTTAGGATAGACGCATGTGGAATGCCCTTGCCATCCGACTAAAGCTCTCCATCGTCATTGGCGGAGCCCTTCTGGTCAGTTTGATTGCCTCAACCCTTATCAGCAACAATGCCATGCGCGACATGGTCATGGGTCGCATTGAAACAGAGGAGATCCCTGCATCACTCAACGCCGTCGCTAATGCAATTGAGAAGGAAATCAGCACCCCTATCGCCATCTCCAAATCCATTGCCCAAAACTACTACACCAACCAATGGCTTGCACAAGGCGAGCCATCCGAATCCATGCCGGATGTCATTGCATACCTTAAAAATATGCAAACTCAGAATAACGCCATTACATCGTTTATTGTTTCAAGTAATACAAAAAATTATTACACACCAAAAGGCCTTAGCCGCCAGGTGACTCAAAGCAATGACAAATGGTTTTTTGAATTTATCAACAGTAAAAAACCTTATACCTTAGATATCGACTCTGACCCAAAACTCAAACAGCTCGCTTTATTCATTAACTATCGAACTCAAGATGGAAAATCCATTGCAGGAATCGGCATGAGCATCAACCAGGTGACTGACATCATTAAAGGCTACACCATTGGTGAAAAAGGCCTGGTATTTATTGCTGATAAAAATGGTGAGATACAAATTCACCCCGATGAATCTGTAAAACCTGGCACTACTATTAATGCCTTGATGAATGACAATTTAAGTACTGAATTATTAAATAAAGAAAGAAGCACCATCATTGAAACCCACGAGAACAAGAACAGCTTATTGGCTGCGCAATATTTACCCAGTTTAGATTGGTATGTGGTTGTGGACATTCCAACGGAAGAAATTCAAGGCCCGATCAATGCCTCATCATTAACATTAATTTTACTAAACTTAATTGTTGCTGGCGTATTAATCGCCATAGGTCTATGGGTTGCCATGGGGGTAGCAAGGCCGGTCCATAGAGCCTCAAACATGCTCAATCAAATTGCTTCAGGGGATGCTGACCTTACCCGTCAAATGCCCGTAGACACTCAAGATGAAGTGGGCCAATTAGCGAAAGCCTTTAACCATTTTGTTCATCAACTCAAAGTCCTTATTCAGGCCGTCGGGGATACCGCAAAAGAAGTGACCTATACCGCTGAAGAATTGAATCAAGCCGCAGCGAAAACCGAAACGAACACAGACAACCAGCAACAAAGCGTCGACATGGTGGCCGCCGCCATTAATCAAATGGGGGCTACCGTACAAGAAATTGCACAGAATGCTAATGAAACAGCCGATGCAGCCAAACAAGCTAGTAAGGAAAGCCATGACGGCCAACTTGTGGTTAACACCACTGTTGATGGTATCAATAGTTTATTCGACAAAATGCAAGGTGCTTCAAAAGTGATCAAGACGCTGGCCACCGACGTGGGTGAAATCAGTACCGTATTAGCTGTCATCAAAGGCATTTCAGAACAAACCAACTTACTGGCTTTGAATGCTGCCATTGAAGCCGCGCGGGCCGGTGAACAAGGCCGTGGATTTGCGGTGGTTGCAGACGAAGTAAGAACACTGGCACAACGCACACACGAGTCAACAGAAGAAATAAACACCATGGTTCTTAAGTTACAAAATGGCGCTCAAGATGCGGTTAGCGCCATGAATAGCGGCATCGAAACAGCACAGGATTCGGTAGAAAGTGCCGACACAGCCGGTAAATCCCTAGCGAAAATCACCCAAGCCATCAACGCCATTACTGATCTAAGCATGCAGGTCGCTACAGCTACTGAAGAACAAAGCTCAGTTGTAAACGAACTAAATAATCATATTTTGAATATCAAAACCATGTCCGATGATACAGCTCAAGAAACTAAAACCGTCAGTAAAAAATGCAAAGAACTCACCGACGCTTCAGGCCGCTTAAACGGCATGGTTTCCCAGTTCAAACTGAAATAAGTCTGTTTAAGTAATCATTAAAGCCAAGCTTAATGATTGCTTAAACCTCGCTCCCAAATCGCCTGAACATTAAAAGATGTTTACCTTTTAATCCCAACCATAATGTCGCCACAATAAACACGCCACTGGCAACATATAAACTAAACGGCACACTGATGCCTTGGGCAATGGCTCCTGCCAGTACACCAGACATGGCTGAGACCACTTGTGAAATAATCGTGTAAATACTCATTACCCGCCCACGAATCTGAATAGGCGTAAATTGCTGTAAACCCGCCACAATAAAACTCACAATCACACCCGCAAGTGACGTCCCAATAATTAAGGCAATACAACTAAATAAAACAGATTCCACATAACCTATGACACCGATACACAACCCACACAGAAACAGCATAACAACCATTGAGCGACCAATGTGCAAATAGTGTTTCAGCTGCATGGCTGCAATACCGCCAATAATTAAAGAAAAGGCAATCAATCCCAAATATTGACCTTTTTCTTGAGGGTTAAGACCCAACCGTGCCTCAGCAATCTGAGGCAGAATCACTTGCATGGGTCCCATCAATAAATAACCAATAATTGCAGCAAACAAGAGTTGTGGAATAATTGGCGTTTGTTTTAACATGGCAAAACAATCTAGCCATTCTTTTTTAAGCTTATCATGGGATAAACGCTGATGAATGTTAGGTGCATTAATCAGTAAAAGACTTGAAAGTATGAACATCCCAATACTTAAAAATGCCACACCCTGCCAATCGTACCAGAGTTGAACTTGAGTAATAATGATAGGTGCAAGACCAAACCCTAGCATCACTAATAAATTAAATGTGATGGTAGCTTGCGCCAATTTATCACCTTGAACGTAACTCCCCATGGACGATAAACGCGCCGGCGCTACAAACGCCCAGCCTACACCGACACTGAAACTGGATAATAAAAAAAGTGCAATAGAGTATTTAGGTTCAAACCACATCACACACAACATACCGGTCGCACCGAGCACAAAAAAATTCTGCGCTATTAGCAACACCCGTTTAGAGCTATAACGATCTATGTATGCACCCGCTACCCAACCAAAAATAATTGGCGGTCCAAAACACAGACCATAAGACAGGCCTGCTAACAAAGAAGAGTCAAACTTAGCCAAGCTATACAAGATGGCCGTGTAGTTGACCATATGCCCTGCTACGAACGCTAAAAAACAAGACACATAAAAAATAATTAACGACATGAACAACCTAAAATAAGCGAGCACACAAAAGTGTACTCGCCAGTTAATTTAATTAATAACAGGGTCTAATACAATCAAGCTTGGCTGTGCGTCTTCGATATGCCAACTGGGGAAACTGGAATTAGTGGTATACACCATGCCGTTTGGCGCTATTTCCACATCTCGAGTAAACGTCACTCGCTTAGGCATAGGATAATGCTGCCAGCGATTCTCTTTGAAATAATAAGCATACAATGCATCACTGGTATTACCGTTCACCCAAACAATATTGCGTGATTTATCGATGTTTAATGAATAAGGTGTTTCACTGCCTATTGGTTTTACAGGGATATCGAAAAACTCAAATTCTTCTTTTTCTTGATCGAATCGCACAATTTGAGACTCAGGAAACGCAGCAATCCATACACCACCCTGTGCATCAATTCTCAAACGACGCGGACCATGAAAAGGGGTTTTGTACATTTTAATATCATGGGTTTGTGGATCAATACGACCAATACTATCGGCATGAAGTCGGGCAAACCAAATACCACCATCTGGTGCCACATCTAAACCATAGGGTAAAGGTACACCGGTAGAATCACGATCAACCGCTGCCCAGTTCGCAACAGGCAACCCCCAACTCATCAGTTTCAGCAGAACGCCCATTAAATTAACGGTTACCGTTTCTTTAAATGAACGACTGGGTAAATCAAATAACGTAAACTCACCAGAAGCGCGATTAAACATACCCACTTGATTCGACAGCGCCAAGGTAAACCAAACATTATCATCTTGGTCCACTCGCAATGTATGCGGGTAATACCCCTCATCCATTAGGTGATTGGTCCATTTTTTAGTGGTTGGATTAAATTCAATAATTCGCTGCTGATAAGATGCCGTAATAAAAATATTGCCATCAACAGCGCTTTGTGCGAAAGAATGAATCCCTGCAAAGGTTTCATGCTTAGGGAATTCTTTTAAACGTGCCCCTAATAAACCGCCCAGTTGATCACCCTTTTCTCGCGGCAATTTATACACCTGATACTCACCGGTTTTAGGATTAATCTCATACATTCGATCCTGCAAATTATCACCAACGTAAACCAACCCATTGGAGTGGTACAACAGATCATGCATCTGGGAAAAACTGTCTCCAATAGGCCACTCTTTAACACTGGCATTAGCTAGGTAAGTGTCCCAAGGTGTTCCCTCTTTTATGAGCGAAGGGTCTGCATTTAACGTCCCATATTTTTCATGCAGTAACTCAGGCAACTGATCTTGTGCGTCATCAGCTAAACGAGCGCCATAATTCACCATACGATAAATGGTTTCATCCCATTCTTGTACACTGCGATCTCTGCGCAAATACATAGAACCTTGCTGATGGCAAAACCCACACTGCATAATATAGTGCTTCTTTAAACCTTCTTCTAAATCCAATGCCGCAAGCCAAGTATTCGCTGGCCGAGACGTCGCAAGCAATATGGGGTCAAGTTCAGCTTGCATTACCGCTTTCCAGTCATCTTGTGCAGACATTTCGATGGTTAGATCCTTATAACCCGGCTTGCGTAAGCGATAACGAACTTGAGCGTCCGTAGTCGCTTGAAACCTAGCTCTACCATTATTATCGGTAAACACAGTAGACGTGCCATTTGAACGATTAAGCACACCCTCGGGCGGATACCCACTATCGCTTCGGTCAAGAGTAAAACCCGCTACGAGTGAATTACT
>Ga0209634_1002111_pt1 | contig 14086 bp, 10 predicted proteins | sample LinPmetageLP40_FD_184043 | JGI IMG/M metagenome (GOLD analysis project Ga0209634, IMG submission 184043) | Marine viral communities from the Pacific Ocean - LP-40 (SPAdes) (version 2) | ecosystem: Environmental > Aquatic > Marine > Oceanic | place: Pacific Ocean | collected 2010-08-26
ATTTGCCAGAGCTGGGGAGGCGTATTCCTATTTGTCAGGAGAAAGAATGATCCGTCAATCGGAAGATCAGATACTGACGCATCTGCTGAAGAACTTTGCTGGCAAGAAGCTTACTATTCTTGCACCAATAGTCAAAGGAAGAAAAGGACACTATCGTGAACTGTTTGAGCAGGTTCGTAAAGCGGGATATGCCAAAGTCAGAGTCGATGGGGAGATACTGGAATTGGTGCCGAGAATGCAAGTTGACAGGTATAAAACACATGATATAGAGATAGTCGTAGATCGTATTATTACCGAAGAGGCGGACAAATACCGAATCAGTCAATCCATTGCCACTGCCCTCAAAGAAGGAAAAGGCATTATGATGGTATTGGACATAAATGGAGAGACCCATCATTTTTCAAAATACTTAATGGATCCAACCACGGGCTTGTCCTATGATGAGCCAGCTCCTAATTCCTTTTCTTTTAACTCTCCCTATGGAGCATGTCCAACTTGCAATGGATTGGGTAAGGTAGAAGAGATCACAGAAGACACTGTGATTCCTGACAAGAAACTAAGCATCAGTAGAGGGGCTATTTTGCCCTTGGGAGAGTATAGAGATATATGGATCTTTAAGAAGATCGAAGCTATTCTCAAGCGATATAAAGTTAGTCTGACCACTCCGGTAAATAAATTTCCTGAAGAAGTACTGCAGATCCTGCTGCATGGGGATGAAGAGCCAGTAGAAGTTGCTTCTAAGAAGTACCCGGGAGAAGAATGGCAAACTAATTTCGATGGTGTCATTAAGTTTTTGGAAAGGCAGAAAAAAGAAGGGTCTGACAAAATTCAAAAATGGGTTCAGGATTTCACAATCATCACAACATGTCCGGACTGTCATGGCGATAGACTCAAACAAGAATCTCTTCACTTCAAAATAGACCAAACAAATATTGCGGAGTTGGCCGCAAAGGATATCCAATCACTTGCTCAATGGTTTGAAGGACTGGAAGCGCGATTGACAGAGAAACAACGATTGATTGCTTCCGAGGTATTGAAGGAGATACGCAAGCGTATTGGATTTCTACTAGATGTTGGACTAGAATATTTGCATCTCAATAGACCGTTGCGAACTTTGTCGGGCGGAGAAGCACAGCGGATCAGGCTGGCAACTCAAATAGGAACGCAGTTGGTCGGTGTACTGTACATATTGGATGAACCAAGTATTGGGCTACACCAACGAGATAATGTCAAACTAATCAAAGCGCTACAGGACTTACGGGACTTGGGCAATTCGGTCATAGTAGTAGAGCATGATAAAGACATGATGCTGGCCTCAGACTACGTCATAGATATTGGACCAGGAGCAGGAAGACATGGTGGGCAAATAGTAGCTGCAGGCACACCAGATGAGTTCTTAGCGCAAGATAGTCTAACAGCTGACTTTTTGAAAAACAAAGTCAGTATCGCCATTCCGAAGGAAAGAAAAAAAGGAAGTGGCAATAAGCTGGAGCTTACAGGAGCGCAAGGTAACAACCTCAAGGATGTCAAACTGACAATTCCGCTAGGCACAATGGTTTGCGTGACAGGTGTTTCTGGCAGTGGTAAATCTACCTTGATTCATGACACATTGTTTCCAATACTCAATCAGCATATTTACAGGTCGCGCAAGGAACCACTCGCTTATAAGAAGATCAGTGGATTGGAACACCTGGATAAGGTAATAGAAGTAGACCAATCTCCAATTGGTAGAACTCCCAGATCAAATCCTGCAACTTATACTGGCGTATTTTCTGATATTCGTGCACTCTTCACGCAGTTGCCCGAATCAAAGATTCGGGGTTATAAGCCTGGTAGATTCTCATTCAATGTCAAAAGCGGTAGATGTGAAGTGTGTGAGGGAGCAGGGCTGAAATTGATTGAGATGGATTTCCTACCAGATGTGCACGTGCATTGTGAAAAGTGCAAAGGCAAACGATACAATAGAGAAACACTTGAAGTAAGGTTTAAGGGAAAATCTATATCAGATATTCTTGAAATGACCGTAGAGGAGGCTGTCCCTTTTTTTGATAAACAACCTAAGATTGCACGTAGAATTCAGACACTCAATGATGTCGGATTGGGCTATATTACATTGGGGCAACATGCAACCACTTTGTCTGGAGGAGAAGCCCAGCGCGTGAAGCTGGCTACAGAATTATCCAAAAAAGATACAGGTAAGACATTCTATATTTTGGATGAACCAACCACAGGGCTGCATTTTCAAGATATCAGACACCTTTTGGATGTTCTCCAAAGATTAGTGGACAAAGGCAATACAGTTCTTATCATCGAGCACAATATGGATGTGATCAAAGTCGCAGATCATATTATAGATATCGGCCCAGAAGGCGGTGACATGGGCGGAAGGATCATTGCAAAAGGCACACCTGAGCAAGTTGCCAAAGTATCCGAAAGCCACACCGCACGTTTCCTTAAGGAGGAATTACACGTGTAGGGAATCTGATGTAATTCATTGAAAAGTGTAGTGGCAATGGTCTAGCTTGGGTATAAAATAACCTAACCTAAATTCGTCATGAAAAAATATTTCTTTACTCTGTCTTTGGTAACTCTAAGTCTATTGGCGCAAGCACAACTCAAAGGAGATACCTATGCGTCTGCCAAACAGAAAAAATCCGCCAATGTCGTTTATACTTATGCCGAAGCTCCAGGATTTGTCGCCAAAGATGCCTCAGGAAATGTCAAAGGCATATGTGTGGACTTGATGGGCAAGTTTGTAGCGTATGTCAAGTCCAAGCATGGGATCAACATTTCAGTCCAATACCAATCTGCCAAACCCGATGATTTCACTTATTTCTTAAGTGAAGTGAAAAGGTCATCAGGGGGAGTCTTTGGCTTGAGCAATACGACTATCACCGAAGCGCGTAAAAAGCAGTATAACTTCAGTGTTCCATATATCACAAATATTGGGATGATTCTGTCCAATAAGTCTGTGGAAACCGTGAGTAAACTTTCTGATATAGGGATTGTTTTTGATGGAATGACTGCTGTTACCGTGAAGAATTCTACCAATGAAAAATATCTTTTGGATGTCAAAGCCAAATATTTTCCTACTATGAAAATCGAGTATGTACCTTCTTTTGGGCAAGTATCAGAGGCGATTCTAAAGGACTCGAAAAAATTCGCAAATCTTGATTTTACCTATTATTTAGAAGCCATCAAAGCCAATAAACCTATAAAACGTCATCCTGGCGGAGATTCGAGTGCAGAGAAGTTTGGCATCATCATGCCAAGGAGCAATGATTGGGCGCCTTTATTAAATGAGTTTATGAATTCAGGATTCGTTGGAAGTGTGGAATACAGAAAAATCATATCTGATAATCTGGGCAGTAATGCCTTGAAGTTTTTGGACAATATGAAATTCTAAATGATGTTGAATACTGTACAACTAGTGTTAAGTCAAGCATGCTCTGTCGGGTCAGTCATTCCGAACTCCAGCCTGCCCGGTTGCTTGCGCTAAAGCTTCAGCGACAGCGTGCAGGCACGGTGTTTCGGAATCTACTGATTGTCAATGAGATGCTGAAATGAATTCAGCATGACGTTCGGAAGTTTGACTTAACACTAGCATTATACCCAAATAATGGTGGCTAGAAATAAGAAAAGCCCCGAATCGGGGCTTTTCAATCAACCAAAACCTTGAAATTATCAACTATGAAAAATTCGGTTTCATATGTATAAGGATTTTTACATACAAAAAGTTCATTTATCCGTATAAGGAAATGAACTTTTCATAACAACTCCTTATTTCAGATGGCTATAGCGCATAAGATTCCGATCCCACCCTCTAATTTGAAGCGTGTGGTGATCATTGGTGGTGGTTTTGGCGGAATAAAACTAGCCCATAAAATAAATGAAAAATATTTTGAAGTCGTACTGTTAGACCGGCACAATTACCATACTTTTCAACCATTGCTTTATCAGGTAGCAACAGCGGGACTGGAACCAGACTCTATAGCAGGACCACTAAGAAAGCAGCTTGAGGGAAGGAAGAATTTCTATTTTAGAATGGCGAATGTAGAGCACATCGATCCTACGATCAAGAATATATACACAGATATCGGTACACTGGATTATGACTATCTGGTGATAGCCTCTGGCTCTAAGACTAACTTCTTTGGAAATAAGACCATCATGGAGAATGCGTTTCCTTTGAAGCAAATTCCTCAGGCACTGGATCTGCGAAGCCATATTCTTCAGAATTTTGAAAATGCGGTGATTGAAACAGATCCTTCTGCTTTGGAGCGGCATATGAATATTGTCATAGTGGGTGGAGGACCTACTGGTGTAGAAGTAGCAGGTGCGTTGGGGGAGCTCAAAAGGAATGTATTGCCAAAAGACTATCCTGAACTTGATTTAACTCAGATGAGGATCATTCTTGTAGAAGGTCAGAAGGAGATCCTAAGTGCGATGTCAACAAAGGCCAGTGAAAAGGCGTTTTCCTATGTGCGTAAATTTGATGTAGATGTGAAGCTTCAATGTTTTGTGACTGATTTTGATGGGGAAGTAGCCACGCTCAGCAATGGAGAAACAATCCAGACTTTCACCGTGATCTGGGCAGCAGGAGTGATGGGCAATGTGATTGATGGATTGAAAGAGGAAGTCATTGACAAAGGACGAATATTGGTCAATGAATTTAATCAGGTAGAGGGGCAAGATTCCATCTTTGCGATCGGTGATGTGGCTACCATGAAATCCAAAAAATTTCCAAACGGACACGCGATGATGGCGCCTGCAGCGATGCAGCAAGGGGCACTATTGGCAAAAAACTTAATGGCGCTAGAAAAAAATCAAACACTTAAACCATTTGTGTTTTATGACAAGGGATCGATGGCTACTGTTGGCAGGAATAAGGCCGTAGTGGATCTCCCAGGAAACACCACTTATGGAGGACTTATGGCGTGGATTACCTGGATGTTCGTACACCTGGTGCAAATCATTGGACTGAGAAATAGGCTCGTGATTTTCAGTAACTGGGTATGGAACTACTTTACATATGATCGCGGTACCAGGTTGATTATTCGTAGGTTTGTACCAAAATTTAAACTTAAAAAAGAACAAGCCATTGGAAAATGAGAAACAGGGCAGAAAGCAATACATTCCGGCATTATTATTAATTGTATTTGCACTCTATCAATTAATCAAGCCTGATTATTGGGAATTCACCATGTACTTGATGGCGGGCGTATCATTTTTGCTGATGGGTTTGATTCGAGACGGTTGGATGAGTCAGTATAAAAAAATACTAGACGCTGTTTCTTGGATATTGATTGGGCTGACGGTCGTGATGTTTTTGTATATGGTCAGCACAGATGTATGACACTTTCCCCATTGACATTGTTATTTGCCACTGGTATAAAACACAAAGTAGCAATCGCAGAATGCACTAATTTGCGGTTCAACAGGTCTTCGCATGAATAAGAATAAACTATATTGGTCGTTTCAGATTATTGGATGGAGCTTTTATGTCCTGATCAATAGCCTTGTGGCTAATATATCTGTAGCATCTACAAATCTGGGAGGTAAGCTATTTATCCCTTTGCTGGTAGAGGGGCTTTTCTTTTTTGTGGCGACTCATTTTTACAGATATGTCATCAAAAAGAGGGAGTGGATAGGTCTTTCAATGATGGCACTTACTCCAAGAATACTTGTCTCAACTATTGTGATTGGGCTTCCTATTTACTTTATAAGAGTGGGTGTGACGTATATGCTAGATATGTACCAGCCAGGACTGTTGAATGTGATTCCGGTTTTAGGTAATACTACTGCAAATGCCCTGATTATATTTATCTGGTCACTTTTCTATTTTATCTTCCAATACTTCGAGAGATATAATCTGTCTCTGAAGCATGAGGCATCTTTTAGACAAATGGAGCTTGAGAATTTGAAGTCACAACTCAATCCACATTTCATCTTCAATTCATTGAATAGCATTCGAGCCTTAGTAGATGAGAATCCAGAGAAATCTAAGCTGGCCATCACGCAATTGAGCAACATCATGCGAAAATCGCTAGACACGGATCAATCTCGACTTATTAGTTTCAAGCAAGAAATGGAGACAGTGAAAGATTACTTGAGTTTGGAAGATACGCGGTATGAGGAGCGACTTCGATTTTCTCTGGATATTGACCGTGAATCTTACCATTTTAGTATCCCACCCATGATGATGCAGACACTGGTGGAGAATGGGATCAAACATGGAATCTCTAAATTGAAGGAGGGTGGAGAACTTCAACTGAAAACTGAGGTGATCAATGGTCAATTGAAAATAGAAATCAGAAATAGTGGCCAATATGTTCCTGAGAACGAACCAGCTATCCAAGGTGGGCTCGGAGTAAAAAACACGCTTAAACGATTAAAGCTTATTTTTGGAAAGGAGGCATCTTTCGAGATCAACAATGAATCTAAAACGCATGTACTGACCAAGCTTACTATTCCCCTAATACAACAGATATGAAGGCAATTATAATTGATGACGAAAGACTGGCACGAAAGGAATTGACCAGTTTGCTAGAAAAACATAAAGAAATAGAAATTGCTGCAGAAGCCGCAAATGCTGATGAGGCATTTGAGCTTATCAATGAGCACATGCCTGACTTGTTATTTTTGGATATTCAAATGCCCGGAAAAACTGGTTTTGAGTTGCTTGAGATGTTGGATGCAGTACCCAAGGTGATATTCACCACAGCATATGATGAGTATGCCTTGAAAGCATTCGAAGTCAATGCACTAGATTATTTACAAAAGCCGATACAGCCTGAAAGACTCGAAGAGAGTATTGCCAAATTGAAAACTCAGGAAAAGTCATCAGAGATCGTCAAGTCAGATAAAAAACTAGGTTTGAATGATCAGGTATTCGTCAAGGATGGTGACAAATGTTGGTTTGTGAGCTTGGGAGATATTCGCTATTTCGAATCTGATGGAAATTATATCAAAGTATTCTTTGATAAGAACAGACCGATGATTCATAAGTCACTCAATGCCTTGGATGAAAAACTTGACGAAAGAAGTTTCTTTAGAGCAAGTAGAAAGCACATTATCAATTTGAGTTGGCTGGAAAGCATCGAGCCTTGGTTCAACGGAGGACTGATGGTCAAGCTCAAAGGAGGAGATAAAGTGGAGGTGAGCAGAAGACAATCTGCTAAATTCAAAGAAATGATGAGCTTGTAAGAGCTTAGAATTTATCAATGTGCGACATCAATAGGCTGAAAGTCTGGACTTCGTGCAGTTTCACCCATCAGGCGCAAACATCGGCTTTGTTAAACTACAAAATCAAACAAGTACTGGTCATTCTGAACAAGTTCGGAATCTCAAACACTAAGTACCATATAACCAGATTCTGAAACAAGTTCAGAATGACTGACTGGCAGATTCAGAATGACTGACTAACAATAACGCACCTCAATATAAACCCATCCCTCAAATCCAGATTATGTAATAGGATTCGACATGACATGATATACACAAACCCAGTTTTCATACGCTTAGTTAAACTACAAAATCAAACAAGTACCGGTCATTCTGAACAAGTTCGGAATCTCAAACACTAAGTACCATATAACCAGATTCTGAAACAAGTTCAGAATGACTGACTGGCAGGTTCAGAATGACTGACTAACAATAACGCACCTCAATATAAACCCATCCCTCAAATCCAGATTATGTAATAGGATTCGACATGACATGATATACACAAACCCAGTTTTCATCCGCTTTGTTAAACTACAAAATCAAACAAGTACCGGTCATTCCGAACTTGTTTCGGAATCTCAAACACCATCAGGCGTCCGCTTGTGCACACAACACAAGTCTGCTACGTAGCACAAGCACTTGCGCTTGTGGGGGATTACTAGATATGACTTATTGGATTTTATAGCAACAATCCCAAAATCAGCTTTTAAATCGGAGCTATTTTTTATAAATTGATCTGATTTTCAATTCTTCCAATGTTAAATAATTGATAAGTTTCTCAATCACTTAATTGTAGTTAAGAATTATATTACTTTTGAGTCAAATTCAGAACCACTAAAAACAATTTATATGATGAAAAACAAACTATTTAAACTTTTGGGATGCTTTGTTCTCGCTATGATGAGTACGGCAGCATTCGCGCAAGGTGTTACTACCGCTTCGATGAACGGTAAAATTACTGATGATAAGGGGGAAACTCTTCCTGGAGCGTCAGTTGTCATGGTACATGTGCCAACAGGATCCAATTATGGAAATATTTCCGATGGTGATGGTTTTGTCCGTATCCCTAACATGAAAGTAGGTGGACCTTATAAGCTTACCGTAAGCTATATAGGTTATCAAACTTTTACTCAAGACGAAATATATCTGTCTTTAGGGAAAACTCAAAAAATTAACGTAGCACTTAGTGAAGACGCAACTCAGCTTGCAGAAGTTGTAGTTAGGTCAGGTCAAGGTGAGGTTTTCGATGGTAACATAAACGGGGCTGAGACGACTATTTCGGAAAAGCAATTGTTGGAATTACCAAATGCTTCTCGTGGAATTAATGATTTTGTGAGGTTAACTCCACAAGCTTCATTTACATCTGGAGGAGGAATCTCTATAGCTGGAACGAACAATAGGTATAATTCAATATTTATTGATGGAGCTACTAGTAATGATGTCTTTGGACTTGCTGGCAATGGACAGAATGGTGGGCAGATTTCAGGTTTATCGCTTATAAGCATGGATGCTTTGGAGCAAATTCAAGTATCAGTTTCTCCATATAATGTGACATTAGGTGGATTTTCTGGAGGAAGTATTAGTGCGGTAACAAGAAGTGGGACAAATGATTTTTCTGGTTCGGTATATTACCTAATGAGAAATCAATCCTTAGCGGGTAAAACGCCTGGCTTTTTAGAAAGAGACGGTGTTGAAAGAGAAAAACTTGATGACTTTACCGCAAAGACCTATGGATTTAGACTTGGTGGTCCAATAATCAAGGATAAATTATTTTTCTTTGTAAATGCTGAAATTCAAAGAGACGAAACACCATCACCATTTGATTTTCAAACATACACGGGAGGAGCGACATTAGCAGAGGTCAATTCATTAATCTCTGCAGTCAATGCCATGGGGTATGATCCTGGGGGGTTTGAAAACACCCAAAGTGAATTACAAGCGGAGAAATTTTTAGTCAAATTTGATTATAATCTCAATGATACTCATAAAATCACATTGAGACACAGTTATAACAATGGGGAGAACTTTTCTCCTTCTAGGTCATCTACTTCCAGGATAAGATTTGCGAATGCAGGTGTATTCTTTCCTTCCAAAACTAACTCAACTGCAATTGAACTGAATAGTAACTTCAAGAACAAGTCGAACAAGCTAATCATAGGAAGGACAAGTGTAAAAGATAACAGAGACCCCCTAGGAAACCCCTTTCCATATGTTGACATTAGTGCAGGTGATATCGAGCTTGGTAGCGAGCAATTTTCTACTGGAAATCTTCTTGAGCAGACAATATTTACTTTGACCGACAACTTCACCTTATACAAGGGGGAGCATACATGGACATTCGGAACTCATAACGAGTACTACGATATGAACAATGTCTTTATAAGACAGAATTTTGGTTCATATCGTTTTGGAAGCATTGCTGATTTTCTAGCAGATGATGCATTTGAGTTTAATAGAAGTTATTCATTAGTAGATAATATAACTGGAGATGGCACAAGCGCTGCGGCACAGTTCAAGGCATTGCAACTTGGATTCTATGTACAAGACGAAATTCAAGTCAATGATAAGTTAAAGCTTACTGCTGGAATTAGACTTGATATCCCTATGTTCTTAGACGATCCTGTGGATGATGGATACTTTAATTCTACAGCTGCACCTGCTATTGAGGCGGCTGGATATGACTTGAAAGGTGCAGAAGCTGGGAAAGCACCTGGTGCACAATTGTTAATAGCACCTAGAATTGGTGTGAATTATGATTTGAATGGAGACCAAACGACACAGATTCGAGGAGGTATTGGAATATTCACAAGCAGAGTTCCTTTTGTTTGGCCTGGAGCGATGTACAATAACAATGGAGCCACGGTTGGTGGTGTTCGCAAAAGAACTAATAGAGGGGAAACAGTTCCAGGATTTAACCCCGATCCTAATGATCAGCCAACGGTAGGGAGTCTAGATGGTGTTGCAGATGCTGTACCACAGGGACAAATGGATTTGTTTGCTAAGGATTTTAAGTTTCCTCAGGTACTGAGAACAAGTATTGCTGTCGATCACAAACTTCCAGGAGGAATAATCGGTACGGCTGAGTTTATTTATACGCAAACAATAAACAATGTATTTTACGAAAATGTAAACTTAGCACCTTCTACAGAAAATTTCGGGGGTACTCCGGATACCAGACCGATTTTTACAAATCCAGATATTGATAGCTCATATGATAGAATTATTTTAGGCTCTAATACAAGTAAAGGCTACACTACGAATACTACGTTCTCATTGCAAAAACAATTTGACAGCGGACTGTCCGCAAGTGTTTCTTACAATTTTGGGAAGGCGAATTCAATTTTTGAAGGAACATCTTCTCAAAACTCATCTCAGTGGAGAGGGGTATATGCTATAGATGGTCGTAATAATGCCCCTGTTGGCAGGTCTGATTTTGATGCCGCTTCTAGAATATTAGCATCTATCTCATATAGGAAAGAATACGCTGGGTTTATGGCTTCGACTGTTTCATTATTCTATAATGGACAATCTGGCAGTCCTTTCTCATATACTTATAATTCTGGAAGAATGACGGGCGAAGACTCTCGTGAGAGAGCATTGATCTATGTACCAAACACTCAAAACGACATAGTTTTGGTAGATCTTTTTAACAGAGATGGAATCTTAGTAGCTACGGCTGATCAGCAATGGACTGCGTTAAACAATTATATTGCTGGAGATAAATACCTTAGAGAAAGACGAGGTCAGTATGCTGAGAGAAATGAAGCGAGAACACCATTCACGAATATTATTGACCTTAAATTCATCCAAGAGTTTTCTCTTGAAACAAACAACGGCATGAAACATAGCCTTCAATTTTCTTTTGATATTTTCAATTTTACGAATCTTCTTAATAAAGATTGGGGTCAAAGATGGAGAACGCCTAATGGGAGCGGTACATCTGTTGAACTATTGGACTTTGAGGGAAGTATAACAGGTTCTGGAGGCGAAACCATTCCGACTTTCTCATTCAGTCAAGGAGAAAACATGGAAGATATCTTGACCAAGGATGACTCTGGACTAATTAGCTCAAGATGGCAAATGCAGTTTGGTATTAGATACAGCTTCTAATATTTAATATTAGACTTTCAACTCAAAAAGCCACTCCTACTGGGAGTGGCTTTTGTTTTTTACAGCTAATTCTATTTCTAGGGGAAAAATTACTCAATCACTTCCTCAGCCCCCTCAATCTTCTCCACCCAAAAATTATTAAATCCTTCGCCAAGCCTCAAAGTGATTAACTGCAGTTGAAGTAGCTCAAGAATGGCTAAGAAATTGTATATCACTAAAATTTTTGTTGGGTCTTCTGTGATTATTTCAGTGAAAGCCACCTTGGGTTTCTTGATAAGCAAGTCAAGCAGCACCCTTTTTTGACTAGAAATAGTATATGGATATGGTGTGATTTTGTGCTGATGCTTGTTTTTTATCGATTCAAACAATTACAAGACTTTTTCGTAACTTTAAGTATGGATACAAATTTATTAAATAGAATTACTGTTAATCCTCAAATATGTCACGGAAAGCCCACTATCCGTAATAAAAGATATACTGTTGATTTAGTTTTAGATTTGCTTTCTGCTGGATCATCCAATAAGGAAATAATCGATGATTATCCAAACTTGGAAGAAGAGGATATTTTAGCGTGCTTGGCTTATGCTTCTAAACTAACTAAATATGGGAGCTATACCAAAATTTCAACATGATGCTAATTATTGATGCTCAGTTGCCGACTAAACTTTGTGAAGTTCTGAATCAGCTTGAGTTTGAGACAATTCATGTTGATGACTTACCAAATGGTGATGAAACATCTGACAGAGAAATTACAGAATATGCTGATAAAAGTAACCTAACTGTGGTGACAAAAGATTATGACTTTTATCATTCACACATGGTTCTTGGAAAGCCTAGAAAACTACTACTAGTAACCACTGGAAACATTAAGAACAGGTAGCTTTTCGATTTATTCCGCAATAATTTCTTGGTTCTAAAAGCTTCATTGGCAACGAATGCATTTGTCGAATTGACAAATAATGGCATAGTTCAATATGAATAAAAACGGCTAGACAAGATGTTGATAGACTCGAATGCTATTGCCCAACCCTTCAAATTTCCTGCACAGCCCCCTCAATCTTCTCCACCCAAAAATTATTAAATCCTTCGCCAAGCCTCAAAGTGATTAACTGCAGTTGAAGTAGCTCAAGAATGGCTAAGAAATTGTATATAACTAAAATTTTCGTAGGATCTTGCGTGATAATATCTGTAAAGGACATTTTGGGAATTTTGTGAAGTGCATCTAGCAGTACTTTCTTTTGCCCTGAGATCGTATATGGATAAGGCGTGACATGATGTTGAGGTTTGTTCTTCTCTATTTCATAGCGAGCCATTACATTTTGAAATACTTTCAATAATTTGTACAAATCGACATCTTGCAATTCGGCTTCGAGATTGGATGCTCCGGCAAGCATTTTGATTTCTTTCGCAATATTTCCACGCTTCTCTTTTTCTATCTGACCAGCTTCCATCGTCACCAGTTGGCCCACTACTTCTTTGTAGCGTTTATATTCTAGTAGGTGTCTGATCAGTTCGTCCCGCGGATCGAGTTCATTACCTTCTTCATCGAATGTAGGACGAGGGAGTAGCAGTTTTGCTTTGATGCGCATCAATGTAGCGGCTACCAGGATAAATTCGCTAGCCACTTCAAGATTCATTTCCTCAAGTCTGTGCAAGTAATCTAAGAAGTCGTTCGTTATTTTGGAGATGGGAATATTTTGTATATCCAGTTCATCTCTTTCAATAAAAAAAAGAAGCAGGTCAAATGGCCCTTCAAATAGTGGTAGCTTTATTTCAAAACTCAATGGTAATACGTGTTAGTTGATTGATGCTCAAAATCGAATTTATAAAAAAATATGTAGCTTTGTGGTTACATTGAATATAAATTGATCATTATTCATTAACCGTTGAACAATACAGTCGTTGGATTGTTAGAACACCATTAAAAACAGCCAAAAATTGATAGAACCCGGGGAATTGCTAGCCAATATTAATAGTCCTGATGATCTTAAGAAACATGCACAAAGTGAGCTTGTTAAGATTTGTGATGAATTGAGACAGTTTATTATAGACAATGTCTCTGTATATGGAGGTCATTTTGGCGCGAGCCTAGGCGTGGTAGAGTTGACGGTAGCTTTGCATTATGTATTTCATACACCCTACGACCAGCTTGTATGGGATGTGGGACACCAAGCATACGGCCACAAGATCTTGACTGGCAGAAGAGATGATTTTCATACCAATAGACAGTACGGTGGTCTTTCAGGATTTCCAAAGAGAAAGGAAAGTGAATACGATACATTCGGTGTCGGGCACTCTTCAACATCTATTTCAGGTGCCTTAGGCATGGCAGTAGCTTCTCAGTTCAAAGGACTAGAGGATAAACAGCACATCGCGGTGATAGGCGATGGCGCAATGACCGGAGGCATGGCATTCGAGGCCATGAATCATGCAGGAGTGGCTAATTCAAACATACTGATTATCTTAAATGACAATTGCATGTCCATTGATCCCAATGTTGGAGCGCTCAAGGACTACCTTACAGACATCACTACTTCACATACTTACAACAAAGTAAGGGATGAGGTTTGGAATTTGCTTGGAAAATTTAGCAAGTTTGGAAAGAATGCACAAGAAGTGGCTTCCAAGGTCGAGAATACTGTGAAGTCGTTTTTATTAAGCCAAAGCAATTTATTCGAATCCCTCAACCTGCGATATTTCGGACCCGTTGATGGGCATGATGTCAATCACCTAGTGAGTGTGCTCAATG
>Ga0209634_1002112_pt1 | contig 14085 bp, 9 predicted proteins | sample LinPmetageLP40_FD_184043 | JGI IMG/M metagenome (GOLD analysis project Ga0209634, IMG submission 184043) | Marine viral communities from the Pacific Ocean - LP-40 (SPAdes) (version 2) | ecosystem: Environmental > Aquatic > Marine > Oceanic | place: Pacific Ocean | collected 2010-08-26
ATATATATCTTTGGATAATCGGCGCAATTGTTGCACTGCCAATGGCATGGCAGTTTCTATCCAAAGATATATATAGTTCACAATGTAATGAAGTGACTCAAGGCCGTGTGATCAACATACAGCCAAGTGGCGTTTTTATAAATCGCCTCCCTTTATATCAAGCCGATATAGCCTACCTTGATAGAGTGAAAACCTTTGAAAGTCTACCCACCAATTTTATTCATGATGTTTCACCAGGGGATATAATTGAAATAAAATACAGTGCCATTAAGCCTCACATCTCATTCATAAATTTTACAAACTAATAATAACCATGAAAAAAATTCTTATAAGCTTATTAGTAGCCATAGTTTTATTTACAATTGTCATATACTTTTTGTTATTTAGAATGTATCCACAATCGACAATTGATTTAGGCTTTATTCATTTCATATCGTCTGCCCCCGAAGGAATAATTGGTGGTTTTCTAGGTATGTTTGTAGCCTCTTATTTCTCATTCACACCTTCAATTATGGATATCCCAGAAAAGCTAAACACAATAAAAGGTCACTTTAAACTATCAACTCAACCCATTAAAACCCAAGGAAGAATCATAAGTAAAAATGTTACAGCTGAATGCACTGAATTAAGCATTCATTACGATGGTAATAGAAAAGTATTCAACGTCAGCAATAAGGCAATACACGGCAGTATAAAAGTTGGCGATGATATAACTGTTTACTATGACCCTAATAATACTGAACTTGCCTACTTGGATTTTTATAAATCATTAAACGAAGATGTACAAACAATCCAAGATTCTGATGTTTTATTCAAACTAATCGACATCACACCAAGATTTGACATGGGTAACAATATTTTTGAATTATTAGGTGAATTTCATGGTGGTCAATATCAAGGCAAAAAAGGCAGTCTAATACATGAATTCCCTAGAGAAGACATTGCGCAGTACACACCGGGTAGGTTATTCCCTTGCGTTATAAGTGGTACAAAAGATAACTACTCTATTCAACTATTAACCAGTAGTTAATCAAGATAAGAAAATGAAAATACCAAAAGAGCCCGGTGAAATAGGCTTTATATTTATTGCATTAGTTGCCGCTTTAATTGCTAGCGTACATGAATATATTACAAATCCTTATATGTCATATACCAAGATATTCTTTTCGATGCTAGCTATCGTCTTTTGTATTTGGTTAATCAAGTTTTGTATTAAGGACTACAAAGAAAAGGTTTCACTAGCCAAACGTTGCACAATTAAAGATATTGCTCAGATAGTATTTATTGGCGTAGAACTAAGACAAGGCAGTGACACTCACAATAGCGCATTCATGATTTTAAATTTTAATGGCAATGAGAAACGATTCAACAATATAAACGATGAGATTCGAATACGTTATTCAAAAGAAACTCACTTCCCTATTTTTTACAATCCAAATGATGCAAGTGAATATGTTTACGATAACACTGAATTCCAGGTAGAAAAAACCTATGGATGAACCTAAATTCCCCTATTTATTACTCTTTTTATTCATTTTAATCTCATCAATAATGGCATATAACATAGCAATTGAATTTTTCAGACATGGCTTCAGCTTGAAGTTATTAGGTGTGAGTTTTCTTGCTCTATTGCTTTGCCTAATACCAGGATCCATATTTTTAGCGTTTTATACACTTTACAAGCGTAACAAACGTCTGTTTGAAGTCTGCACTATACCTAGCCAAGGGTCTGTCGTTGAAGCTGCACTATCTTCCCATAACGTAGGGGGCACAAACCCTACATTTTTAACTGTTGAGTTTGGCGGTACAGAGAAGACTTTCCCAAATGTAGGGGACGAAATTCGGTTTAAATATAAAGCAGGCGACAGCATTGATATTCTTTACAATCCAAGCAATGCCAAAGAGTTTATCTTTATATAAAGCAGATTGCATCGCACTAGATACAACCTGCTTTTTCATTATCTTAATAAATAGGTGATTAGTTAAGCCACTCCCACCTCAAACACCCCATCCACCAACTTAACCGATAACTGGTTAATTTCATTCCCATCCACCAAGGCTTGCAAGCAGGCATTTGAAACCGCTGGTAGTATGGATTTATTAATCACGTTTTCGGCATTTCGGGCACCGGTATCTGGTTCAGTGCATTTATCTAATAAAAATTGCATGGTATCTGATGAGAAGGTAACGCTTGCTTTGTATTTATCATTAAGGCGAGTCTTAATTCTATTAAGATTAATCTCAATGATTTTTTGTAATACATCTTGTGTCAGTGGAAAATACGGCACGATGGTTGAGCGACCTAAAAATGCTGGCCTAAAGTCTTCTAGTAATTCTGGCTTGATGTCTTCTAGTAGTTGCTCTTCATTGACATCGTCTTTACCAAAGTATTGTGAAATGGCATTGGTGGCGGCGTTTGTGGTCATGATAATTAGAGTATTTTTAAAGTCAATGTCTTGCCCTTCGCCGTCTTTAATGGTGCCTTTATCAAATAGATTGTAAAACACATCCTGAATACCTGGATGGGCTTTTTCCATTTCATCTAACAACACAACGCTATATGGGTTTTTACGTACCGCTTCGGTTAATACACCACCCTGCCCATAGCCCACATAACCGGCAGAAGCACCTAATAACATGGATACTTTATGCTCTTCTTTAAATTCTGACATATTAATAGTAATGAGGTTTTGCTCACCGCCATATAAGTAATCGGCCAGTGCTAATGCGGTTTCTGTTTTACCTGTACCAGATGTACCTACCATCATAAACACACCCACGGGCTTGCGTGGATCGGTTAGGCCTGAACGTGAAATACGGACGGCTTGAGCTATTTTTTGTATGGCATGGTCTTGGCCCACTACTCGTTTTTTGAGTTTGTCCTCAAGGGTTAATAGGTTTTCGATTTCATCCGATACCATGTTACCGACTGGAATACCCGTCCAGCTTTCTACAATTGAAGCAACGGCTTCTGCATTGACATCTAAATGCACCATAGGAATTTGCCCTTGAAGAGTTTTTAATTCTTCATATAACGGGGTGATCGCTTCTGTGCTATCGCCGTCTGATCTAGCGGCTTTAATTTGTGTCACAAGATTAACTTCTTGCTGCCATTTGGCTTCTAGCTCACCTAGACGCTTTTGTGCCTCATTTTTTTTGTTTTCATACTCGGCAATTTTTTCTTCTACACCACCCACCGCGCCTTGCTCTTTATTGAGTAATTCTAGGTTAGTGATTGCTTGCTCTATGATACGTTGCTGTATTTCAACGGCCTCTGGTGTGGCCCCTTGGCTTAACGCTACACGTGCACAAGCAGTATCTAATAAGCTGACGGATTTATCAGGTAATTGTCTTGATGGAATATAACGCGCAGAAAGCTTAACACTGGCTTCAATGGCTTCATCCAGAATACTGACACCGTGATGGCTTTCTAATGCATGTGCCATGCTGCGCATCATATCGATTGCCGTGTTTTCATTAGGCTCATCTATTTTTACGACTTGAAAGCGACGAGTCAAAGCTGGGTCTTTTTCGAAATATTTTTTATATTCTGCCCATGTGGTTGCGGCTATGGTTCTGAATTCACCACGTGCTAATGCAGGTTTAAGTAAGTTAGCTGCATCACCTTTCCCTTCACTGCCACCGGCGCCAATTAAGGTGTGAGCTTCATCTATGAACACGATGATAGGCTCTGGGGAGGTTTTCACTTCTTCTATGACCGCTTTTAATCGCTTTTCAAACTCGCCCTTTACGCTAGCCCCCGCTTGGAGTGCACCCATATCTAATGACAGCAAACGCACGCCTTTTAATGGGTCTGGCACATCATTAGCGATTATTCGATTTGCTAACCCCTCTACCACAGCGGTTTTACCTACCCCCGGCTCCCCTGTGAGGATCGGATTGTTTTGACGACGCCTTAGTAATATGTCTATTAACTGCCGCACTTCTGAGTCACGACCGATAACTGGGTCAATCTCATTTTTTGCGGCTTTTGCGGTTAAGTCTTGAGTATATCGATCTAAATGGGCCGCCTGCACGCTTTGCCCTTGCCCCATAGTGGCACCAGCTTGATCCACATTCACACTTTCACTGGTTGAACCAATGACTTTTTCAGCCAGTCTTTCTATTTCATTAACGGAGAGTTGATAAAACTCAGGGCATGCTCGACCAAGCTGATGAAGTAATCCACCATGCTTTAGTACTGCAATAAGTAAATGACCGGAAGTGATATCTTGGCGGTCAAATTCAACCGAGGATATAAGCCATGCATCATTCAATGCCTCAAGTAAATTCTTAGAAAAAGCAGGGGATCGAGTATTACCAGATTGGAATTCATGGACGGCATTAGTCAGCTGTGTTTTTAATACATTTTCGTCTGATTCGGTACTCTTCTTAATCAACTCTAATGCATCAGTATGAGAATGATTGAATACGGCTAACATCCAGTGCTCAATCTCAATATTGAAATGGCCCTGGGAAACCGCTAATTGGGCAGCCTCTTCAAGTGATAATTTCATCAAAGGGGTTAGCTTTTCGATGAGTTTTTCCATTCCTATGTTAACCACGTCTTACTCCTTGTAATTTAGTTTGAAAAGCAAATTTTCAGTCTATATACTGCGTCAAATTTTACGATTTGCTCATAAGTTGCACTGATAATATTCAAGGCGGCATTGATAGCAAATCCACCGACTAACAGCAAGGATTTCTGAAAAGTCGTTTGTAGGATATGACACCCTACTCATTAAAGGCAGGATGCTTTTATATTATCATCTCTCCGCTTTTCAAATTTTACACTTGCTGGTTAGTATTTCTTACAGGATTGTAATGTGACTAACAGGCTAGCAGTACGATATTATCGATTCTTATGTGTTTTTATTCTTAGCACTATAAGTTATTACGCTTATTCGCAACCAATAAACCACTATTTTGAAAATAATGAATCTACGTTATTTGATAATCATGATGTCAGAAGCAGTAACCGAGAAGACGCTAACCCCGTAGTCACCATCAAACGTATTAACGTATCCCGTCTAAATAAAAACAAGCCAGATACAATTATCATTGACGATATTGAAAAGTTAATAAGCACGGATATAAAAGAAAATAATCAACGATACACCATTGACCGCTTACATAATTTATCCACCAAAGTTACGGCATACTATCGCTCTAAAGGCTATATTTTATCTAAGGTTTATTTCCCAGAACAAAGCGTTAAAAACAAATCACTCTATTTAGATGTGGTTTACGGTAACCTAGAACAAGTTACTACCCATAGGCAAGATCATTATTCAAGTGAGCGCTTAACTCGCCCTTTCCAAGATATTATTGGTAAACCTACTCATGTTTCATCACTCGAATCTTCATTATTAGAGTTAAACCAATACCCTGGCGTGTCAGTAAAGTCTCGCTTTAAACAAGGGGATGACATAGGCAATACACAAATTGATATTTTTGTGACAGAAGAAAAAATAACTGATTATAATTTCAGCTTTGATAACTATGGAAGTGAATATACCGGCTCTATGCGCGGTATGTTATCAGCCGATGTTTATAATATTGCCGATATGGCCGATCGATTGAATTTCAATATACTTGCAACCATTGACCCTGCTAATAGTTTATTTGTTGGTGCAAACTACTCATTCAGGTGGTCGCCTTACTTTAAATCCGATTGGTTAAATAGCTTTTTTCGACATGGTATTATTACGCGAGTCGGCTATCAAGAGTCACAATACACGGTAGGTGGTGACTTTAAGCTAGTTAAAATTGAAGGTGAAGCTAACACCGCTTTTGTTGGTGTAAGTAAGCATTTTATTTTAAGAAATCACCTACAGCTTAATGGCGGTGTAACCTTGAGTAAAAAACAAGCTACTAGCTTTCAAAATAATCAAGCTCAAATTGAAGACAGTTTAAGCATTGCCACTATTACATCTGCCTTGCAGTGGAATGACCACATTGGCAGCCCCTCAGCCAGTGCAATTCAGCTAGACATCCACAAAGGCCTACCTGGTTTTGCCGGTGCTTATGAAAATAATGATTCCAAAATAAGCCGAAGTGGCACTTCAAATAATAAAGCACCGATGGATTTCACCAAATACAACCTAGTCATGATGCGTAATCAAGCGGTTGGCCCTTATCAATTTCTCACAAAAGTTAGATTCCAATACACTGATGATCTTCTGCTTTCATCTGAGTTATCTAACTTAGGTGGTGCCAATGCTGTACGCGGATACAGCAATTCTGATTTCAGTGGTGACCATGCTTCGATCGCCACACTTGAAATATCAGGTAAGGCCAATGCCAGTAAGTTTGTATTACCCATTAGTAATTTAAAATTAGCAGCCTTTTTTGATTATGGTAAAGGAAAACGCCTAGAGCCTAATCAAGATATTTTAGCTAACGCAGAAATGGCATCCGTTGGTGGCTATGCACAATTTATAAAAGACAATAAATTCAGTAGTAAAATAGAACTGGCCATACCACTTAATGACGTTGGCGAATCTAGCGCTAATAAATTTGAAGTCTTATTTAATTTTGATAGAGGTTTTTAATATGAGCTATAAATCTAGAACTTCACATTTCTCTATCACTACCCTTGCATTCGCCATTGCTGCGGCCAATAGCTCTTACATTCAAGCTGATGATCCTATTAGGAAACTCAATACTCCAGGTATGGGTTTCACTGATAATGCCACCAGTATTGATATCAGCGATAAAGGGCAGAATGTAAACCTCGACTGGAATGAATTCAATATATTAGAAAGTGAGACATTTGAATTTATTCAAGCCGATAATGGGGTTGTTGTAAATCAAATTGTTGGTGGATCTGTCTCAGAAATAATGGGCACTATAAAAGCCAATGGCCACGTATTTTTAGTAAACGAAAATGGTTTCACATTTGGTAAAAATGCGGTAATTGATACACAGGGTTTTTTAGCCACCACCTTTTCTGCCGTACTTAGCGAAGGCGATGTAACCCTATCTCCTAGTACCGGGAATGGTGCAATTGATTTAGATAAATTAGATATAATCGGCGACACTCAATACGTTGCTTTTTACAGCCCAAGCATTAATGTCAATGGCAGTGTAACCGACCAAACTACAGGTAATGATACTCAAATATCATTGAGCACTCAGGCTCTGGCTGGCGATATCACATTACCTGGTTTACCGATTGGTTTTTCTCTGAAAGATGAAAGCAATATTATACCAACCACACAAACGTTAACGATTAAAGATGAAACCACTACAGGCGCCAATGACCAAGGAACCATAACTAGCCAAAATGGTACAGTTATTTTAAATAGCAGAGATATAAGTAACTTACTGGATAACACTGTCACTCTACCCAATCAAATTTCCGCAAAAAATCTAATTGCCAACGTAAGCAGTGATACGAAATTCTCTAAAAGTTTAAATTTTAATAATAGTGGTATTGAAAATTTCACTTTAAACACTACAAAAAACATTGATGTCGAAAACTTCATTACAGGTAGTCATTTAAATTTAACACTTAAAGGCAGCAATATTACCGTAAAAGAGACCGGTTCTGAATATGGAAACATTGGTGGTAGTAATGGCCTTAATAACATCAACCTAATAACCAGCAACAATAGTGGCGTTATCACGTTAAGTAACTCAATAAGAGCATCAGATTCACTATCCCTAATTGGCAATATCAATATAACTGATAAGGGTGATCAAGATACCATTACGCTAATAGCTGATAATAATATACATCTTGGAGATACCCATACCGTTGCAGAGGTATTAGCCAACTCGTCAGATGAGGTCATCACCTCCCTAAATGGGACTAATTTAAATATTATTACTACCAACCTAGCCCTAGGAAACCTTAAAACAAGTTTCGATGAAGTTTCCATTTTTTCTGACAATATAACGTTAACCGGTTCGGAATATCGTTTCACAAATAAATTAGATCTAACTTCTTATACCTTCAATCAAGCCCCTATCGTCAACATCAGTAATTCATTAGAGTTCGATGGCAGTAGTTTAGACTTAAGTAATGCAACATTTAATTTAACTAGTAACAATATCGATGCAAATTTCGGATCTTCAACAGTGGGTCGCCAAATAACCGATTTGACACTTGAAAATATAAGCATGTTGGATTCAAGTAATACATTTAATAGGTTCAACTTATATATTGATAGTGAAGCTAACGGCATCGACCTTAGTGGCAACCTAAGAACTAAGGTATTCTCAATCAACAAAGAGATGGATAGCGGCGTCACTATAAACACCTCTGACTCCCTTTACATCAGCGATTTACAAGATTTTTATATTGGTAACTCTGATATTAATGCACTAGACAATATTGTCTCAATAATCGGCAATAATGATGAAAATTCAAATGCTGAGATTTCAAACATCAAAGCGAGAGAACTATCCATATCTGGATTCAATAGTTTAAATATTAGTGGCTCTGAAATCAGTACACAAACAGGTGACCTAAATCTTGATGCCAGCGAGATATCTCTTGGTAATTCAGATATAAAAATTAAAACTGAATCTGGACGAATTAGCATCTTAAGTGAAATAGCGGCTAACAATAATAGTGTTGCGATAAATAGTGGCTCAAATGGATTCGAGTTATCTGGCATTTCTAATGCAAATAACATAACCATTAGCAAGTCTGGTCCAACCAATAATGATACAACCCAATCATTATCAGGTGATTACGCTGCCAGTGGTTATATTGATATGAAATCTCTTGGTAATATCATTTTAACCAGTGATGTCACATTGTCTGCTGAAAAAACAAACGCTGGCTTTGGTATTAATCTACAAGGCACCAAAATCAATAGCTTAAATGATATTACAATTAAGGGTGATGATATCAAACTTGGCGAAATAAACGCTGCCACTATTAGTGTAAGCAATTACTCTGGTATTTCAAATGGATTGTATTTAACTGGAAACTTGACAGCCAATGATCAAGCAAAGTTAGATACACCCGCAACCTTAGACTTAAATGTAAACGCTATCGAAATTCTTAATGACTTAACACTAGAAGGTGATATCAACTTTTTGGAAGCTAAAACATTAACTAATAACCGCTTAAGCTTTACCGATTCGAATGAACTAGTTCCCACCATTAATGGCTCAAAACACTTAACGCTTAATGCAAAAAACAAAGATGATGTATATCTTTATAATTTCGGTGAAACAACCAAGCTTGCATCACTAACGTTAAATGGTGAAGGTCGATTGCACATGGTTGGCTTCCCTAATATATCGAATTCATCTGGTTTAAGCATTTTAGGTAAATGGAACTGGGATTTAGCCGATCCTTTAACATTTACTACAGATGATTACGACTTAAATTTATCAGGCGTCAATTTAAATGCCGTAGGTGAAATCACTTTTGACACGGGTAGCGGTAGCCTAAGTTTAGGCAGTATTGGATCAAAAGGCACTGTTACAGAACTTATTATAAAAGACGCTGGCAGCCTTAATTTACACGGGGACATCAATCTTGTAGGTGCGCTTGGTTATGATTTCTCTAATGTGGGAGCAATCAATCTTCATAAAGATATGACCTTTGGAAGCCAAGATCTCCCAACAATTGTTAATTTTGGTGATGCTGATATAAATGGAACGTTTGACCTCAATATATATAGCGATGATCTTACGCTTGGAGAAATCGGTTCTATTGAAGCGTTACAGGATTTAAATATTTTTAGCACAAGTGATTTAGTATTCGATCACTCTATTAACTTAGTTGGTAAGGCTAATATTACAGCTAATAAAATCAGTGTTAATAATGAAATTCGATCTACAGGCCTTGATATTAATCTTAATGCGGTTTCAGATATATCCATGTCAAAAGACGCAACCTTATATGCTGACTATGGCAATATTGCATTAGACTCAGAAACCGGCAATATTGGCCTAGCAGCACTTACTGCAGAGAGAGGCGGTGTAACCATAAAATCTCATACTGGCTATATTAATAACGCTATCGGCGACTATGTTTCGAATGATGATGCCTCCAGTAACATTACCAGTAACAACCTTACCTTATTAGGAAAGGTAAGAGTTGGTGATTCTGTTGCAAACCCAATTGTAATCGATATTGAAGATAATGGTGTAATCAGCGCTGAATCAGATGGTAATATTTACATTGCTAACCGCAATAATGCTGGCATTAATTCACAGGGCCGTGTAATCGATACAACATCAAAGTCTGGTACTGCCATTATTGATGCGTTTAATCTTATACAATCGACGTCGATGAATTCATTGATTGAACCAAATTATAAAACAACACTTGGTCTCATTGAGAATTCTAACTGGCAATTAGACGAAGAAGACAGCATAAAAACCATTAAAACGCCTAATCCAAGTCCTAACCTATATTACTCAAGACAAGGTTGGCGTTTAGGCTATTAAGTTTTAAGCCTCATAACGATTAAAATAAGCAGGATGCTATCCTGCTTTTTTGTGCGTACAAATTACGCCAACACACTCACTAAAACAGACACTGGTGTTACTAAAATGGAACGAGTTCTCATAACCATATAACTAATACTTAATACCTATTGTGAGTATGTATTCATCGACTATTATTCGCGCCTTATTTTAGTGCAGGCCGCCTCCTCTATGAAAACTCTCTCTTTAACTACCGCCTTTCGCACCAGTCTATTTCTTCTGTTATCTATCGCTGTGTGGAACCAATCTATTGCCGCCCATTCTACTAATCGCAATCATAATTATTTGGGCGCTAATATCGACTTTCAGCCTAATGCGATTACGAACTTGAAGCTGCCGATTAATGCACTTAAGGGTTCTCAGGTCAGTAGCAGTGATTCCCTTCAGATTAACTTCAAGGATAAAGGAACTATCACTATTCATACAGTCACAAAAGAATCCATCGGATTTAGTGTAGATATGCGTAACTACCCATCACACATTATGGGTCTAAAGAAAACGAATGAGGGAAATGATTACGCATTACTTGTTGATACTGCGATTAAGAATGCAAGTATAAAGTATCAACCATTAAAAACAGCAACATTTAAGACACATAATGGTGATGGTTATTTAGTTATTGGATTAAAAGGTTCCGTTATTTATCTAACGGATAATCTGGCTGATAATCTCATTACAAAAATTCATATTGAAGATATGAGCGAGCAGGACATCAATACTTTAATTATTAGAGGATTGCTTTAAGAAATATTTTTTATTATCCATAATCGGATTCTATTATTTTTACTTTTAGTTGCAAAACCAATAGCTACCGAAATTTTAAGTGCACTCGCAACAATATTGGTAATAACATGATACTCGGGTATAAAAGATCGCTTCATAATTTTTTTATTTTAAAGGTCTCCTGTAAGCCTTTATAAATTTATCTTTACACTATGCTATTCATTGATTAAGTGCTGGTAATTAACGCCATAAAATTCTATTTTAGGCTAAATCCTAATTTTTCGTTCATTTCTAAGTATTCAATCCTGAGTGTTAATAGAAGATATTTACCCTATAGATGCAAGCTCTCTACTAATTCGTTACTATAGTGAGGTTACTTACAAATAAGGACAAAACTATGATCACATATTTTTATTGGGTGTTAGTACTTGCCCTAACATTAACCCCGCTTTATATCTTAGGAATCACCGCCAACAAGTGGAAAGCCGCTGCTATTGTGTCTGCCTGTATTTTTATTTTAGGCTGTGGTGCATATTTCTTTCACTTTCAACAAGTATTTGTCAAAAACTGGGGAGGGGTCATGACGGTGTCTGTACCGCAAGGCCACCAGCACATGATGGCTACTTGGAAAAACGATAACCTTTGGCTAGAGAGTTATGAAGCAGAAACGAATACCTGTCATTTCAGAGAGTTTTCTAAGGGCGCGGTTTTGGAAGGAAAAGTGCTCATTAAAAATTGTAATCCATTAATGGCAAAATAATTAATCAAAAAAATAGCCTTCAAAAGAAGGCTATTTAAATATTATTAAGCGTATTTTTTAATTAACCATTTCTATTTATTCGCATTACCCATAGCTTCAAACTGTTGGGTAAGAAAATTTTCAGTGGTTTTTAATGTTGCTATGATAGAGTCATTATATAAAAACTGCGATTTCAATCGCGCCTCTGTTGCAGCAATTCTCGCTTCAAAGCTTTCACGGTCTTCTGCTAATGTTTCATTTTGAGTATCTAGCGTATTAAACTTGGTGGCTAGGGTACCTCTGTTAGGATCTAGGATATTTTGTAATAAATCTTTTAGTTGATCCGCAATACCGGAAACATAGGTTACGCTGCCCCTTTCACCTACATCACCACCTTGTACTTTGACTCGAATACCACTTGCGTCGTCCACTTCACCATCTTGCGCTTTACCCGTTTCACCATCGCCTTGCCCAACGGTAAACCCTAGTGCATCAGATGCTTCGTTTGAAATGTCTTTAATTAATACACTTGAACCCACACCGGTACTCGTCGATATAATACCTATGGTTCCATAAGCCGCGGAGGTAATGTCATCGGTATAATCCACTTTAACTCCAAGGCCTTCCGCTTTCATATCCGGATTATCATTTATGGCCACTTCAATTGCATCTTCAATAGCGCTAGCTAAGGCAGCACCTGTTCCATAAGTATCTGGTGCTATTGTAACCACGGCTTCAAAGCCATCTAGCTCAATCGTAAATTCATTATTAGTAGCATCAATATCCACTGGACCATTTAAAATATCTGACTGACCGGCCACATAATAACCATTACTCGCAGCTACATTACCATTTTGAGCTGAAAGAAATTGTCCGCTGCCTTTTGCAGTCACACCATTAATAGTACCGGCAACATCTAAGCCCTTATTGATATCTGATTCTGTGCCATCCGTTTCACGAATACCCAAAAAGGATACAGCTGTTGCATCTACATTCGTAAAAGAAACCGTACTACCATTACCACCAATATTGATGGTTAACCCACCTTTGTCAGTGTCTGAGTTATAGTTATATTCGACAGCCGCTGTAATATCAGAACCAAAGTTAATGGCGTTATCCATACCCAATGCATCCAAGCCACCATTGTAAATAGTGTCTACCCCAGGCAGCCCTAAAGAGGCTTGTGCATTGGCATCGGCATTTTTAATTTCTATCTGAGCGGCACTACCAAACATAGCCGATGTTTTAACACCGTCACGCGATACTGTCTCAAAATATATTTGATCAGCACTATCCAATTTGGCAACAATGTCCCCCACTTCAAATTCACTATTGTTAAGAATTGCAACGTCCAATGCTTGCTGAATAGCATCTAATGAATCGTCTTTATCTCCAGTACTGGCATTGCTATTAACATCTACATTTAATGTTACGCCATCGACAACCAGATCAAATGTCGCATTATTTGCACCGCTAAAATCAATGCCACCGCCGATTACAGCGCCACCTGATGTCACGGCCCCCTGCCCATCACTGGTTACTTGAATAGATTGTTCGTTACCTGCCACATTAGTGACAAGCTCTAAACCATTGCCAGTACCTAACTGCGCTGTAACAACACCAGCACCATAGGCTGCATCTAATTTAGACTGAATATCGACAATATTATCACCGCTGTCTGCATCTAATAATATGGTTTGTTCGTTACCATTAACATTTAACGTAAAGCCGGCATTATTGGTGGTGAAATCGATGTTTGTTGAAATGTCCCGGGTGCCTTCGGTTGTGGTTGCACCGTAAACTTGGTCGGCTAGGTTAAGATCCCCTGCTAAATCGGTATTAATAGCTGTTTGCACTGCGCTCGCTAAATCATTACCGGTTAAATAGGTACCTGCGGGAATGCTGACTGTGTTTGCACTTTCAGTACCGTTTAATTCAACCTGAAACTCCACATTACTGCCAAAGGTTAAACCTGGGTCTTTGCCATTAATTTGTGGACCATCGGTTGCATCTAGCCCTAGTAATAAATCAGAGGTATTGGAGCCAACGGTTGTTATTTCAATAGAATCCGTTCCACTTGGATTGGTTGTGCTTAAGACTAATTTACCGTCATCATTAAAATTAGCGATCACATCGCCATTTAAAGCCGTTGCATCAATTGCAGT
>Ga0209634_1002113_pt1 | contig 14082 bp, 15 predicted proteins | sample LinPmetageLP40_FD_184043 | JGI IMG/M metagenome (GOLD analysis project Ga0209634, IMG submission 184043) | Marine viral communities from the Pacific Ocean - LP-40 (SPAdes) (version 2) | ecosystem: Environmental > Aquatic > Marine > Oceanic | place: Pacific Ocean | collected 2010-08-26
TTATTTGGCAGTTAAAGAAAGTGCCAAATAAAACTTCTTATATCTCCTTCTTCTCTCTTTCTCAATACGCATCCCAAGCACATAATCAACTATGGTACTAAATATGATTAGCCCTAAAAATCGCCAGTCCCACCATGCATAGAACACATAACTTGAAATTAATATGAATACATTTCTAATATTTGTTTTTCCTTGGATTATCCAATAGAGTATGAAGAATAAAGAAAAGAAAACTAAAAAAGTGATTGAATTAAAAAGCATTAAATCAATTTTTATTGATATTTACCAATTGCGAATTCCTTTATACCCGTAATCCTGAAGTGAATTCTGAAACATAAATCTCTATATCGCTCTCAAGAATTTGAGTGCTAATAATGCATAAAACAATGTTTGTAATATTCTTGTCAAGCCCAATGAAGTCATCTGAAGTCCAGTTGCCAAAATTATTACGTAGAGAAGAATAATTATCATGTTATCAGGATTATTCATGTACACATCACTAATCAGCCTAATTAAAAGACCTTGGAACAGCGCAATTAGCACTACACCAAATAAGTCAAAATTCCAGAAGGCCTCTGCTATTGAGCTTGGAGGCACGCCTGATTGACTATTAAAAATATCCCTCCCTGTATAGTAGCCTACTCCATGTGGTTTGGTTGTCCAAATTGCCCTGGGTATCCAAAAAGAAAGGAATGCCACATATGATTTGCCATATAAATAATCACCTCCTTTAGCCACATAGTTATATGTGGCTATATCAGCTCCGAGAGAGCCCCATTTATCAGATTCTTCGACCGCATTATTAATGTTTTCTTCAATATTAAAATCAATCTTATCCCAACTAAAATCTCCTGAATTATATGTTGAGGTCTTTCGAATCTGACCAAGTAAACCAAACAACACAAAAAACACTGCTCCAAGTCCAATGAATCTACCCAAGGGCAAATTTTTATTTCTTATCATATAGACTAGAATAAAAGGAATAGATCCGTGTAATATCGATGATCTACTTCCAGTAACAAAAAAACCCATTAAGATTGTTGTTAGAAAAAAAATCAAAAAGTAAGGATTGCTAAAAACAACTTTCCCTCTAAACACATACCAAGATAATGGAATGATATAAGAGACGGTCAGTAACCTTAATATAGGCCCTAGTCCTTCCATTGCATTACGTCTTCCGCCTTGTTCTCCCCATTGAACAATCCAATTAGTAATCCCACCTTGAATACTAAAAAAAATCAAAACTATACTTATAAGAATAAAGGAAAATGTTATAAAGCGTCTTGATGAAGGAATTTTATATTTGATTGGAAATTTATATTTAAAATCCCCAAAACTCAGAAAACCTACAAAAATAAATACCCAGGTTATAAATGAGTAAATTAATGCCTCCAAATTAAGATTTACCAATTCATAATAATTGAGATTGGCAGCAATAGTAGATTCCAAATAAACTCCATTCCCCACAACTTGCGTAATGAAACTCTCAGGATTTTGTATAAATCTCTTGACAAGTGAGATAAAAAAGGGGAACGCAAACAAATGAATCAACCCCATCTGTCTAAAGAACAGAATGGGTACTAATACCATAAAGCCAATGACAATGCGAAAAAACACAATCATAATAATCTCAAAACCAATATTTGGTTCAGTTAGTAATTGAGTTATGTTACCGAACAAAATATAGATGATAAAATACAAAGCAACCGCAAATCGTAGCCAATCTGGAATATTTACGAATGGATTGCGTTCCAATTTATATTTTACAATCCTTCTATTCACAAGTATATTCTCTCGTATTTAGAAACAATGTCATCCTCATTAAACAGGTTATTGGCTAAAGCCACAGCATTTTTACTTAATTGCTCATAACGTTCTTTATCACCGAGTAATTTTCCAATATGACTACAAACCTGATTGTAATCTCCTTGAGCCACAACTAAGCCACAATTATTGTCTGTCAATATTTCCTTGGCACTACACACATCAAAGGAGACCACTGGTGTTCCACATGCCAAACTTTCGATCATGCAACGTGCCAAACCTTCTCTCTTACTTAAGACTACCGTTACATCTGCCTTGTGATAAAAATGGCTGATATCTTTTTGATAACCGTGGAAGGTGATTTTCTCGTTTAATTTCAATTCCTTTACTAGTTGTTTACAGCTTTCACCATAATCATTATTATCATCTCCTACAAAATCAATATGAACGCTATTTCTATTAATCCATTTCTTCGTCTCATGAATAAAAGCTCTTTGGTTTTTAAGCGTACTAAAAGCTGCTACATACAAAACTCTTTTATTGGTGATATCCAAATTTTTCACTATTGGCTTAAAGCGGTCAAAATCAACGATACTATATATTGATTGTACAAAATCTTCATTGTTATTTGAGCTAGATATGGGAAGTCTCTTTAGTAACTGTTCTTTCATTTCTTTTGACAAAACAATGAGGTTTTCGCACCAATTTACTAATCTCCACTTTATGCCATAGTCAATTCCTTCAGCAAACACTCCTCTTAGATTAAAGTAAACCTTTAAACCCGATAATTTTAAGACAAGGATTGAGTATAACAAGGATTGAAAATCATTGACATGAACCGCGAAAAAATCATTTCTTAACAATATTTTTATAAGCTGAAACTGAAATCTAACCCACGAATAAACATCTTTTGCGGACACTCCTCCAGATACCTTATTTGTCAATATTACTTCTACTCCTACTTCACCCAATCGCTCATTGACTCTAGTTTTTGATTGAGTAAGCACAATTGGATCTACTTGTTTTAAATTAGCAATAATCTCCACTAGGCTATTCACTCCTCCATTGGCTTTGTTAGGAGTTTGAAAAAAGATGAAAAGCACTTTTTTCATAAACTAAATAATGAAGTTATTTCATGAGCCCTAGCTTTCCATGAATATTTCTTTTTGAAATCCATTTTTGCTCTAACAGACAATTCATTAGCCAACTTTTTATTAGATATTGCTCTTCTAAGAGCACTATTCCATTCTTCCATCTGTGTTGGCGTTACTAGTAATGCATTTTGATCATTTAAAACTTCTCTCAACACGGGTAAGTCAGAACATATAATTACTTTTCCAGCTGCCATATATTCGAATATTTTGAGTGGAGACATAAAAGATGAAGTATCTGACCCGCCCGCCCAAATTGTCAAACCCTTTTGATACGGAGCAAGAAGAACATCACAGGAATTCCTAAAAGAATCAGTTAGAGAAGGAGGTATAAATCCATGAAAATGAAGATTTATTAAATCAGTACACTTAGATTTCCAATACGATATATCTCTATCTGTACCGCCAGCTATATGAAAATTCAAATGTGCATTTCTCTCGGCCAGATAAATGATGTTTTCAATTCCTCTCCCTTTATATAAATGACCTACATAACCAACTTTCACCTCTCCTTCAAGTGGGTATGGGGTTTGATTTTCAAGCGGAGCATCGCTTGCATCATGTGCCACCTTAATTTTGTCTTCATTAAAACCAGACTTAACAAAGATGTCTTTTAACGCCTGAGAAATTACAACAATGCCTTTGAGATTGGACAATTTATAAAATTTAAGAATAATCTCGCCTTTAATTCCTTTTGCAAAAATAGGTTTCCTATGAAATTCCATTATAACATCAATTCCGAAAAATGCACAAAACAAAGCTGGATAGAAGTCCCTAGAATAAACAAATTTGACGCCTCTAAATTTAACATAACAAGCTGTCATAAAACTATAGATATATAATATCCCCGGGAATTTAAACCATGGCATATATTTGATTTTAATAGGATCAACATTGTAAAAATCAAAAATATTGTTTACACCAAGCTCAATATCTCTTGATCTATTAGGCACAATTAATTCTACTTCATGTCCCAATATTTGCATAGCATTGGTCATTTTCATGACATGAATGCTATTAGCCGCCCTTGATGGGATTATTGAATTTGCTATATACGTGATTTTCACTTACTTAATTCTGTTAGCATTAGTTTCTAATAAATCGAAAACTGGTTTAGTTAGCATATCTAATTCCAGTAACTCTTGATTATTCCATGACGGCTTCTTTTTATATATAGCCTTACCTGGCTTTTTTGATATAGTTGCCAAAAAAACATTCTCTTGAATTGGGTTCACCTCTAGAAATTCACAAAGGTGAAGATACTGGTCATAGTTAAAACTATCAGTACGAACAATTCTTGCTTTTTTGGTGCTTTCTAAAGATTTTAATATCTCAGTATAAACCATACTCCAATTCCAGCCAATTTTGCCGATTGTACTATAGTTGAGCCAGTTTTCTAAATCGCATTTTTCTTTAGGAATAAATCTCCCAAAAAAATGTTGCCCTTTCTCTATATTATATTGATATCCTGGCACTTTTCCTTTAGACATATTGAAAGTTGGTTCATAATTGCTATACCAACCTTTATTGAAATGCGATTCCAATACATTTTTTGGATTACGGTATAAAATAATCACTTTGCTTTCAAAATTTTCTAGCAACTCAGGCACATGCAAACTTAAATATGGATTTGACTCAAAATATATGTTACCACTAAGCTTTGCCAAATATGATCTTGAGTTTATTAACGGGGTAATATCTATGTCTATATTGTACCATTTTGCGTATTGAAAAAAACTATCAGCTACAGAATTGCCAACCTCATCCAAATGATAAGCATTCACATTATTACTTTGATCAAAAAGTTCGGCAAAAAAGTGAGTTCCACTTCTTCCCATTCCTGTACAAAATATCATCTTCTTTGAAGTTGAAATCTCGCCATGTGGCATATTTTCAAACAAATAATCCTTCGGTTTCCTTCGATGACTATAATAAAGCTTAGACCAATTCATTGAGTTTTTTATGGTAAAAATCGATTCATTACTGTTAACCCTTTCATTTCTGGTAATAGTTTTTTATTAACTTTTGAATATCCATTTGTTAGCAACAAACCGCAGTAACCTAATTCCAATAGCAGATCAACTGTGAATTGATTAATGGTATTGTATCCTCCGAACGGAGCAGCAAAAACATCGACAACATTTAAACCTACTGATTCCAAATCCTTTCTTCCGTGTACGATTTCATGTTTTTGTTCATTATTCGACAATGAGGACAATACATAATGATTTTGAGTATGATTGCCAATTTTAATTCCTTTTTTTTGAAGTTCAATCAAATCATTAATGGACATATAGACATTCCTGTCTATTGCTGGCAGGTTGTTCTCTTCGCCAAACTTCATTAATTGAGCATGAAATAATTTGGAGTTAATATGTGGTTGTTTACTTACCTTGTATAAATCTCCATTTTCGAACATAGCTGCCAAATCAGTCTTACTTAATTGTTTGACAAATTTTTGAAGGTTTTCAGAGTCCATAATTGATCGAAATTGATCTCGCCACAATAACGTATTATGTAAGGTTATCGAGTTTACAAAAATCGTAAATGGAATACTCTCTGACAAAAGGAACGGAATGGCATCTTTAAGTAATCCTTTGTAGGCATCATCAAAAGTTATTGTTGAAATACCCTTTTTTCGATTAGTATCCGATACTTGATCTATGTATTCTTCAATTGGTAAAATTTTACTAAACTTTTTAAGTCGATTAACCTCTTTTATAAATTGATTAATATTTAATGAATGAAATTTTGATTTATAAATGGCTAAATCATTAGAATGAACAGCGTGGAAGCAAACTCCCGAACTATTTTGAATTATTCTCCATTGATTATAGTAATGTTTAATTACACTTTTAAAATATTTCACTTGAATCCATGTAAATGTGATATTGATGTAAATGATAACATTGCCCATTACCTTTCAATATCTGTCTTGAAATTAATCGGAAATTTTTAAGTTTATTCATTTAGTATCTTCTTTCACTTCAATATGGTGAAATTCCATGAATAATTAACTGGTTTATCAATGTGACATAAGTAATAATTATCAAGAATATTGAATATATCTAGACCGAATGATAAAAGAAAGTCTGTAGTAAAAATACTTCACCAAATAACTCAACTTCAACGGGCGTTTTTTAAAAATGACTCTCGCCAATTTCGATAAATACAAATCCATATAAACAGCATTCTTTCCATTCAAATGACCCTTAATCAATAAATTGGAGTTATATCTATTAACCATAAATTCATATTTATTCTTCCTATATCTCATTAATTCTCCTGAATCCAGTGTATTCTTAACACCCATAATATCATTGAAATATTGTATTTTACCAGCATTCCCAGCCAATAATACGAGGTGTCGGTCACCACCGCTTTTAATTTCTCTAAATAAATGAATATAATCGGATAGTATATCCTTTCTGAACACCAAACTCAAAGAAGGAATCCTAACTTTTTTGAGAATTATGTTCCATAATTCAATCTCAGAATCTATTCTATTTTTAACCATTACATTTTGTTTGCCTTTAAGCATTTCGTATGCATTGTGAAAGGTCAAAACAAATTCAGGATTGGTTTCTAAATATTCTATCTGTTTTTTAATTTTTAAAGGATCAATCCAAAAATCATCACCTTCAAAATATGCAATATATTTGGATTTTGGTGCAGTTATTAAATCAATCCAATTCTTTGCAGGTCCAACATTGTTTTTTTGAAGAATCAATCGAATGAGATTTGGGTATCTATCCCTATATTCAATTAATATTTCTCTGGTGCCGTCTGTTGAATTATCATCTGCAATTATAAATTCCCAAGCAAATTCAATGTTTTGCAACAATACTCCTTCTATTGCTTGCCTTATGAAATTGACATGATTATATGTGATTAGACAAACTGATAATAAAGGCCTATGAATTTCATTCACCTTTCTCACACATTAAAAAAATACTTGAGCATAGATCAGGGTACTGCTGACCTAATTGATAACATCCTTCAAGATATTCTTTTGAAACAATATCAGTTTGGAGCAATCTATCCCATTGGAAATTAGCTAACGATTTGAAAAAAATACCAGAACGATAGACAACATTTAATCCAGCTGCTTTGGCATCCCTTTCTAATGTATCCAGTGTATAAGTTATATTATGTCCATGTTCCTTTTCTGCTGGTGTTACAGCAGAGTTATGACTTATTAACCCCATTTTTACTGCAATTTGTCTTGACGGAGCATTAGCATTAGGACAAACGAGGAAAAAGCGACCATGATCACTTAGCCATTCATCATTAACACGCTTCAATATTGCAACAGGGTCATCGAGGTGCTCTAGTACATGCGTGAGTACGATATTATCATACTTGCTAGGGAGATTTACCTCTTCAAAAAGGGCATTAAAAAATTTAACATCATTACCTAAATTTATTTTAGCAATATTCATTGCTTCTTCAGATGCTTCTACACAACTAATGTCATCAAAATAGTCTACAAACCGTTTTGTCAAATTACCTTTGTGACTTCCTAATTCGAGAAAATTACCATTTCTCAAAAATGGTTTAAAGGATTTTAACATAAAAGGGTGAATGACATCGTAGTCAAAATTATAACCGTACTTATGGCTTTCTGTATCTTTCAACTCTTTGTTATAGTCTCTTTGTTTACTCATAACTCCTCTCCCCAATATTTATTCTTTTTCACAAGTTGATAATAATCTTTTTTTGTAATACCTACAACTACCTGATCCCAATAACGTCCTCTTCTAAAATAGTAATCTCTCCTTCTGCCTTCTTTTTTCCATCCAAGCTTGTTACAATAAAAACTAATCGAAGCTTCATTATATTCAATCATTGATCCATCAAGACGTTCTAGATTCAATTCATCAAAGGCGTACCGCATTGTTGCCATAACTGAATCTATTCCATAACCTTTGCCTCGGATATCTGCATCTCCAAGCATTATCCCATGCCAAGCATGCCGATTTCTCCAATCAATTTTAATAATGCTTGAAATACCTATTATTCCTAAATCAGGTGTTTCAATAGCAAACCTTTGATGCAATGGTTCATTGACCAATTTGGAAAACCATAATTTGTGAAATTCCAAAGAGCTGGGAAAATGTATATCTCCCATAATATCTTGAGTATTGGGGTCATTTGACCATTTATGAAGATTCCCCAGGTCATCCTCTTCAATCGCCCTTAGTAATATTTTCTTTCCTAAAATATTCATGAGTTATGTTTTATTGGTTTCCAATTTAGCAAGCCCGAATCCATATCTACCAAAATTATTGCCGTTATATAACATGTAATAATCTCCATCCAGTTCAAACACATGCGGGTAATGCATGTCCTTAGAGTCCCATCCTTCATTTGATAATTCTATCCCTGTATTTACATCATCTCTAATCCAATTTTCTAAATCATGAGAGTAAGCATACCCAACTCTATACCCTCTATCATTGCCTCTAAAATCGAGGCCATATCTATAACTAAAATACATATGATATTTTCCTGAATGATAAAAAACATCTGGTCCAGCTTGACATTCTTGATCTCCTAAAATATTATTCAAAATGGCTTTCCCGTTTCTATCCCAGTCAATACCGTCATCTGAGGTAGCCATTTTTATTTTGTAAATAGTCTCGGAGTTACCTTTACTCATAAGCCATTCTTCACCAGAGATATAAAACATATAAAATTTGTTATTATAATATCTAACCTTTGGTCCACTTACTTGGAAAGGTTCACTAACTGTCCTAGACATTATAGGGCCTTTTCCCACCCTGTCAAATGTAGAACCTTCATCATCACTTATTGCAACCCCAATTGCAACATTTGCAAATACAGATGCCATTCTAGTCCAACCTGCATAATAAAAATAAACTCTGTTGTTATGTTGGAGAATAGAAGATGGATAAACTCCAAATTCATCAAAAGTACCTAATTCTCCAAGCTCTAATATAGGCTTATCTGCAATCTTAATAATCTTGGTTAAGTCATTTCGATCAAAATCTACATATGAGGTGTAGCTTACAAATTGTCCATTGGAATCTACCGGAGGTCTGCACGAAAAGTAAACTCTCACATGGTCATTACAAACTAATGCAGATGTACACTGTGCAAAATCATTTAACCAATCTCTTCCTTTTACTTCTGTTGGATCAAATATTTTCCCAAGTTTTTTCCACTTTAACATATCCCTATTTTTTTATCGAAAATTCCACAAAAATGCCACAACATAATTCAGGATAACTCACTCCCAATTGACATAAAGCGTCTATGTACTTTTGATCAAGCTCTAATGAAATCATCTGTTTTGTGGACATTGGTTTTAAATATATCCCTTCGATTCGGTCAACCTTAAATCCATTATTTTTAATTTGGTCGGATAATGTTTTAACTGTAAAATATCTTTGATGTCCACAAATATGATCGTGTTCGGAAAGCAATTGCATATCAGGAAGGTCTCCTGCAAAATTACCTAGTCTTCGGTTCATTACTTCTGCATTTGGCACAGTAATGTATATTTTACCATTTGGCTTAAGAAATTGTTTAAAATGATTTAAGATTATATCAGGGTCATCTACATGCTCCATTACAAATCCCATTATTATCAAATCAAATTTATCCTTTGTCTCAAAAGTCTCAAAATAACCTTCAACTATTTCAGCCTTACATGAAGGAAACTCTTTTTTGAAATTCTCTATTACAGCTGGTGAAGCATCAATTACGACATGCTTTTTGAAATATTGAGAAAATAAATCGGTTGTAATCCCGTGACCTAACCCAAGTTCTAAAATTGAACTATCCGCATCTGCAAAATCTAATATTCGTTTAGGATACCAATTCATTTGAATTTGATTGTCAAATTCATAAATAAATCTACCCTGATATGCTTGTAAATGAGAATCTAGTTTATTCATAATAGTGTAAATGATTTTAAAAAATTTTGAACTTTCTCTTTTGAATTAAACATCAATATATCAATGATAGATAGCCAAGGCACAAATTCACTCCCCAATTGAGTATATTCTATATTTTTTGATTTGAGGAAGTTTAAATCAATTCCCCTATTCATAAATTCATCTCGGTTATATAAATCTACTCCTCCAATCGGATTGATATAATTTGTACAATTTAACTCTCTACAAATGGCCAAAACTTTATCTTGAGACTTAAGAGAATGATCAATTTTCAATTCTGAAGAAATTATTATTTCAGTATCTATACCGAGTCTTTGCTTGATAAGCAATATGCTTTGGTAAATAAATTTATAGAGATTTCTTTCAGGATTGTCAAGTATCTTTTCAATCAATGGAAAGACTTCAGTAAAACATGGAGATTTTCTATAGTTGCCTTCTATTTTCCTTTTCAATTTCACTAATTCTTCGTCAGCAGTGTCACTCAGCATTCTGTCAATGACATTCAGATAGTCTGAGTCCTTTTTAAGGGACAAACCAAAATATTCACCCTTACCATTTTGAAGCATTCTGTTTCTTTGTATCCATCCTTTTCGAGTAAATTGAATATTGTCGTAAATCACAAATTTATCAACCGCATTAATCAATTGAAAGTACCCAATATAGGGCATAAAATAGGGTTGCATAATTGCTGCTTTCATCTCAATTCTTGTTGTTCAATTCGTTATTAATAACATCAATTATCATTGACTGTTCATTCTGATCAAGTTGATGATATAATGGAAGACAAATAACTCTTTTAGCAGTTGATTCGGCAATAGGACACGGGTAAAAATCAAGTATATATGGCAAAGTATTGAGCGATGGATAAAAATATCTTCGAGGGACAACTTCTTTGGTTTTTAATGCCATTATTAATTGAAGTAGTTGTTGTTCAGACGAGAGTACTATTGGGAAATAAGCATAATTATAGGTAATGTCCTTTGAAATTGTTAATAATTGAATATTTCCAAATGCTTCTAAGGTCTTCTGATAAAAAAGCCATTGCTCTTTGCGTCTTTCCAGAATCTTATTTATATATCTTAAATTACATAATCCCATAGCAGCATGGAACTCTGAATTTTTTCCATTTACACCTACTGTAAGATGATCATCTCCAACATGACCAAATTGCCTTTTTAAATTCAATTTACTTGCTATATTGGCATCTTTTGTTATCGTACAACCTCCTTCTATGGTATGAAATAATTTGGTAGCATGAAAACTGCATGTGCTTATATCTCCAAAGTCAAGTATTGATTTACCATGTAACTGTGTGCCGAAAGCATGTGCTGCATCATATATCACTTTAAGCTTGTGCTTTTTAGCAATTTCATCAATTGCCAAAACGTCACATGGATGACCAAATACATGAGTTGCTAAAATTGCTTTTGTATTCGGAGTAATTGCATCTTCTATTTTGGTAGCATCAATACAAAAGTTAGAAGAATTAATATCCACAAATACAGGTTTGCAGTTTTCCCATAGAATGGAAGAAGTTGTCGCGACATAGGAAAATGGCGTGGTAATTATACCACCTTCCAGTTTTAGAGACTTTAGCGCAAGTTGTAACGCTATAGTCCCATTGGCCACATACAAAAGGTGTTTCACGTTCAAAAAGTCCTTTAACTTTGACTCTAACTCATTCACTAATGGGCCATTATTTGTTAACCAATTGCGCTCCCAAACACCATTCAGAAGTTTAGCATATTCCTCTTCAGGAGGTAGAAATGGTTTAGTAACCGGTATCATTTATTTATTTTCATCTGATTTGTTCTATTCTCCCAAGGAAACTCATTTAGTGTCGTCTTAATCTCTAAAAAATTACAAAACAAACTAAAAGAGCCCTTCTCTTGTAGATTTATTACTAGTAATTTATTTGGCCTGTTTGCAAAATATTCAATAATAGCTTCATTATGTTGGTCGTAATATTTCGTTAAACGTTCCTTTTCATACGGTTCGAATTCATTTGTACCAAACAGTTTACTAATATTTTCCCACACCCAACCCTTATATACATAATCCACATCTTTTAATTTTTGCGCTGTTGGCAACTCCCCGCCTCCAAATTTGATTGAATGGAATTTGGTTAGAGAATCATACCATTGATCAGATGAATTTCGTATTGTCAATATAAATTTGGCTTTCGGAAACGCCTTATCTAAGTGAATAAATGTTTCTTTCAAACTAAATGGCGCATCTTGGAATACTTGAGCAGTTTTGCTATATTTTATAATTGAGTTAAAATTATTGTTGTAATAATCTGTCATCAATAATTCTGCATGACGTTGATTCCCTACGGCATATCCTAATTTCGTAAAGAGTTTTTTTAATGATGTCGTTCCAGTCTTATTTAATCCAACACAGAATATTTTCGGCTTACCCAACACTTTAAGTTTGCTTATACTCCTTAATATCCTCCTTTTTGTATTTAAAATCATCTGATAGCGGTGATTATTTTATCCTTTATTTTCACAACATTATTCCATACAAATGGAAGCCCTTCTGATTTTACCAAATAGTTGAAAAGCAAATAAAACACAACATATCCTAACGTCAACAATATCCTGATCCAAGGCAATGATGGATCTAATAAACTATAAACAACTATTAACATTACTAGCGGGAACAGTCCTTCCAAAATCTTCACAAAGTGCTTTCTTATTGACAATCCTACAAATGACCCAGCAAAAAGTATATTCGTTATTGTTAAAAAATAGTTTAAAATCACAAGAGCAATGGTGAATTCATAAAGACCATAGATATAGCCAAAATAGAATGGAATAATCAAAAATGACTTTCTAAATAAACCTATGTAAAAATTCTGTTTTGACTTACCCTTGCTTAAAAATGAACTAACAATCATAGCACTAATAGGGTAATTACCTGCTGCAAGAATAAGAATTTGAAATATTTGTATTGATGGCATCCATTTTTTTCCATATAAGAAAACTATGATATCCGGTCCTAAAATATAAAGTATGCCTGTAAGTCCAAAACTTAAAAAAGAAACAACAGATAATACTTTAAAATAAATACGACAATACTCATCCTTGTTATCTCTTATTGATGATAATATTGGAAAAAATACTTTGGTTAAAGTGGAAGATGAGTATTTGGTGACTTGATCTTTGAGCGATAGCGCTCGAGTATAAAAACCAAGACTCGCTGGTGAAAATAATTTGCCTATGAACAGAATATCCAATCGTTTAAATATTTTAGAAATAAATCGATCAAAAAAAACAAAGGAACTAAAACCCAATAACTTATTCACTTCCTCACGTGAAAACTGCAATTCTGGTCGCCATCCTGATGTTGCCCATAACAATGCTGTACCTACTAGTGCAATTGTTAAATGCTGTATAACCAAACTATATACTCCTAAACCAAGGAATGCTGCTATAACTCCGGCTACACCACCAATGATACCAGCCGCGATCATTCTTAGAGTTAAAATTCGAAAATTCAACTTTCTTCTCAGAATGGCTTGTTGAACCAAACCAAAAGAATTGAAAACGAACATTAATGACAACCATCTTACTATATCTGTTATCTGACTATTTTCGTAAAAAGCACCTATAAATGGGGCTAAAAAATAGAAAAGCAAAGTTAAAAATAAGCCGGCTACAACGTTTAAATAAAAAATAGAATTGTAAGTAAGATTAGTATTATCCTTATTTTGAATTAAGGCAGATGAAAATCCAACATCAACAAATACCTGGCTAATACTAATAAAGACCATTGCCATGCCTATCAATCCAAATTGTGCTGGCTCGAGCAGTCGGGCCAATATAATGGAAATAACAAAGCCACTCCCCTGTCGCACAAAAGTGCCTGCAAAATCCCATACAAATGCGACTGTTGACCTTTTTTTAAGATTGTCAGACATTTAGAGATTCAAGTATTCTTTAGCCATTGCAACTGTGTATCTAGTAGCACCCTTCATATTCAAATGAGTTCGATCCCAAGATAATTCCGGGTCATACAAGTCTGGATATTTCTGTTCATTAGCTAATACTATGCAAGGAAAGCCATGGGTTTTTAGTATTCTCTTGTAACCAAGAAATCGCTGCGTATTGGGTGCTCCATTCCTGGGATTTATAAAAAATATTGTAACTAATCAGTATGGATTATGCTCCAATTTAGCAACATCGGTCAAATCCTCTAACACCTTTCGTCCATTTTTGATGGTCGTATCAATAAGTGAT
>Ga0209634_1002114_pt1 | contig 14081 bp, 13 predicted proteins | sample LinPmetageLP40_FD_184043 | JGI IMG/M metagenome (GOLD analysis project Ga0209634, IMG submission 184043) | Marine viral communities from the Pacific Ocean - LP-40 (SPAdes) (version 2) | ecosystem: Environmental > Aquatic > Marine > Oceanic | place: Pacific Ocean | collected 2010-08-26
CGTATCATGCCCTCTTTCCCGGCACCGGAGACGGACTGATACGTCGATACGACAACCCGCTTGATCCGGGCGCGGTCGTGCAGCGGCTTGAGCGCGACGACCATCTGCGCGGTCGAACAATTCGGGTTCGCGATGATGTTCTTCTTGGCGTAGCCGTCCACCGCCTCGGGGTTCACCTCCGGCACGACCAGCGGCACGTCCGCATCGTAGCGGTAGAGCGAGGAGTTATCGATCACCACGCAGCCGGCCTTGGCGGCGCGGGGCGCGTGGATCTTGGTGGCGTCCGACCCGATGGCAAAGAACGCGATGTCCCAGCCGGTGAAGTCGAATTGCTCCAGATCCTTGGTTTTCAAGGTCTTGTCGCCAAAGCTCACATCCGTTCCCATCGACCGGCGCGATGCAAGCACCGTGATCTCGTCTACGGGGAACTGACGCTCGGCCAGGATGTTCAGCATTTCGCGACCCACGTTCCCCGTGGCGCCGGCGACGACGACCTTGTAACCCATCTGATCTGTCCTTTGGTTGACGGGCGGGGCCTATACCCGTGGACCTGTCGCGTAAAGGCAAGGGCGCAACACGATCCGTGATGCGTGGCATTCGGATCGCTCTAGTTCGTGTTGTCCGGTGCAAAGGCATAGACGATACTCCCCGCCAGCAACGCCAGCGCGAACGCCCCGAACAATGTCTGATATCCGGCCACGCCGCCGCCCGCCGCCGTGAACAGAGGCCCCGTCGCAAACTGCATCACGCCGACGCCGCCAATGGAAAACAGGTTCAGAAGCGTCACGCCGCGCCCCACCAGATGCGGTGGAAAAAAGGCCCGACCATGTGCCACGCAAAGCGCGTAGCTGGACCCAAGGAAGCCGACAGCCGCCAGCAGAGCCGTCGCCGCCACCAACCCTGGAACCGGCATCCACCACAGAACGCCCAGGATCGCGGTTCCGGCCAGATTTCCTGCCAGCACGACGTATTTGCGTGTCCCGAATATCCGGTCGGCGGGGCCATAGGCAAAATTGCCGGCAATCATCGCCAGTCCCATCACCAGCGTCACGCTGCCCACATATCCCGCGCCATAGCTGTCCGCGACATAGGGCCCGGCCCATAACCCGCGAAGGCCGGCCGCCGGGGCATAATTCACCAACAGCATCGGTAGAATCGCCCAGATCGCCGGGATTTTCAGCACGTCCAGCAGCGATCCGCGCTTGCCCCCTTCGACCGTTTCGGGGTCGCGCACCAGTATCAGGCAACCGAGCGCAGTCGCCGCGGTCAAAACGGCCAATATCGTCATCGCGCCGCGCCAGCCTACTATCTCTGCCGCCCAGCTCAGCGGCACAGATGCCGCGATATTGCCCAGCGACCCGACCCCGATCAGCACGCCCGCCAATGTTGCAAAGACCGCGGGCCGAAACGTGCGTGCGAAGATATAGTAGCTGGCCATCAGGACCGGTGCGCAGCCCACACCGATCAGTGCCATTGCAAGATCGATCTGCCACCCGGCACTGGCGACCGCGAACAGGAGCGCGCCGCCGCCACCCGCTACGCCCAGCAACAGGGCCGCTGTCCGGCGTGGTCCGACGTGGTCCAGCGCCCAGCCGATCGGCAGTTGCATCGCGGCGAAGGCCAGAAACCAGATGCCCGATGCGCGGCTCAGATCGGCGGGTGTGACATTCAGATCGGCGGTCAGATCAGGTGCAAGAACGGCAAGGAAAGCGCGATAGAATTGGCTCAGCACATAGGCAAGCGTGAGGATTGCAATGCCAGACTTCATGTAGTGTCCCCCCGTTTTGCCCGCCGTCGCATGTCCGCCCGCTTCAGCGCAAGTGAGATCGCTGTCCCGCCGGTCGCAGATCAATTGCAATAGCCAATGCGCCACATTCCGGAATCTTCAGGGCGGAGACCGGGCCGCGACCTTGCCCGAACGCGCGAACGCGCGTTAGGTCGCGCCCTGATCTTCGTCGAAAGGCCCGGCCCTTGCCCTCAACCGTCCATCCTTTCGTCCGCCTGTGGCGAGGTTATCTGCGGCGTCACCTCTGGTGGATCCTGTTCGGTGCCTTGCTGATGACGGTCGAAGGCGGCACGGTCGGTGTTCTGGCATGGATGCTGGAGCCGATGTTCGACCTTGTCTTCGTCGAAGGGCGTGCCAATGCGGTGGTCTGGGTCGGCGTGGCGATCCTTGCCCTGTTCATCGTGCGCGGCATGGCAGGCGTTGCGCAGCGAGTTGTGATGTCCAGGGTCGCCTACCTAGCGTCGTCCCTCATGCAACAGGATCTGCTGCGTCACGTCCTGCGTCTGGATGCGGCATATTTCAGCAGACATTCCCCCGGTCAGCTGATCGAGCGGGTTCAGGGCGACGTGCAGGCCATCCAGACGATGTGGATACAGATGATCACCGGCGTCGGGCGCGATGCCATGGCCCTGATCTCCCTGATGATCGTGGCGATCTCGGTCGATCCGGTCTGGACCGCCGTTGCCATTGTCGGCGCGCCGCTTCTGATCGCGCCAAGTCTGATCCTGCAACGCTATATCCGCCGCAAGGCTTTTCGCCTGCGCGACATCGCCGGGCGGCGCACGACGCGGTTGGACGAGATTTTTCACGGCATTACCCCCATCAGGCTGAATGCCATGGAAAGCTATCAGGAGGAACGATTTCGCCTGGCCACCGAAGATATGGTGCGCGCCGTGATCCGCACGCAGGCCGGGCAGGCGACCGTGCCTGCGCTGGTGGACTTCGCGATCGGGTTCGGATTCTTTGCCGTCCTTCTGTACGGTGGGCCGCAGATCATCGCGGGCGAAAAAACGGTGGGCGAGTTCATGTCGTTCTTCACCGCCATGTCGCTGGCGTTTCAGCCCATGCGTCGTCTGGCGAATACGGCGGGGGCCTGGCAGACGATGAATGCCTCGCTGGAACGGATTTATAGCCTGCACGACACGGTGCCGACGATCATCGACCCGGTGACGCCTGCCGCCGCGCGTCCCGAGACGACCGAGATCGTCTTCGACGGGGTGACGCTGGCCTATGGCGACAACCCTGTCCTGCGCGGCGTGGATTTTACCGTGCCGGAAGGCACGACGACGGCACTTGTCGGCCTTTCGGGGGCGGGAAAATCTACCGTATTCAACGTATTGACCCGTATGGTCGATCCTGAATCCGGGGTGGTCACCATTGGCGGGCACAACATTCAGGATTATGCCCTGCGCGACCTGCGCGGCCTGTTCTCGGTCGTGTCGCAGGACACGCTGCTGTTCGATGAGACGCTGCGGGAAAACCTTCTGCTAGGGCGCGGCGACCTGTCCGAATCCCGGTTGCAGGATGCGTTGAAGGCGGCACATGTGACGGAATTCGTGTCGGAATTGCCGGCTGGCCTCGATACTCCTGCCGGGCCGCGCGGGTCGAACCTGTCGGGCGGTCAGCGGCAGCGTGTGGCGATCGCGCGGGCGCTGCTGCGCGATACGCCGATCCTTTTGCTGGACGAGGCGACGAGTGCGCTGGATACCAAGTCGGAGCGGCTTGTGCAGGATGCGCTGAACCATCTGTCGCAGCGCAGGACGACACTGGTGATCGCCCACCGGTTGTCGACGATCCGCGAGGCGGATCAGATACTTGTGCTGGACAAAGGCCGTGTGGCCGAGCGTGGCACGCATGATGAACTGCTGGCGCAGGCGGGGCTGTATACGCAGTTGCATTCCATGCAGTTCGGCACCGATCAGACCTGAAGCGCGCGGGCTTTCATTGCGGTGTAGAATGGCAATGCGGCCTGGAGCAGATCATCGCGGTCGACGGCCGGCAGGGGACCTTCGGGGCCTGCGAACCCGGTCGATGCGTGAGCCGCGTTGTACCAGTGCGAGGCCCAGATTCCGTCGGCGGAATGCCCGCCTCCCGACCAGCTCAGCATAGCGGGGTCAAAGGAAATTCCCATTTCGGAACAGAGTTTTGCCAGCATCTTCGCCGGGTCTTTCCGGAGGTCTGCGGTGTCGATGACAAGCCCCCCGACGCGATCGTAAAGCGAGGCCTGGGCGGCGAATGCGATGTCCGATTCCGAGATGTCGTCGCGCTTGGCACCGTAGCTCGCGATAACGCGGGCCGGGTGGCGGATCAGGTGCAGGTGGACGGCTCCCTCGGTCCAGCCGAGGGGGAAATCGGGCAGCATATGGTGGGCCATATGCTTCTGATAGGAATGTATTTTCGGTGGCTTGCGGCACAGGGTGGCAACTGCCGCCGGGTCGGTCGGCTGGCTGGCCAGAATGGCATCGCGCATCGGGTGGTCGAGGCCGGTATTGGCAAGGTAGGCGGCGTAGAACGGCTCGTCCATCACCTCGAAATCGGGGCGGTTTCCGAAGGCATACATCATCGCGGTAGAGAGGTTCCGGGGCCCGGACCAGGCGAGGATTTTCATGTCGGATTCCGTAGGTGAGGAAGGGGTGATCTGCGGGTGATCCACGTCTGACGTCACTGGGCGCACCGTCAAGAGAAAATTGGGGGAGGACGGTGCGGGAAAAGAATATTCCGTCCGGCCTGTGAGGTGTGAGATGTGATGAAGTGGAATGCCAGCTGCGCGGACAAAGTGTGCCCTCGCTGCATACGTGCCAACGTCCGGTTCTGCGAACCATTCAATAAACGGCCGATTTTAGGAGAAAACAGATTTTTCTAGCTATGCTATTTTATGCCAAAGTGCCCGAAACCAACATGGGATAATCTGTTTCAACAGAATTTATCGCAGCCATTAAAGTTGGCTGAGCAACGTCGCCCTTCTCGTTTCGGAGAAGAGCTATCCAGCGGGAAGGGAAATAGCGGACCAGCATGCCAAGAAAGTATGATAACAGGAAAGTCCTTAAAAGTTCAGAAAGTCGGTCTCCGTTCCCAAAATCCTCAAGGACAAAAATCATGTCGCCGCCGCTATCCTGCGTCGCAGGCAATAACGGCTTCAACGCGTTTAGGTCCGCGCCTGCCAAGCATATGCAGTAGTTTGCGAGTTGCATCCGTCGCGCTGATGCCCGCTCTTGGACCACGGTGCCTTCCGGCCAGCCAAAACAGGTCTTAACCGTGTCTTTGTCCGTGCGGTTTGAAAAAGCAAAGATACTGAACTCTATCCCAGTTGCATCCGCAAATACTTCGGACATGTGAACTCGAGTAGAGCGTCCAGTCGTTCTCTCGTAGATAGCTAAGAAGCGCGAATCGCGAGAAGCAAGATCGTCGAATGATATTATTGTTCCGTCGTCGAGAAATTTTGGCGCACCTAAGGCGGCATGGTAATTCCCTTTGGTCCAGTTTGGCCCTGACCACCAGCCTGTAGCTTGCAAGTTGCCCGATGCGCTTGCCAGTTCGCCAAAAGTGCCCTTGGTCGCCCGCACTTTTAAATCCAAAACGTTTTCGATACCGCCAGACAGCGTGCTTTGCCAGTCGACAACTTCAAGGCCGTGGCTTGGTTTAAGGCTCACCTCGGTCTTGGTGCGATCGCGCAGCAATATGACACCACGGCTTAGAGACAAGACACCATAATAGAGGAGAAGCGGTCGCACACTAGTCGCAGCAACCTTAGCACTCGCAAAATATTCTCTTCCTTGCGTGAAGCATGACGCAATCTCGCGGGTGCGCGTAGCGTTCAGTGAACGACCATGGCGAGCATTATACCATTTGCTCACGAAGTCGTGGCTCTCGTAAACCGAGAGTTCTTCCCATATCCGTCTTTCTTTCATCATATTACACGCCAGTCCTGAAAATTACGAAATTGGGGATAAACTATGATCACAATCGCTGCTTTTTCGTGCAACCAAAATACGACCTATTTTCGGTTGTCAAAAAATCCGTTTAAAACCTAAGCAGTTGTTGAAGTTTTTTGATCCTCACATGGTAGCGGACATTGGCTGCATCGCAGCATTCGGTCAAAGTGGGCTCAGCGCGGACGTCCAAGCTATAACTCTACCCCGCATACCGCGCCGCCGTCAGCCCATCGAAATCAATCTCGGGCGTCTTGCCCAGAACGACATCCGCCACCGCGCGGCCCGAGCCGCAGGCCATCGTCCAGCCCAATGTGCCGTGTCCGGTGTTCAAATACAGGTTGTCGTACTTCGACGCGCCCAGAACCGGCGTGCCATCGGGGGTCATCGGGCGCAGGCCGGTCCAGCCCTCCGCCCGGCTGAGATCACCGCCCTTGGGGAAGAGATCGCCGATGACATGGCGCACGGTGTCGGTGGCATGCGGGCCTAGCCGGTTGGAGTAGCCCGCGATCTCGGCGGTACCCGCGACGCGGATGCGGTCGCCCAGCCGGGTGATCGCGACCTTGTGGGTCTCGTCCATGATGGTGGACTGCGGAGCGAAGGCGTCGTCGGTGACGGGCAGGGTCACGGAGTAGCCCTTGACCGGATAGACGGGGAGCTTCACGCCGATGGGGTTCAGCAGGCGCGGCCCGAAACTGCCCAGCGCGCAGACATAGGCATCGCCGGTGATACGCCCGGCGATTTCGGTGTCGACGCCCGCGATCTTGCCGTTCTCGACCGCAATGGCGCGGATCGATTGGCCGTACTGGAATTCGACGCCCATCTCGGCACATTTTTCGGCCAGCGCGACGGTGAACATCGCGCAATCGCCGGTGCGGTCGGCAGTCAGGCGCAAGCCGCCGACGAACTTGTCACGGGTCTCTGACAGGGCCGGTTCGACGGCGATGCAGGCGTCGCGTCCGAGAATTTCGAAGGGGCTGTCGTATTCGGTGAGGATGTCCTGATCGGCCTGGCTGCCGCGCATCTGTTTCGCAGTGCGGAAGAGTTGCAGCGTGCCCTGTTCGCGGCCCTCGTAGTCGATGCCGGTTTCCGCGATCAACTCGGGCATCACGTCGCGGGAATAGTTCGAGATGCGGACCATGCGGCCCTTGTTGATGCGGTAGCTTTCCGCGTTGCAGTTGCGGATCATCTGCCAGCTCCATGACCACATGGTCGGGCTGATCAGCGGCCAGATGAACAGCGGGCGGCGTTTCATGAACATCCATTTGACTGCCTTGACCGGAATGCCCGGCGCGGCCCATGGCGAGGTCATGCCGTAGCTGAGTTCGCCCGCGTTGGCATAACTCGTCTCCATCCCCGGCCCGGTCTGACGGTCGAGGACGGTGACGTCGGCGCCACCCTTGGCGAGGTAGTAGGCGGTCGTGACGCCGATCACGCCCGCACCCATGACGATGACTTTCATGCTGGCTATCCCCTTGCCCGTGTTGGGGCGAGCATGGGGGGTGGGGGGCGCGACGGCAAGGTGGATGGTGGGGCGGGGGATTGGATGCTGGGGTCTCTTTGCGGACCATGTTTGTCCGCTGTGCGGATGTCTTTCTCCACACTGCACAGCACAAACTTGAACGTCGCCGTGGCAATGCGCGCAGCGTTAATGCCGCTTCGCAGCCATGCGGAAAGAGTGGAAGTAAGAATAGCGAATTTGAGTACCGAACAAATTCGAGACCATGGCTTGGAAGGTTCAGAATTAACGTTCAAATACTCAATGATAGACGACGCATACTCGAATCGCGGTGGCGGTGGCGGCTGGAACTTTTGGGGTTGGAAGCGCCTAATCGAATCCCTTGATGTTTTGCTTGAGTCAATTCTATCGGCGACAGGGGCTGGGACCGGGATCTCGGAAATGAAGGACTATATTGGACTGAGTGTCGATGGGCCGTAATCGCCTCTTGGCGTAGCACGCCATCCAAACATTGCTGATGATCCTTCCTTCGGGATCGCAGACGAGAAGACGACAGAGGAGGGGGAGTTCGGTCTCTGAGCAGACTATACAGTTCGTGTCGGCGGTCGCTGCGCAGTGAATCAAGGCGTCACAAGCGCCTTATAAAGCCCGCGCAGCCGCTCGGTCACCGGTCCCAGATCGCCCGTCCCGATGACGCGACCGTCGATCATGCCGACGGGGGTTTGCGCGCCGAAGGTGCCGGTCAGGAAGGCCTCGTCGGCGCCGTAGGTGTCCACCAACGAAAAATTGCGCTCGAATACCGGGATGTCGTTGGCGCGGCACAGGTCGATGACCTTCTGGCGGGTGATGCCGTTCATGCAGTAGTCGCCCGTGCTGGTCCAAACCTCGCCGCGGCGGACGATGAAGAAGTTGCAGGCGTTGGTGGTGTTCACGAAGCCATGCACGTCGAGCATCAGCGCCTCGTCCGCGCCGGCCTTTTCGGCGGCGATGCAGGCGAGGATGCAGTTGAGTTTCGAGTGCGAGTTGAGTTTCGGGTCCTGCGTCATCGGCAGGCCACGGATATGGGGCACGGTGGCCAGCGTGACGGGGCGCGGAATTTTCGGGCGCGAATGTTCCATGATGATGACCATGGTCGGCCCCTGGGTCGACAGGCGCGGATGCTGGAACGGCAGGCGTTTGACGCCGCGCGTGACCATCAGGCGGGCATGGGCGTCGGTGGTGAAGCCGTTGGCGGCGCGGGTGTCCTCGATTGCCGCGATGACCTGCGTCGGGGTCATGCCGATATCGAGGTCGATGGCCTTGGCCGCGTCAAACAGGCGGGCGATGTGTTCGTCGATGAACGTCCAGCGCCCGTCGTAGAGGCGCAGCCCCTCCCACACGCCGTCGCCCAGCATGAAGCCGCTGTCGTAGACGCTGACGGTGGCCTCGGCGCGCGGTTTCAGATCGCCGTTCACCCAGATCAGGATCGCGGCATTGCGGATATCGTCTTCGGCATCGTGGGTGCTGATCTTCGTGTCTGTCATGTGCGAAACGGTGCCGTCACGGGCCTGTGAATTGCAAGGGGGTAGCGCGCATTGGAAAGTGGTCGTGAACGACGGAGAAAGTCCATGAGTGTGCGACATGAAATTCGACTGACCTTGCTGGCAATCGCGATTCTTGTCGGATTGGCGGTGGAAAAGATGGAACGGCACGACGTCGCGGAATGCCAGGTCTGCGGCGCGCGGATCGAGGCCCTTTAGAAGGCCACCGATCGCGCCGCGTCGCCCAGGATCATCTGCGCGATGATGATGCCGAGGAGAAAGACCAGCGGTGCCAGGTCGAGCGCACCGGTTGCAGGCAGAATGTTGCGGATGCGCGAATAGACCGGTTCGAGAATGCGGTTCAGCCCGTCCCAGAGCTGTCCGACGATGGGCTGATTCATGTTCAGCACGCCGAAATTGATCAGCCATGACATGATTATGTGCGCCACGGCGAACCACCACGCGACGTTCAGCAGCAGCAGCAGGATGTTGATGAGCGTCAGCATTGTGTCGGGCCTTTTCAGTGAAGTGCCCCCGATCTAAGGGCACGGGCCAGTCGGCGCAAGCTGACGCAGGGTTCGGGTTGACGCAAATCGGATCGGGGTAAAGACGGCGGGCATGTATCCGTTTCTCCGCCTCGCCTGGCAAATGGCGCGCGCCCGTCGCGCGACGCCGATGGGCGTGATGGACACGCAGGTGACGCATCATCTGTGCCTGCCGTGGGATCTGGATGGTTTCATGGAGCTGAACAACGGACGCACCCTGACGCTCTATGATCTGGGTCGGTTTACCTCCGGGCAGCGTATCGGCCTTCTGGCGGCTTTGCGGCGGCGGAAGTGGGGGTTGGCGGTTGCAGGAGTGAGCGTGCGTTATCGCCGCCGGGTCACGATGTTCCAGCGGATCGAGATGCGGACGCGGATCGTGGGATGGGACGAACGGTTCTTCTATATCGTTCAGTCGATGTGGGTGGCGGGCGAATGTACGTCGCAGGCTCTGCTGCGGACGGCGGTGGTAGCGAAAGGCCGGTCCGAGCCCACGGGTGACGTCGCGGCGGAATTGAACGTCGACCCCGTGTCGCCTGACTTGCCCGCATGGGTCGCAGCCTGGATTGAAGCGGAGGGGACGCGCCCCTGGCCGCCGGAGGGCGTTTTGCCGGAAGGTCACGTGCCGCCGTCGATCTGACCCAAGTGTGCCACACCGCTGTTGCGCCGGTCTGATTTCCCGCCCAAGGTTCGCCGGTCGGCCTTGGGGAGAAGTCATGACAGACATCGCGCTTCGGCGCCGGGTGCGCGGCTGGATGATGTTCGACTTCGCATCGCAGCCCTACAACACCCTGCTGCTGACCTTCATCTTCAGCCCCTATTTCGCAAGCGCCGTGATGGACGATCCGGTCGCCGCGCAATCGGTCTTCGGACTGACGGTCGGGCTGGCGGGCTTTGTCATGGCGATCAGCGCGCCGGTTCTGGGAGCGATGGCCGACGCGTCGGGGCGGCATCTGATGTGGATCAAGATATTCTCGGTCCTGTATGTCGCGGGTGCGGCCAGCCTGTGGTTCGCTGTGCCGGGGGCGGATACGGTCTGGCCCATCCTGCTGGTCTTCGGCATCGGCCTGATCGGGATGGAATTCGCGACGATCTTCACCAACGCCATGCTGCCGACGCTGGGTCCGCGCGACGAGATCGGACGGATATCCGGATCGGGCTGGGCGCTGGGATACGTCGGCGGGGTGATCGCGCTGATCGCGATGCTGACGCTGTTCGCGGAAAATGCGCAGGGCGTGACCCTGATCGGCATCGCGCCGATCTTCGGACTGGACGCCGCCCTGCGTGAAGGCACGCGGTTCGTCGGGCCGTTCACCGCGCTTTGGTACATTGTCTTCATGGTGCCGTTCTTCCTGTGGGTGAAGCCGGTGCGCCGGGTGGCCCCCACGCTTGTGCCGGTCGGTGCGGCCCTGCGTCGGCTGGCGACGACGCTCCGGTCGCTGCCGCAAAGGCCCGGCTTCGCAGCCTATCTGGGATCGTCGATGATGTATCGCGACGCCCTCAACGGGCTTTACACATTCGGCGGCATCTATACCGCCGGGGTGCTGGGCTGGACGGTGGTCGATATCGGGGTCTTCGGCATCCTGGCGGCCGTCACCGGCGCGATCTTCGCATGGCTGGGGGGGCGGGCCGACCGGGCACGGGGGCCGAAGCCGGTGATCGTGACCTGCGTGGTAATCCTGACTCTGGTGTCCCTGTTGGCGATCACGGTGACGCGGGGCACCGTTCTGTTGATCCCGGTGGCCGAGGGTTCGGCGTTGCCCGACATCGCGTTCTATGTCCTGGGCGCGGTGATCGGCGCGGCAGGGGGGGCGTTGCAGGCGTCCAGCCGGACGATGCTGGTGCGGCTGGTGGTCGTGGATCACGTGACCGAGGGGTTTGGATTATATGCGCTGGCGGGCAAGGCGACGGCCTTCATTGCGCCGCTGTCGATCGGATTCGTGACTTATCTCTCCGGCAGTCAACAGATCGGAATCCTGCCGATCGTCGGTCTGTTCATAATCGGTCTGGTCCTGCTAATCTGGGTCAAGCCCGAAGGAGAGGTCGCGCCATGATACGCCGGTTCCCCGTCACGTTTCTTGCCATCTGTCTGGCCCTTGCCACTGCCCCGGCCGCCCATGCGCAGCTGGCCAAGATGGAATTCAGCGGTGTGCGGGGGCCGTCCTTCCAGTCGCCGGAGCCGTTCGGCGGGTATTCGCGCGGGTGCGCCGCCGGCAATGTCGCCCTGCCCGAGACCGGCGAAAGCTGGCAGGCGATGCGCCTGTCGCGCAACCGCAACTGGGGACAGCCGGAGTTGGTGGACATGGTGCAGGACCTGGGCCGCTACATGAAGCGTATCGGCTGGGGCGGCATCTATGTCGGCGACATGAGCCAGCCGCGCGGCGGCCCGATGCTGTCGGCACACCGCAGTCACCAGATCGGGCTGGATGCGGATATCTGGCTGTATCCGGCGACGGACATGACCCTGTCGCGCCGTCAGCGCGAGAATTTGTCTGCCGTATCCATGCAACGCGCCGGGGGCGCCTTCGTCAATTCGAACTGGTCGCGGGGGCAGCACGAACTGGTCAAGCGCGCGGCGCAGGACCCGCGCACGGCCCGGATTTTCATCTTTCCGGGTGCCAAGGTCCAGATGTGCAACGACGAGACGGGCGACCGGTCATGGCTGCGCAAGGTGCGTCCCTGGTATGGACATCATGAGCATATCCACGTTCGCATAAGTTGCCCCGACGGCGCGCGCGGCTGCGAAAATCAGGCCCCGCCGCCGCCCGGCGATGGCTGTGCCGAGGCGCAGTCCTGGGTGGACGATATTCTGAACCCGCCGCCGACGGACCCGAATGCCCCTGCCGCGACCCCGCGCCCGGAGTTGAGGCTGGCCGACCTGCCCCGGCAATGTGCCTCGGTCCTGTCGTCACGCTGAACGAAGGGCGGATGCAATCATGAATATTCTGCGTCTTGCAACGCTGTTGGCAGCGATCGCCACTGTGCCCGCGTCCGCCGCGACGTTTCTGGGCAATTACGTCTGGAGACCGGGATTCGACGGTGCCGGGGGGTATTCCGCGATCTGGCTGGACCCGGAAGGCCCCGGTGTCCTGCTTTTGTCGGACAGGGGCCATTGGGTGCGCGGCACGGTCACGCGCAACGCGGCGGGCGCGATTTCCGACATTACGATCAGGGACCGCGGGCCGCTGTTGCGATCGACCGGCGACGACCTGAAGGCCGACGAGACGGATGCCGAGGCCGTGGCCTTCGCCGATGGCGCGTTCTACGTCGCCTACGAAGGCATGCACCGCGTCATGCGGCACGACGATATCGCGGCACCGCCGTCGCGAATGGTGCAGGCGGGCGCCTTCGAAGGGTTGCAGACCAATTCGGGGCTGGAGGCATTGGCGGCGGATGCGGCGGGAAACCTCTATGCGATCCCGGAACGGTCCGGGGTGCTGACCCGACCGTTTCCGGTGTTTCGCTTCGACGGCGACGTGTGGACACAACCGTTCGACCTGCGCCGGGATGGTCGGTTTCTGGTGTCGGGTGCCGATGTCGGGCCGGATGGGCGGCTATATATTCTGGAACGCGACTTCGCGGTGTTGGGCTTTCGCACCCGCGTCCGAAGTTTCGACCTGACAGGTCAGGACGAGCGGCTGGAATTGCAGACCGGCATCGGCACACATGACAATCTGGAGGGCATCGACGTCTGGCGCGATGCCGAGGGGCGAATGCGGGCGACGATGATTTCCGACGACAACCTCAGGCCCCTCATCCAGCGAACGGAGTTCGTCGATTACCTGTTGGACTAGGGGCGATGCCGCCGCTGCGCGGCTTCCCCGAGGGTTTTGCGTGAGGTATTGCCACCAGTCTCGTCTCTGCGAGGATTGGGGCGGTCGGTTTCCCGGATGGCCCTCCGGGAGTTGGTGACGGGCGCGGGGCCCGGACTATTCAGCGATGCCATTCGCGGCGGGTGCGGGGGTGGGGCCAGTCCTTCAGCAGCGCGAGCGCGTCCTCGGCGGTATCGACGAAGCGGAACAGCTCCAGATCGTCGGGACCGATGGTGCCCGCCTCCTGCAGCGCGTCCCAGTTGATGATGCTGCGCCAGAAGCTTTCGCCGAACAGCAGGAACGGCACGCGCTCCATCCGTCCGGTCTGGATCAGGGTCAGCGCCTCGAACAATTCGTCCAGCGTGCCGAAGCCTCCGGGAAATACGCAGATCGCGGCAGCGCGCACCAGGAAGTGCATCTTGCGGATCGCGAAATAGTGGAAGTTGAACGACAGGTCGGGCGTGACGAATTCGTTCGGGGCCTGCTCGTGGGGCAGCACGATGTTGAGACCGATGCTGCGCCCGCCGGCATCCATCGCGCCGCGGTTTCCTGCCTCCATCACGCCGGGGCCGCCGCCGGTGACGATGACATTTTCGCGCCCGCCCGATGTCGCCATGGATTGTTCGGTGACCAGCCGGGCGAAAGCGCGGGCTTCGTCGTATTGTGCGGTCAGGTCGCACAGGGTCTGGGTGCGGGCGTCGGCCCGGTTCTCGGGGCGCGGAATGCGCGCGCCGCCGAACAGCACGACAGTCGAGGTGATTTCCGCCTCGTCCATCAGGAGCGCGGGCTTGAGCAGTTCAAGTTGCAGGCGGACGGGACGCAATTCTTCCCGGCACAGGAAATCCTCGTCCACGAAGGCCAGACGATAGGCCGGATTGCGGGTCTGGGGCGTGTCGGGGACGGTACGGGCAGTCTGCCGGTCTTCACGTGCATGGGGCAGGGGATGTTGGCGATGGGCGTCGGTCATGGGTCGTCCTTGCATCCGGAGGTTCGGGGCGGTGTAACAGGCCGAACGGGGAGGCGCGATCATGTA
>Ga0209634_1002115_pt1 | contig 14081 bp, 16 predicted proteins | sample LinPmetageLP40_FD_184043 | JGI IMG/M metagenome (GOLD analysis project Ga0209634, IMG submission 184043) | Marine viral communities from the Pacific Ocean - LP-40 (SPAdes) (version 2) | ecosystem: Environmental > Aquatic > Marine > Oceanic | place: Pacific Ocean | collected 2010-08-26
ACGGAGAATACAGCGGAAACGCAAAGTGGTCAAAAGTTACAGACTCTAATATGAGTGACACTAAAAAAGACGACGAAGCACATATGAAATATCTTAAAGAAGATGTGGACTATGACAATAAACACGGTCATAGCGACGAAAATATGACAGCTGATGAAAAGCATATTTCAAAATTAGCTGGCGATTTAAAGTACGACGAGAAAAAGCACGGATCACCCGCGAAGCACGTAATGCCTCACAAGCATGCTATGACTAAAACAGAAGGTAAAATAAAAAAAGTAAAAGAAGATAAAAGAATTTACGACGAGTTCGATTAAAAATAAAAATTAAAAATAATTATGGAATCTAACAAACAAGAAAAATCAAACTTATTAAAAGATAACCCAGTAGCTAAAATGGCTAGTGGGGGATCATGGATGTCAAAGCATGTAAGCCCAATATCTATGGGTAAAGCTCATTCTGGCATGCAACCTAAAATGGAATCTCCTGTGGAGAAAGAATTAATAGGAGGTCAAAAAAATTTACCAGAAGCGCTTCAAAAAGCTATTGAAGCTTCACCTGCTGAAATGAATAACTCAGCCGTTTATAAGCAAGGTTATAATGCTAAATTAGACGAATCTTTAGGAGCAAAAAACGGTAAAAAATCTCAATCTTTAGGAGATCGTAGAGACGAATCAAAAGGAATGGAAAAGAGCAAAGGCAAAGGAGCTTACTCTTCAGATTCTAAAATGAGCTAATAAAACAGAGAGGACTGTACAAACCTCAGCCAAACACTAACACTAACACTAACACTAACAAAACAAAAAAATGGCAAAATTTTTAAAAGTAGTCTGCTCAACAGCAGGACAAGAACAAGTATTAATTCCAATCGACCAAATTCAAAGCGTTGTTGAAGGAACAATCGGCGCAGCAAACACACCTGTAGTAATTAATTTAAGACCCTCAGGAGCTCAAGCTACTGCACTTTACACGATTACAGGATTAAACTCAGCTGATGGAGCTGGAGCATTTGCTAAGGTAGTAAATGACGCTATAATTGCAAACCCAGGAGGGGTTGTATCTACAGTAGGATATCCTTTAACAACTGCACAAGTACCAGCTGCTCAAACAGGATTGCAAGGACGTCAACCAATTACGGTTCAAGCGGCTTACACTCCATTTCTAACTTGCGTTTATTCAACAACGTAATTTATGAAATCAACAGGTTTAGGAGACAGCATAGAGAAGTTTACTAAAGCTACTGGTATCAAGACAATGGTGGACACAATGAGCAAGGGATTAAACGTCCCTTGCGGTTGTGAAGCCAGAAAAGGAGTATTAAATAAAATATTTCCGTACAAAAAATAATACATGGCTTTCAAACTTAATAACGCGCCGTATAAGGCAGACAATATTCCAGTATACAATGTACCTATGGAAGACGGTGTTATGGGTAAAGCCAACAATAATGGTACTATAATATTAAACAAAGACTTAGATCCTTCGGAGTGTCAAGATGTAATCAATCATGAAATGGTTCATATAAATCAAATGAAACGTGGTGACTTAGATTATGACGATGACAACGTATATTGGAAGGGTAAAAAATATTCAAGAGCTGATATGGAAGAAGGGGCAAAAAATTTGCCTTGGGAAAACGAAGCTTATAAAAACTCATAATATGGCATTTAAAATACCAAATCCCCTTACAACATCATCCCCTTTTCAAAAGCATGAACCAGGGCATAGGTTTAATTTAGACGAAAAATTGCTAAATGAAAAAATAGATAAAACAATTGAGGGCGCTAAAAACTTTAAATTAGACGTTCCTAATTATTCTAAAATGAGTTTAGGTAAGATGCAACAAACCGCAACTCCAACAACAGCTCAAAACTTTAAGAAATTTAATGAAGGTATATCAGCTAAGTTAGAGCAGGATGCTTATGATAGAGCTACCGGCACAACGGATAGCAGAGGAGGTGAAGCATCAGGTCGAGCATTTGGAGACTATGCGGGTGCTTTAGGTAACTCACAATACTACGGAGAAGTAGATCAGTTTGGCGGGAAAAAACAAGGAGTTGCTGAAAAAAAAGACGGAGGTCTTGAAGTAGATCCGCGAGGCACTTACGCTGCAAGGGATGTAGCTGTGCCTTTTTATTCAAACACTAACAAAAAGGGCAAAATTGATTCAAAAACTCAAAAAAGATTAGGCTTATCTAAAGCAGAAAAAAAATTGCAAGAAAGGTTACCTTATTTAAGTAATTACGCATCTCCTATGCCTACTTTAATAAACCCTATGTATTATGATTTGAATTCACCAGGGTACAACAACCAAATCCGTAGAGATGAAGCAGCAGGAGTTGATGGTCAAGCAGCTATGCTTATTGGCAATAGTCGTTTATCTAAAGACAATGATCAAAATTTTTACGGACCTAATTCATCTGCTCATTCTTACATGGGAGGTTATATGCACAAAGATGGATTTGGAAATGTATCAAATAGAATGTTTAGACCAACGGATGAAATGAATGATCCTTTTACACAAGCAGTTGGCTCTAGGGGAAGAAATTATAGAATAGGTGGTGGTTTAGATGAAGGAAACGAAATGCGTATAGGTGAAGCAGTAGGTGCTTCAAATGAAGCATTTAATGCTATTCAAGACGCTATAAGTTCTGGAAACTTTGAACTAGCAAATGAAATTCTAGCTGGCGCACAGTCAAATATTAATGATACTTTTAAAAATACAAATACATATGCTGGCACAAGAGAAGGATCAGAGGGAACAAAATATTTAATTTCACCTGGTAGCTTTTTTGGCGGAAGAGTAAGAGATAATTTGCAATATAGAACAGATCAATCTAATAATTCTTATAATAATGAATTTTTACCTGATAGAAACGAACAGGTAGATCAAGAAGCAATGGCACGTCTTAATGCAGAAAAAATGAGACAAATGGGAATTAGAATGGGTAATGCAGATTATTCAGTAAACTTCGATACAAGAGGCGGGCAATTTTAAAACATTTATAATTTACGTAATAATATTAATATAACAATTAAATTTAATATTATGAAAAAATTATTTACAACATTATTCTTTGCTTTAACTTTTTTAACAACTCAAGCACAAAAACAATTTGAAGGCGAGTGGATTACAAATACTTCATCATATGTAACCACAATTATAGCAAGTGATTATGCTATATTAGAGGTATTTGATTTTAGCTTTAAATACGATAGCTTTATTAAAGAAACTATTTTATATCAAGACGATTATACTTTTACAACAGAATGTTATAATTCAAGAAATGGATATAGAGTAATTATAAAGTATAAGTTAAAAAACGAAGATACTATTATCTGTGAATTCAGCGGTGACTATCACGGCATAATTGAACTAACAAAAAAAGAATAAAATTTGAAAAAAATTTGGGAATGGTTAAGCGGTAACGTTATCAAAGATGTTGGTGACGTTATCGATAAACTAACAACTACAGACGAAGAAAAACTTGAAATTAAAAAAGAAATTCAAGTCATAGTTGAAAAAGCCGCAGCTAATGCAGAAGACCAAATAACAAAACGTTGGGAATCGGACATGACTTCGGATTCATGGTTAAGCAAAAATACGCGTCCTATGGCGCTTATATTCTTATCGTTTATGGCTATAGCCTTTATATGGGTTGATAGTCATCATGAAATATCATTTACTGTAGAGCAGGAATGGATAGAATTATTAAAGCAACTATTAACAACCGTATACGTAGCCTATTTTGGTTCACGTGGTTTTGAGAAATATAAATCAATAAGTAATAAATAAAAAATGGGACAATATCCAATAACAGCCGGAATATTCGGCAAAGCAATGCGAGCTGTAGGCAAGACAGGGACTCCAGACGGTAAGCCGGCTTGGGTTTTTGAAAATCAAACAGGTGATTTAGGAACATTATTAAACAGCTCTTTAATATGGTGCGGAGATTCTGGGTCAATAGATATTATACCAGCAGGCACTAGTTTAAGTTCTGTTAGTTCATTAAGCTTAACATCTGGAGGTGCTGCTTACACAGATGTAACGGCAGCTACAACATGCTCTAATAATATGGCTCAAGACTTAACAGTAGCTATAACACAAAATGCCGGAGTTATACAATCTTTAGATATTGTTGCTGCTGGATCAGGTTATAATGTAGGTGATATAATTACAGTTACCGAAGCTGGAGGTGGTGCAGGAGGAGCAAAAGCCACAATAACAGCAGTTAACCAAGGTGTACCGGTTGCAGCACAAAGCGTAGAATTTAAAGTAGTAGCTGGAAGCGTATTGCCAATAGCTGTAGATTATGTAACAGACTTTAGCGGAGATCTAATAGAAGCTGATATTGTTATATGTAAATAACTAATATATAAGTAACTATATTAATATAAACAATTAAATAAAATCAAATTATGAGTAAAGTAAAAGAAATGGTAAAAGCAATGATTACTGAAGAGCAATTGAAAACTGTTCAAGATCAACAAGCTAAATTAACAGAAGGGTTAAGAACACTAGGAGTACTAGATGTTCAAAAGCAAAATGTTCACAGTCAAATATCTAAGCTGTCTAAAGAAATTGACGCTACTAAAGAAGAACTAGAAAAAGAATATGGGCAAGTAAACATCAACTTAAAAGACGGTTCTTACACTGAGATCGAAAAAGAAGATGACAAATAATATAAGAAAAATCAGCATAGGTTCTGATTATAAAACTGATGCGATGCACTATTCAGTTGGCCAACAAGTTTATGGCGGGCATGAAATATCGCATATTTTATTAAATGAATCTGATGGTTCTTATAATATTCACATTAAAAAAAACAACGAGGTTATGCCATGGAAGAAATTTAACTCTAACATGGCTATCTCTGTTGAATATGATCTAGAGTATTGAAAAGTATATACGACTTTATTGTAGAGCCAGTAGGAGAAAAATACAGTAATAAAGTTAAGGTAGGAAATAAAGAGTTAATTGTAAATACAAAAATTGAAGATTTTAAATTTGTAAATAGATTAGCTAAAGTAATTCAAACGCCTAAAGCTTTAAGTACAGGTATTGAAATAGGTGATATAATTGTTATACACCAAAACGTGTTTAGAGTATTCTATGACATGAAAGGAATTAAAAAGAAAAGTAGATCTTGGTTTAAAAATGACTTACATTTTTGCGCTATAGATCAAATCTATTTATATAAAAATAAAGAGGGTTGGCATTCATTTAATGACCGCTGCTTTATAACTCCAATAAAAGACAATCAGTCTTTAACGCTAGATAAAGAGCAAAGCCTTATTGGTATATTAAAATACGGCAATAGTTCTTTAAAAGCACTCGGTATTAATCCTGGTGACCTTGTAGGTTATACACCTAACGGTGAGTGGGAATTTTTAATTGATGGCAAGCGTTTATATTGTATGAAATCTAATGATATTGTAATTAAATATGAATACCAAGGAAACGAAGTTGAATATAATCCAAGCTGGGCAAGTAGCAGTTGAGGAACTAATCAAAGTAGCTAAAGAAGCTATTGTTGATTCAGATGATGACGTATCAGCAGATAGATTAAAAAATGCAGCAGCCACAAAAAAGCTAGCTATATTTGATGCTTTTGAAATATTAAATAGATTAGAAGCTGAAGAAGCTTTATTAAATGAAAAACCTAAAGAAGTAAAAGAAGAAAAATCTTTTAAAGGTTTTGCAGAGGGAAGATCTAAAAATGTATAAGCAAACTTTATATAAAGTCTTAGAAGACTACGTAAGGCCTAAAGTTCTTAATAGAATGAATAGGTATAAAAAATGGGATTATGGGTATAACGAAGAGCATGACTTAATAGTTATAAGCAAAACAGGTGAAATAGGTGAAATATATGAAATACAAAATCTTGTAATTGCTTTACCTAAGCAAAAAGATGTTGTTGAATTTGAAAAAGACAGATGGACTTATACGCCGTACCCAAAGCAACTAAATAAAATTAAATCTGTGTTTGATTGGGAAGAATACCCGTTAGACTTTAAAGAAAAATGGTATGACTATATTGATAAAGAATTTACAAGGCGCGAAGAAGGTTTTTGGTTTATTAGCAAAGGTGTTCCTACTTACATTACTGGCACTAATTATATGTACCTGCAGTGGAGTAAAATTGACGTCGGGCAACCGGACTTTAGGGAATCAAATAGATTATTCTACATTTTCTGGGAAGCTTGTAAATCAGACACACGGTCTTATGGAATGTGTTATCTTAAAAACCGTCGATCAGGCTTTTCATTTATGTCCTCAGCTGAATCGGTCAACCTTGCTACAATATCCACGGATTCACGGTACGGCATACTGTCCAAATCTGGTGCCGATGCTAAGAAGATGTTCACAGATAAAGTGGTACCAATATCCGTTAACTATCCATTCTTCTTCAAACCGATCCAGGACGGTATGGACAGGCCCAAGACCGAGCTCGCCTACAGAGTCCCTGCCTCCAAATTTACCCGTAGAAAACTGGAAGCCAATCAAAAAATACAAGAAATTACCGGTCTTGACACAACCATCGACTGGAAGAATACCGGCGACAATGCCTACGATGGGGAGAAGCTCAGGCTCCTCGTCCACGATGAGAGCGGGAAGTGGGAAAGGCCCAACAACATCCTCAACAACTGGCGTGTTACGAAAACCACCCTTAGACTAGGTAGTAGAGTTATTGGAAAGTGTATGATGGGATCAACATCAAATTCACTTGACAAAGGAGGAGCAAACTTTAAAAAGCTTTATGACAACTCAGATGTTACACAAAGAAACGCCAATGGACAGACTCGCTCAGGACTCTATTCTTTGTTCATACCTATGGAATGGAACTACGAAGGATACATTGATTCTTATGGCTTACCTGTATTCAATACACCCAAAAAAGGAGTTGAAGACCCTCATGGAACAAAAATAACACAAGGTGTTATAGAATATTGGGATAATGAGGTGGAGGGCTTAAAATCTGATCAAGACAGTTTAAATGAATTTTACAGACAGTTTCCACGCACAACTAAGCATGCGTTTAGAGATGAATCCAAACAATCTTTATTTAACTTAACAAAAATATATGAGCAAATAGATTTTAATGAAGATCTTAAAAACTCAATTAAAGTAACTAAAGGAAGTTTTCAATGGGAAAATGCAGAAAAAGATACTAAAGTAATATTTGTGCCAAATAAAAGCGGCAGATTTTTAGTTACTTGGGTTCCGCCTGAAAGCTTACAAAATAAAAGATATATAAAAAATGGCACTAATTATCCTGGTAATGAGCATTGCGGAGCATTTGGTTGTGATCCATACGATATTTCAGGTACTGTTGACGGCAGAGGATCCAACGGATCTCTTCACGGTTTAACTAAATTTTCAATGGAAGATGTGCCGCCTAATATGTTTTTTTTAGAATACATAGCTAGACCACAAACTGCTGAAATATTTTTTGAAGATGTATTAATGGCTTGCGTGTTTTACGGAATGCCGATACTAGCAGAAAACAATAAACCAAGATTATTATATCATTTTAAACGTAGAGGCTATAGAGGCTATTCAATTAATAGACCTGATAAAAAATACAATAAGCTATCTGTAACAGAAAAAGAGTTAGGCGGAATACCTAATTCAAGTGAAGATATAAAACAAGCACATGCAGCTGCAATTGAAACTTACATAAATGACTTTGTAGGTTTAAAAGAAACAGGATATGGAGATATATATTTCCAAAGAACCTTAGAGGATTGGGCTAAATTTAATATTAATAATAGAACAAAGCATGACGCATCTATTAGTTCAGGGCTTGCATTAATGGCCTGCAATAAACATAGATATGCCCCAGGAGCGCCTAGACAAAAACCAAAAGCATTAGACTTAGGTTTTAAAAAATATGATAATAAAGGTTCAACATCAAAAATAATAAGTTAAATGAGTATATATACTAACACCAATAGCGCTTTTCCAAGCCAAGTAGTTAGCGATGCGGAAAAAGCAAGCTTGAAATACGGGACGCAAGTTGGGCAGGCCATAGAATACGAATGGTTTGGGCAAGGGCGAACTAACGGTAATAGATATTTAACTAGTTGGAATCAATTTCACCAATTAAGATTATATGCTAGAGGTGAGCAGTCAATACAAAAGTACAAAGATGAGTTATCTATTAATGGTGATTTGTCTTATTTAAACTTAGACTGGAAGCCTGTGCCTATTTTATCTAAATTTGTAGACATAGTAGTTAACGGTATATCAGCTAAAGCTTATGATATAAAAGCATACGCGCAAGACCCTGCTTCTATAAGAAAAAGAACTGATTATGCTTCCATGCTTTATGAAGACATGGTTGCTAAAGAATATTTAGATAGTCTTCAACAAACATTAGGCATTAATTTGTATCAAACACCGAACATTGATGTGGTGCCTGAATCAAAAGAAGAACTGGAATTACACATGCAATTAAGTTATAAGCAGTCAATTGAAATAGCTGAAGAAGAAGCTATATCTAGCGTGCTTGCTCAAAATAAATATGACTTAACAAGGAAAAGATTAAACATGGATTTAACCGTGTTAGGTATTGCAGTAGCAAAAACCAGCTTTAATGCAGCAGAAGGAATTACAGTTGATTATGTAGATCCTGCTTATGTTGTTTATTCTTATACTGAAGATCCAAACTTTGACGATGTATATTATGTAGGTGAAGTAAAATCTATAACAATACCTGAGCTTAAAAAAGAGTTTCCAAATATTAGCGAAAAAGAATTAGAAAGAATTCAATCTATGCCTGGTAACAGTCAATATATAACCGGCTGGGGTAACTATGATCGAAACACAGTCCAGGTTTTATATTTTGATTACAAGACTTATCACAATCAAGTATTTAAAATAAAAGAAACACCACAGGGATTGATGAAAGCTTTAGAAAAGCCTGATTCATTTAACCCACCGGAAAATGATAACTTTGAAAGAGTATCAAGATCTATTGAAGTTCTATATACAGGAGCTAAGGTTTTAGGCTCAAATGAAATGGTTAAGTGGGAGTTGGCAGAAAATATGTCTAGACCCACAGCCGATACAACTAAGGTAGAAATGAATTATGCTTTATGTGCGCCAAGAATGTACAAAGGACGTATCGAATCACTTGTAAGCAAGTGTATTGGATTTGCTGATATGATTCAGTTAACACATTTAAAGCTACAGCAAGTACTGTCTAGAATGGTACCAGATGGTGTATATTTAGATATGGACGGATTAGCTGAAGTTGATTTAGGTAATGGAACAAACTATAATCCAGCAGAGGCATTAAATATGTATTTCCAAACAGGTTCTATAGTTGGCCGATCACTTACTCAAGATGGAGATATGAATGCTGGCAAAGTTCCAATACAAGAACTTAATAGTTCAAACGGTCAGGCTAAAATTAGTTCTTTGATTCAAACGTATCAATACTATTTACAAATGATACGTGATGTAACAGGGCTTAACGAAGCTAGAGACGGCAGTACTCCAGACAAGCAAACGCTTGTAGGGCTTCAAAAGATAGCCGCTAACGCCTCTAATGTAGCTACTAGGCATATTAACCAGTCAGGGCTTTATATAACTCTTAAATTAGCTGAAAACGTTTCTTTAAGAATAGCGGATGCGTTAGAATTTCCTTTAACTAAAAGCGCATTACAAAATTCTATATCCACTTTTAATATTAAAACTTTAGAAGAGATAGTTAATTTAAACCTGCATGACTTTGGTATATTTTTAGAATTAGAACCAGACGAAGAAGAAGAAGCCCAACTAGAAAATAACATTCAAGTTTCTTTACAGCAAGGAAGTCTTAATCTAGAGGACGCTATTGATTTAAGGCAAATTAAAAACCTTAAGCTAGCAAATCAAATGCTTAAAATAAAGCGTAAAGAAAAAGCTAAACAAGAACAAGCTAATCAACAAGCAAACATTGCTGCGCAAGGAAAGTCTCAAGCAGATACTGCTGAGAAAACAGCTATGGCTGAAGTGCAAAAGCAAGAAGCTTTAATGGGAGCTAATGTTCAATTTGAACAATCTAAAAATCAAATGGAAATTCAGCGAATGGAAATTGCAGCGCAATTAGAAGCGCAAAAAATGCAAACCAGATTTGAGTACGATATGCAACTTAAACAAATGGATGTTCAAATGGTACAACAAAAAGAAGGTTCTATTGAAGATCGTAAAGATAATCGAAGTAAAATGGAAGCTTCACAGCAAAGTGAACTAATAAGTCAAAGACAAAACGATGGCTTACCTATAAACTTTGAACAACAACCCGAAACGGGAATGCAAGCTTTCATGTAGGAAGCAATAACTATTTAATTATATTATATTATGTCAGAAGAAGTAAAAACAAATGAACCTGTTAAACAGGAAGGTGAGTTTAAAATTAAAAAGAAAACTCCAAAAAAATTAACAACACCCAGCGACGAGCCTATAAAGGTTACAATTAAAGAGCCTTTAAAAGAAGAAGCTCCGGAAGTTACTAAGGTGGTAATACCAAAAGAAGATGCCATTCAAATCGGAGAAACAAAGGAAGTATCTGTGGAAAAACCATCCGGAGATAGCGCAGAGGTGGGAGAACCTGTACAAAAGTCCGACGAGGATGTTGAAGGGTTTTCTCCAATCAAAGAAGTAACAGAGACTGAAAAAGTTGAAGCTCAGGTAGAAAAAGCAATACAGGACGAAAGAATTCTGGGTAAAGCTTTACCTGAAAACATTGAAAAGCTAGTTTCTTTTATGGAAGATACAGGTGGGACAATAGAGGACTATACCAGGCTTAACGCCGATTACTCTAAAGTTGACGAAGTTACGTTACTTAAAGAGTATTATAAAAAAGAAAAACCTTATTTAGAAGGAGAAGACATTGATATGTTATTAGAAGACTTTATTATTGATGAAGATATCGACGAAGATAGAGATGCACGCAAAAAAAGAATTGCGTTTAAAGAAGAAGTTGCAAAAGCCAAAAACTATTTAGAGGAAACAAAGAGTAAATATTACGACGAGATCAAGTTGAGACCGGGCGTTACTCAAGACCAACAAAAAGCCACGGACTTTTTTAACCGATATAACAAGCAGCAAGAAACAGCTAAGCAACAACACGCACAATTTAAAGAAAGTACTAAAAATCATTTTAGCAATAATTTCGAAGGTTTCGATATTAAAGTTGGTGAAAAGAATTATAAGTATAACATTCAAAATCGTGATAAAGTTGCAGAAAGCCAATCAAATATTAACAACCTTGTCGGGAAGTTCCTTGACGAATCAGGCAATGTTAAAGATGTTGATGGTTATCACAAAGCTATGTATGCTGCAGATAATGTAGATAAGATTGCCGCTCATTTTTATGAGCAAGGAAAAGCTGATGCAGTTAAAGACGTTGTAAATAGCTCAAAAAACTTAAGTAGTACTAAAGCTAGATCTACTCAAGGAGATGTATTTGTAAACGGATTAAAAGTTAAAGCAATTTCAGGTGCTGATTCTACAAAACTAAAAATCAAAACAAAAAAATTTAACTAAAAAAAACAAACAATTATGAGTTTAACTCCTCAATTTGGTAGTTTAATACCGTCGCAAGCACAACAATTGCTGCCTAGTAACTACCTGCAATTTAACAATGGTGCAAATGATTTTGCACAACAATACCTTCCTGAGGTATATGAATCTGAAGTAGAGCGTTACGGAAATCGTACGTTATCAGGTTTTTTAAGAATGGTTGGCGCTGAAATGCCAATGACAAGTGATCAAGTAATTTGGTCAGAGCAAAACAGACTGCACGTATCTTATACTGGTTATGGTATTGCTGCAGATGCTGGTAATACAAACGTTATTACTTTAGCTGCTAATGTAACTAATGTTGTATCAATTAATGATACAGTAGTTATGTTAAATCCAGTAACTGGTGCAGAACAAAAATGTTTAGTAACAGCTAGTGATACTACCGCTGGTGCTGGTGCATTTACAGTTGCTCCTTTTGTTGGAACTGGATTAGTTGCTGCGGGCTTTGTTGCTGCAGGCGCTCCCCCGGTTGCACTTGGTGCAATTCCAACACTTAAAGTATTTGTGTATGGTTCTGCTTACGCAAAAGGTACAAACTTAGGCGGTGCTGCTGCTGGAGCTGGTGTACAAGCTGCTAATACAAGAGTTTCTATAACTCCTTCTTTTACTCAATATTCTAATTCACCAATCATTATTCGTGATCAATTTGTAATCAACGGATCTGATATGGCTCAAATTGGATGGGTTGAAGTTGCAACTGAAGACGGAACATCTGGATACTTGTGGTATTTAAAAGCTGAATCTGAAACAAGATTACGTTTTGAAGATCACTTAGAAATGGCAATGGTAGAAGGTGAGTTTAATCAAGGTGGTGGTGCTCCAGCGGTTGGTGCTTTACCAGGAACTGAAGGTTTATTTGCTGCTATTCAAACTCGTGGAAATGTAGAAGTAGGATTTACTGCTGCTGCTGGACTTGACGAATTTGATGCTATTCTTAAAAATTTAGATACTCAAGGAGCAATTGAAGAAAACATGTTATTCTTACAGAGACAAACATCTCTTGATTTTGACGATATGTTAGCTTCTATTTCTGGTGGATTTGCTGGAGGTACTGCTTTTGGATTATTTGAAAATTCTGAAGAAATGGCTTTAAATCTTGGATTCTCAGGATTTAGAAGAGGTTCTTATGACTTTTACAAAACAGATTGGAAATACTTAAATGACGCTTCTACAAGAGGTGGTATTGTAGGTATCAATTCTATTGAAGGTGTATTAGTACCAGCTGGAACTTCTACAGTTTACGATCAAGTATTAGGAACTAATATCCGTAGACCATTCTTACACGTACGTTATAGAGCTTCGCAGGCTGACGACAGAAGAATGAAGTCTTGGTTAACTGGTTCTGCTGGTGGTGCATTTACTTCAACTCTTGATGCTATGGAAGTAAACTTCCTATCTGAAAGATGTTTAGTAACTCAAGCTGCTAACAACTTTGTATTATTCAAAGGAATCTAATTGATTCAACATTAATGTAATTGTTACCCTCGTTGTACTGACGGGGGTAATTATTACTTTTATAAACTATTTAATTTTATTATATTATGGCTAAACAAGCTAAAGCAGAAGCTATTGAGGTTGCACCTCAAAAAGAAGTGGTAACAAAAGTTGCTACTCCAGTAAAACCTACAAAACCAGAGTGGGAGATTAAAGATAGAGTGTATTATTTAAAAGGTAATAAGTCACCTTTAACATTAACAATACCAGGTAGGCATACAAGAAAACATGCTTTACTTTACTTTGATGAAAAAACTGGAAAACAAAGAGAAATAAGATACGCTACTAATCAAGACTCACCTCTTGTTGATGAACAAAAAGGCGAAGTTACAATGGGGCATATTAGATTTTTAAATGGCTCATTGACAGTTACTAAAAATTTACAAAACTTGCAAAAGTTATTGTCTTTGTATCATCCTTTAAAAGGCAAAATTTACGAAGAGTTTAGTGCCGTAGAAGAAGCAGAAGACGAGTTAGACGTTTTAGATTTACAAATTGATGCTTTAAACGCAGCTAGATCAATGGACGTAGATCATGCTGAAGCAATATTAAGAGTTGAAAAAGGATCTGCTGTAAACTCTATGAGTTCAAAAGAGCTTAAAAGAGATTTATTGTTATTTGCTAGAAATAATCCAGCATTGTTTATAAGTCTAGCTAATGATGAAAATGTGCAACTAAGAAACTTTGCTATTAGAGCGCAAGAAGTTGGAATTATAAATCTATCACAAGACCAACGCACATTTGCATGGGCGTCAACTGGTAGAAAATTAATGAACGTTCCTTTTGACGAAAACCCTTACTCAGCGTTTGCGGCTTTCTTAAAAACAGATGAAGGAGTAGAAATTTACAAGTCTATAGATAAAAAACTATAAAAACAAGTAATACTATACATAGGCGGTTTCGGCCGCCTTTTTAGTATAAAAAATAAAAAATAATGGCCATAAACGTAGATCAAGTTTATAAAACAGTCTTGTTAATAATAAACAAAGAACAAAGAGGGTATTTAAC
>Ga0209634_1002121_pt1 | contig 14056 bp, 11 predicted proteins | sample LinPmetageLP40_FD_184043 | JGI IMG/M metagenome (GOLD analysis project Ga0209634, IMG submission 184043) | Marine viral communities from the Pacific Ocean - LP-40 (SPAdes) (version 2) | ecosystem: Environmental > Aquatic > Marine > Oceanic | place: Pacific Ocean | collected 2010-08-26
GTATTTTGCCTAAAAAGACGTATGGATCGAAGGCAAAATACGCATCTTGGGCGCTAACTGATCTGCAACCAGTCATAAAGCCGGCACCTAATTTGCGCAGAAACAATGGTATGAACTTTGGTTGCTCACTAGTAGTCAAAGTCTGGACCGTGACCTGAAAATCATGGTGCCGGAGTATCTCAACTATACGTCGGTGGCGCGTCTCAGCGCCCTTCGCACCTGCGTTTACAAGTGTGGTAACGATCTTCATGTCCATAGCTGTTTGGCTATTGCGGTTTTAAGATTCGGCTTCATCATGCTCTCAAATAATTATCGCTTCGAGCCCACGGCGCCGGCGGCGCAAGTGTGCGCTGGCTCTGTGAATTGGCTTACGGAACTCCCGCATGCGATCAGAAAAAGGCAGTGCTGGATTAGTGGCCTTAGTCTCATCCTCGAAGAAGTATTTGCGGGCAAACCAAGCATGGCGGGTCGCTTCCACGATATAAGCCAACTCTGATGCTGTGAGCGCGTGCTTCCAGCTCTGCAGGTCTACAACGGGTCGAAACAATCGATTATGCTGTGAAGCTGTATAGCGAGGCACAAGCAGGCCGCTCTGGCCGCCGTTGTTGATAGGCAGGCGCATACCTTCGATAGCCGAGTTAACCGTCGTCTCAGCATCCATACAAAGGTCCTCATAGCGAACTACTCGCAAACGGTCGGTTGACTTGGCCTGAAGATGCTCGAGACCGCGCAAATCTTCCTCATAGCGTCGGCACCAGAATTCTATAGCCGATCGGATACTTGGAAGACCCCAATCCGTCCGCATGATCGAGAGCACAGTTGCTCGTGGGTCCCGTATTACATAAAAAAATGCCAAAGGATGATAACCCTCGTCAATAACTGAGGCCTTTGCCAAGTTGTCGGGCGTATGGTCGATAATTAGCCGTGAATTTGGTAGTGATGGGAAAGTCGTTTTTGCCTCGTGGACAATAGCATCATAAATAGACATTCCTCTAGTAACTGAATCGGCCACCCCGGTGCTATCAAGATTCCAAATCCTGTACCGAAAGTTTGTTTGGAGTCGCAAAAGTTTGTCGTGTTGGCTGCCATCAGACGAGATGAGAGCTGCTTTGAAATTCGCTTCTGGCACGACAAGGCCCGCGACAAAACGCGCTAGCGAGGCGCCTAAGAGTGTCGTCCCACTCCGCTCGATCCCTCCGATGAAAAGCTTTCCGTCACCTATCATCTTTCGAGAAACTCGGAAAGTACGCGAGTTTCATCTGCTTTACGCGCCCGGAGTGCAACCATGTCAACAGAAGTCAAACTTTCGAGCACTGATTCACCTAGCACGCTAGTAATAACCTCCTGACGGGGGGTTCGATAATACATACGGACGGGCGTGCCATAGGCAGCACTGGCGACTGTTGCGTGGACCATATCCGTGTGGACCTCGCGCGCGCTGCTGTAAAGGCGCAGATACTCAGATATATCGTCCGAAATGAATTCACTCGACTTGACTACTGGGTTCGATCGCTTCGCAAGGTGGTAAAGTGCCCGGCGGAGTACACGGCCGTTTGGTTCAACTGTAAGACGGAAAGGATTATGATTTAGACGCAGGACAGGCTCATCACCAGAGCCAGGATCTGCCATACGGTTAAACGTGCGGATTTGGTAATCCTTCCGACACGGCAGCGCGGGAACCGCGTCTGAAACCCAGTAGGCGCAGTCGATTCCCTGGCGTGCATGGCGAAAAAACTCCCCAAAGTGCTCGAGTGCAGAACTGTCACGCGTGACCAGCAGGTCTGGTCGCAGTCGTTTCAAAATGTCTCCAACTACCGCTATAGTCGCTCCATCGTAGTTTCGCGCCCCCGCACCTAGAAAAATGATTTTGGGCCTATGCCGCATCTGTTCAATCTTATCAGCCACTATGCCAAGCCGGTCGTTGAGCACGCAGCCAGCGAGCACAATTCTCTCAGTCGACCCTTCTAAGGCATCGAGAAGTGAGGGAAAGTTGGGCATATACGAATTGCGCGGAAGCATAGAGAATTTGTTCGCACCGAGCGCTGAGACGGGGAAAATCGTGTGTGCGCCGAAAAGATTGCCAAGCAGATGCTCAGCGCCGAGTTTTACGAACCCGTCTCCTATATTGAACCACCAACTCTTTAAGAGGATCGTGTTGGACATCAAAAATGCCTTTCTTAGTTATTAGGTATCCGACGGTCGCGCTGTTTCAGCAACATGGTTAAAATTTAAACAAAGGCAGCTTGTTGATCCGGCTTTACGTACGAGGCGATTGCCCCACCAGGGGGGGCGTAATCGGGGACGGGTTGTTTTGACGGAATAGATTTCGGGATGCAATTCGCAGCGGTCGGTAGGCAACCTCATTCCGCTGTGCTCTCAGCCAACGATGAAGGCTGGTCCGACGGTTTCAAATTGACTCGTTAAGCTGACAATAAGCCGGAGACGACTCCGCACTTCTGCAGAAGCTGAGGCGCGGTGGACACTCTGTAACCGCACTATTCCTGTAAGGTGGCAGGGGGTTCTATCCTTTTCTGAAGTGTCAAAATAGTGAGACACAAAACAATTAACCGATGCAGGGATGTAAGGGAAACGAACAGAATTAGCGCAGTTTCTGCGTTGTGGTCATAAAGGCCGGAGGCCAAGAAGCCTCCAGTGGTTAGGATTATCCGCTGGGCGTTGATTAGAAAATAGGCCCACTCCATCCGCAGAACGGAATAAATCTTTGAAATTGGATTGCTGACAAACTGGACCATCAGGTAAACTGAAAGAATCTCAGCGTATCGTCCGGCCTCCGCCCATGCCGCCCCTAGCAGAAGCGTGAAAACTGGAGTGCCGAATACGAAGAGTAAAAGCGATGGAACCAATGAGATTGCCAGCATTGTCTTCAACGTGGAAATGGTAAGTTCATAGAGACTTTGTGGCTCTCTTAGGCTTATGCGAGATATCTCTGCGAAATAGGCCTGGGATGTTGTCCCGCCTAGCACCGCGATCGGAACGGCCACCGCGGTCAGGGAAAGTCCGAGCTGACCAACTGTGCTACTGTCATAGAGCATTGAGAAAGCTAGAATAGGCGCCTGTATGGAAAAGACCATTAGGAACTGCGAAGGCAAGCGCCAAGTCGGAAGGCCCTTGTAGCGTAGGGCCACCATCCGCACGCGCGTGAGGCTAACATGGCGCCAGTTTGCCCGAAATTCAGCTCCGAAACCGCGCAGCAGTCGCAAGATCCCGCCTGCCTGCGCCATGACCTGACCTACTAGCAACCCCAGCGGCTGCACTCCCGCCAATCCAAATCCGATTTTAACCAGTGCGCCGCCCATGCTCTGTGTAACACTTGTCTGCCCGATCACTCGGTAGGCACGCCTTCGCGTTGCCCACATTGTAAGAAGTTCATAAAGGGCCGTCCCAAGAACGGCGAGCGCGATCACCCACCACCAGGGAGCCAAAACCTCCATCGACAATAGCGAAAGAAGCATCGCACCCCACATCCAAAGAATGGCCGCGATAACAGTCGACAGCCCTAGCATTAGCCAAATTGACAGAACCAGTAGGTTCATCGCTTGGCCATCATAGCGAGGCAGCGGCAGGGCTAGCGCATAGCGCAGCGTGACAAGGGGGGCGAGGATCGCCACAAGCGCCGTGAACACCGCAAGCACACCAAAATCTTCGGGCGTGTATAGCCGAGTTAGGACAGGAATCGTTCCGATTCCGATAAGCCGCCCAATGCCGCTGCCCAATGCCAGAGTTGCCATCCCTCGAAAAACCCCTGCCGAGGCGCCGTTGAATAGGCGCGCTGCCAAGCGATTGCTCATGGCAGCACCTTCACGAGTTTCTCAAGATCGACGCACTTTTCAATAAACGACACCAAACCTTTAAGTTTTTGAGTTCGATACGATCTCATTTTCGCGGACGCCTATTTTTCTCTGCCCTAGTTGTTTGATGCGTCGCCGTATTCCTCGCGCAACGCCATCAGACCGGGCATTTTGGTCTCGGCGATATCAAGCTCCGTGCTACCATAGGCGGCAAGGGTGATGTCTTTTACGATATAGTCTTTGGTCAAGGTGCTTACCTAATGTTGAATATGAAATTTCTTATGGCTGCTCGCCCAAGCCGCGTGGCATAAATAGACGGGAATTTCAGCCAAACCGCCGATAACGCAAACTCTCGGCGGTTTATGCTAAGCTAATCGAGCTGCGCCCCCTGCCCCGACAATTCGGCTCCCAACTCCTCCTGCAACGCCGCGATCTCCGCCCGCAACGCCTCATGCTCCGCCATACGTCTTTGGAGGAAATTTTTGGTCAGCCGTGCCCGCTCCAGCACCCCGCGGGGCGTCAGCACATAGGCGTAGCGCAGCTTGTTGTCCGAGGCGCGAAAATTGCTGACTTTTACCTGACCCTTCTCGACCAACCCTTTCAGGCAGTAATTGACCACCCCCAGACTGATCCCAAGCGCCTTTGCCAAGTCTCGCTGCGAGAGCTTGGGGTCGGCTTCGAGCGCCCGCATCATGCGGAAGCGAATATCGTCATCACTGGGTCTGGTCATTGTCTTATTGCGCCACGGCTACCGCACCAGAGCATGCGGGATGCAGCTCTAGGGCGCGAACAGGCATAGCGTTCACGGATGAACGCATATAGAGGCGCTGCAGCAATTGAAAGATCAATTTTGAGAGAGCCGCTAGTCGCCGCTCAAGCATGCGCCTCTATAAAGTGGCAGTGCCCAGGTTGGATATGCGCGGCCGTCAATCGCCCTGTGAGATAGGCGCCAGTGTCCACCGCGATCCGATCACCAGATAGTTTGGCCCGCCTGACGACCGTATGGCCGTGAACAACAATATTCCCATCCGTGCGGGGCTGCGTCAAAAAATCGGGATGGCCCCAAAGCAAAACCGCGCCACGTTGGTCTTCGGGCGGGCGGTTGGGCGACATTGCCGCATGTACGCAATGCATGTTGCCGGTCGACCAATGTTTGGGCAGAACTCTGAGCCACTCTTGCAAGCCTTTGGGCAGCGCGTCTTCGAGCTGCCGGGCCAAGTCGACCGTCGCGCCCGACAGAATGGCATCGTCTGGCACCTCAATGCCGAAGCTGGTGAGCGTGGCAACACCACCATTCCGCAGCCACCCCACTCCCGTCCCCGCAGGATCGTCAATAAAGTTGAGCAACATACGCTCGTGATTGCCCATCAAACAGATCACGCGATCTGGCCTCGATTGGCTTAACTCATAGAGCAGAAGCAAAACCTCCCGGGATTGCGGGCCGCGATCGATATAATCGCCCAGAAAAACACAGGTCTCATTCCCGCGAGCCACCCCATCCAAGAGGCCGAACATCTGATTGAGGTGATCTGCGCAGCCATGGATATCACCAATTGCAAAGAAGTCGGCCGCCGGGCGGATTTGCGCGGAGGCAATATTTGCGGGTGCCGAACGGCGCCGAGGATCAAGCTGCGATAAGATGCGGGGTAGCAAGGTTCTGTCCCGGTGCGTTCAAGGCCGATGTTAAGGTGATCTTGCCCGAGGTAGCTGGACTGCGGCCGATATGCCACATGAAAATAGGATGAGCCTTCGACAAGCTTATAACCGCCGACAGCGCGTAACGGGTTTCTAGACATTGGCGCTGGCCCCGTCGAACCGGGACGATCTGATCGAGCAGACCCATAGAACCTTAAGATAAGCGGCCTATTGTATCAAAAAAAGATCGATCAAGCGGGGCCGCAACGCCAGCGCACCATAGGATGGCCAGGACCGCAGCGACTGCCATCTTTGTACAAGGCGCGCCGCATCACAGAGCGCGCTAAAACCTGTTGCAAAAACGGCATAAAGTTTGAAACAAGCGACCGGGTGGAGCGGGCTGGGTTGTGTCCTGCCGCCTGTGCAGGGATGCTCAGCGCAACTCGAAATACAGAGAGTCTCTTTCAACAGGCTCCGGTTAAAAGCGTTTAGGCGCCGGCCACCGTTCCAACATCAATTGCATATGTCGCTCGCCGTTTGCTTGCTAAAGGTTTGTCCATGTTTAAACATTTGATCGCCATTTCACTTTTGTCCTTCGTCACCGGCTGCGGTGTGGCCTATATCTCGCCCACCGTCTCTGAAGAAGACGGCAAAGTGCGCATTGTGCGTTTGACATCGGACACAGTAACGGCCGCGAACCGTGCCGCCTATGTCCCTAAAGAACTCCCAGCTGCATTTTTCCAAAACGCAGGCGGCGCAGGTGCACTGCGCGCGGCCGGTGCCACCCCCGCACCTGTTTCAGAGATCCAAACCCGCCCTGCCGACCTGGCGTTACGGGTGCCCAAGACACCTCCGCGCACCACCTATGATATTGGCGTTGGCGACGTGCTTCTGCTGGCCTCCCGTAGTGGGGGCAGCACTGTAGAGGAACTCAGTGGCCTATTGGCCGCGCAAAACCGCCGCCAAGGCTATACCGTTCAAGACGACGGCGCGATCGCGATCCCCGATGTCGGGCGCGTGACTGTTGCAGGGTTGACCCTTGAGGATGCCGAAGCCGCTCTGTTTCAGCGTCTTTTGGAAGCTCAGATCGACCCTTCCTTCAGCCTCGAAATTGCTGAATTTAACTCAAAACGCGTCTCAATCGGAGGTGCCGTTGGCTCCGCAGCCGTCATTCCGATCACCCTCACCCCCCTCACCTTGGATCAAGCTATTGCGACAGCCGGCGGCATCCAAACACCTGATCTGGAGTATGCATCCATTCGCCTCTATCGCCAGGGCGATCTCTATCAGATTCCGCTCGAGACCTATTTAGAGTCTCCCGACCTGCAAAAAACGCGGCTGGTCGCCGGTGACAGTATTTTTGTCGATACCGAATATCAGCTTGACCGCGCGCAGGCCTATTTCGCAGAACAGATCACGCTGCGGCAGTTCCGTCAGCAGGCGCGTGTACAGGCCCTTTCAGAACTCCAGGCGGAAGTGACCCTTCGACGGGCGGCGCTTGAAGAAAGCCGGTCAAACTTCGAAGCGCAATTGGACAATGATGCCATTGCGCGCGATTATGCCTATCTGACGGGCGAGGTCAGTGAACCGGGCCGGTTCATCTTACCCTTCGGCCGCACGGCCTCCCTGGCCGACGCGCTCTATTCTCACGGCGGCTTTGACACACAAACAGGCAACCCAACTCAAATCTATGTGCTGCGAGGATCCCAAGATACCAGCGAGACGGTAACCGCTTTTAATCTCAATGCAAAAAATGCAGCGGAGCTGATCCTTGCCACCCGCATGGAGCTACGCCCCAATGATGTTATCTTCATAGCGGAACAGCCCGTCACGAGGTGGAACCGCGTCATTACTCAGATCACCCCCTCCTTGCTGACCAGTGTCGCCAGCTCTGTAAATTAAGGGTCTCTGCCGCGCGCCTCTCTGATGGGGGGCATGAAGATGAACTTAAGGGGGGAGACATTGGCTGGGTCTCCCGCCCTATTATCTATGCTAAGGCAGCAAGAGTTAGCCCATGCATGGGGGACCGCGCGGGGCGACATTCCTTCGGCGCTGCGTGTACGTTATGGACCGTCAATAGTCGGCTCTCAGAGACCGCACCCTGTCATTATTGCCCACCCAGGGCACTTACATATTAAAGGACCGAGAATGTCGGATGCGCCTAAAATGGGCTGGTTCGTCGCACAGCTGCGCCCGAATGGGCTGGCACAAGCACGCGTGCATCTGCGCCGTCAGCGGTTTGAGAGTTTTTCTCCCGAGCGTATGGGCAGCCAATCGCTCCGGGGCCATCTTATGCAAAAGCGCCAACCCTTATTTCCAGGCTATCTTTTTGTCCAATTCAATCCAGACGCCCCTGGCTGGACTGCCATCAACAACACGCGCGGCATTGCTCGGCTTCTCTTGCAGAATCCACGCCGCCCCCGTGCGCTACCGCAAAGCCTGATGGCGGGTCTTCAGGCCCGCTGCGGGCCTGATGAGTTAGTAAAACCTGCAGATGATCTCGAGGTTGGGGACCAAATTCGAATCCTGTCGGGCCCATTTGCCGATTTCATCACGCAAATTGACCACCTCCCGGATTCCGAAAGAGTTGGCGTGCTGCTGGACCTAATGGGGCGGGACGTTCGGACCTCACTCCACCGCGGTCAGATCAGCAAGATGCGGTAACAAGATCGTCTACCTCAGAATTCGAATTTGAATGCTCTTAGGCTTTCTTGAGGAGTTGATCGTAGGCTTCAACATCCGTCCGGAACGTTCCCTCATAGGCCACATTCTCATTGTCCGCAGCGGAGGCCTGTAGCGTCCAATACGATTTGCCAGCTTCTCTAAAGATCCGAACGTCCAAAACTTCAGTCTCCCGCATATAGGTGCCAGATAAGGGTGATACCTGAAAGTTGGACCGTTTGCGGTTAAGTAGCGCGGGGGCCAAACGACGGACCCGTCGAAATTGGCGCGAAGCAAAGTATTTTACGGCAAACATGTAAGTCGCCATGAACAGCAAGATGAAACAGGCCAGCGCAAAAGTCGCCTTTATGGGTTGATCCCATAGTAGGACCCCCACGCCGATCGGAACCGAAAAGAAAGGCACAAGGAGTAAGGTCGCTATCGGGTTATCAAACCGGCCCCGGCGCCCCGCTGCCATGGCGACCGTTCGTACGGCGATATGGTGAAAATGCAGCCGATCCGGTTGGCCCGTTGCGCGCCGCGTAGCCCGCCTACGCAAGATGGAAAGGAGCGTGTCGCAGACAGGCCAAAAGAGCAGCAGCAAGATGGCCATGCCTGCCACAGAGGGGTTTCGCGCGACGAGAATAATCCCGAGCCATGCCAGAATATGTCCGACGCCATAAGCTCCGGCATCGCCAAGGAAAATGCGCCCAAAGGGCCAATTTAAAAAGAAGAAGCCTAGAACCGACACGAGCAAAAGGCCCGCCACAATCTGGATGTCTGTATCTCCAGTTTGACCCGCGATCGTGATAAAGCCTATGGAAGCAGTCATAGAATAAAGAGCGGAAAGTCCATTCAACCCGTCTACGAGGTTCAGGGCATGGCACGTACCAGCGGACCACAACAAGGTGATCAAGACGGCTGGGATAACCCATTCCAATAGTGCCCCCTCGGTTAGGCCTAAGTCCGGCACAAGAGACCCAGTAACACCAATCGCAAGGACTCCAGAAAGGAAAGCCGCAAAAAGCCGGTTGCGGGGACTAACATTGCGGTAGATATCTTCGTGTAGCCCTGCCCAGAACACGACAGCGCCCGCCGCGAGAGCGAAAAGAAGGTCGTGTCCTATGTCGTTGTAGTAAACCAAACATCCAAAACTGAGCCCGGCCATGATTCCAATCCCCCCCACGCGCGGGGTTGGCCGGCTATGTTGAGCCTGGCGCGCCGAAAGATCGCGCAGCATATGTTCATGGGACATGAGAAAATTTGGGCGCGCAATGAAAAGCATGCATAGCGCCATACTAATGATAAATGAGGCTCCAAAGACCAAGGGTTCGAACATAAAAAAACAACCTTATAAGAACGGGATCTGGCGCGACGCGCCTGCGCGCCCTATGAAAACAATACATAACCAAGCGCTCCGAAGAGCAGACGTAAGAAAAAGCAATTTGGAGACAGGCCCTTCGAAATTGAACCTGCATATCTGCAGTCGTTCCGGCACAACGCTAGAACCGACAGGCGTCGGCGAATAACAGCGTTGCGTAAGACGGCCAAAAATGTGGGATGATCGCACGTAATTCTCGTCCAGGTTGACTGTTGCTGTTTCGCAAGGGACTTGCCATTCCCAGAGCTCTTTAACAACTGTATATAAGCGGATATGCGCCCGTATCGCCAGATGAGAACAGCGGCACCCCCATGCAGCCTATGGTTGCTGAGGCCGCCCGGTCAAGTTCTGCTGTTGACGTAGCAGATAAATTCTAGGTCCCCACGTGTTAAAATACTGCGAGGGAGAACGATGCTCTGAAAGCGCGGGTCTATATTGCACGACACTATTTTGCTTAGAGGCGTCCTTTGGCGATGTCTCGCGCTGTCCCGAATAGTCGGTAGCATTGGGAGATGTTTGACGTTAGGAGACGCCAACGCAGTTGGTACCGGTTAGCAATAGACAATATGAAACAGTTCTCGAGAACAACAGGGCATCTCCTCAATGATCCTACTGACGGCGATGAAATTGATCTCGCCGCCTTGCTCCAAACTCTTTGGCGCGGCAAATTATGGATCGCCCTATGCGGATTTCTTATGCTGTTTCTTGGAGGTTTTTATGCCTACGGGATGGCCGTGCCGGTCTACACAGCCAAATCCGCCGTCGCCCTCGAGAGCAGGCAGGAACAGGTGATGGACATTGAGAGCGTCGTTACCGGGCTTGGCGGCGATCAATCTACAATTAACACCGAGGTCGAGGTTCTTCGTTCGCGCGGATTGATCGAGATGCTGGTCTTGGATTTGGATTTGCTTGACGATCCAGAGTTCAACACCAGCCTTCAGCCCCGCCCTCGGTTTTCTATTGGGAAGTTTATCGGAGCTCTGCGAGGCCTATTTGGCGCCCAAGGCACCCCCAGTGTCGTGTCCGAAAGAGCCACCTTGGACCGGACCATCAACGCAGTTCTTGAGACCCTTTCTGTCTCCAATCTACGCCAAAGCTTTGTTTTTGAGATTACAGCAACTACGCAAAACCCAGAGAAATCGGCAGCAATCGCAAACCGCCTTGCTGAACTTTACATCGAGAACCAGATTTCCGTGAAGTTTGAGAAGACAGAAGCGGCAACAGCTTGGCTCAGTGAACGGGTAAGTGGCCTGCAGGTTGAACTAGAGACGGTCCAAGCAGAACTGAAGAACTTTTCGACCAATACCGACCTCATAAATGCAGAAACACTTGCAGCCCTAAACCGGCAAGTAAAAGACCTAAGGGAGCGGCGTTTGACGCTCGCAGCCCAGACCGAAGCGGCCGGAACCCGCATAGAGAGTTTGCGCGATGCTGCAAGCGCGGGCGACCCGAACGCGTTTGCACAAATCGCTAAGGATTCATTTTTGGACCAGGCTTTGTTGCGCTTAGAGGAAGGGCGTGAAGGCGGGCAAGAGGCTTTCAATACGCGCCGCCAGGCGCTCATCACCCAGGCAGAGCTCGAAGCAACCCGCGCGCGCTCACAGCTAAGTGCCATTGAAGCTTCTATCGCTGATGTGACATCACGTATCGACAATCAGTCGCAAGAATTGGTGACATTGGAACAGCTCCAGCGGGAAGTTCAGGCTAGCCGGCTTCTTTACGAGGCTTTCCTAAGTCGGTTGAAAGAAACGAGCATACAGCAGGGGATTCAACAGGCCGATAGCCGCCTCCTCAGCCGGGCTGTCGTCCCCCCTACCCCCTCTGCACCGCGAAAGTCACGCATATTGGCACTTTCTCTCATTCTAGGACTAATGGGAGGGGCAGCTGCGGTGTTGTTGCGAGAGATGGCGCAGAATACATTCCGTACCCCAGAGGATCTCGAGGCAAAAACAGGATACACCGTGATCGGTCAAATTCCTAAGATCTCGGTGAAAGCCCGGAGGAATGTACTGGAGTACATTACTCAGAAACCAAACTCAGCAGCAGCTGAATCTGTGCGGAACTTGAGAACGTCGATCCTTCTAGCGAACCTCGATACGCCGCCGAAGGTCATTATGTCCACGTCATCTGTGCCAGGTGAAGGGAAGACAACTCAATCAATTGCTTTGGCGCAGAACTTTGCAGGATTGGGGGCAAAAGTGCTCCTTATTGAAGGGGACCTGAGGCGTCGCGTGCTTTCAGAGTATTTCTCTCACGATCACCCCCATGGCTTCCTATCCGTGATGTCGGGGGACGTCTCACTGAAGGACGCCACGGTATATGATGAAGGGCTGAATGCGGACATTCTTTATGGGCAAAGATCACGTGTAAATGCAGCAGATCTGTTCTCGTCGAAAACATTCAGCGACTTCATCAAGGAATTGCGCAACCACTACGACCATATTATTATTGATTCACCACCAGTCCTAGCAGTTCCGGACGCGCGCGTGTTGGGCCAGCTGGCTGACGCAATCATCTATTCCGTTAAATGGGACAGCGTCACCCACCGCCAGGTTTTAGATGGGTTGAAATCTTTAGAGAGCGTAAACCTTAAACCCAGCGGCTTGATCCTTAGCCAGATAGACAGGAATCAATTAAAGCGTTATGGCTACGGCGATAGCTATCAAGCTTATGCGGGATACTATACAAACTAATGCCCGTGTCGAAACTTGCCATAATCGATTATGGTTAACTCTGAGGCCAAGTATGCGCCCGATCGTTCTGGCAGTTACCCATAAGTTTGGTGCGGCGAATTGATTCACCCATCAGTCTTGCTCTTGCCCGCGCAGCCCCGATCATGATTCGTCATGTGGCACCGAATGAATGAGGTGCAGATATGGGACAGAATTGGGTGGGGACGGAAACTGCCAGATGTGATCTGGGAGATGTTCGGTTGAACCGGCGGCTCGAAGCAATGCTCGCGGCCCTTGGAGATCGTCCGGGAAAATCGCTGCCCACGGCTTTCCAAGACTGGTCGAACACCAAGGCGGCTTACCGTTTCTTTTCAAATGAGAATGTCAGCGAGGACAAGATTCTTGAGGGTCATTTCGCCGCCACTGGCTTGCGCTTCAAGGCCACCAACGGTCCCATCCTGATCTTGCAGGACACCACGGAATTCACCTTCAAACGGTCCGCTCCGGAGAAGGTCGGGTTCACGAAGATATCCACTGGGCGCAAAATGAAAGAGGGCCGATTTCAAAAACATGCCGTCTGTGGCCTCCTGATGCATGCCAGCATGGCCATTACGCCGGATGGACTGCCGCTTGGGCTGACAGCAGCGAAATTCTGGTCGCGGAGCAAGTTCAAGGGGACCGCCGCTCTTAAACGCAAGATCAACCCGACCCGTGTGCCTATTGAAGAGAAGGAAAGCATGCGTTGGCTCGACAATTTGCGCCTGTCCACCGAATTAACTGGGGCACCTGAGCGCTGTGTGCATATCGGTGATCGGGAAAGCGACATCTATGAACTTTACTGCCTGGCTGAAGAGCTCGGGACGGGGTTCCTGGTGCGTAGCTGCGTCGACCGTTTGGCGGAGGATGGCGGAACGACCATTGCCAAAGTGATGGCTGAGGTACAATCTAGTGGCACGCATGAGGTCCGGTTCCGCGATGCGCAGGGCAAGGATCATTGCGCCGTGCTGTCTGTCAAACACGAGACCATGACTGTTAGGCCCCCGATCGGAAAGCAGAAGAAATACCGGCATCAGAACCTCCAGATAATCCATGCCGAGGAACTCGATCCGCCAGAAGGCAGAGCGCCTGTCTTCTGGAAGCTGATCACGAACCTGCCGGTCAAGACCCATGCCGACGCCGTCCACAAGCTCGATTGGTACGCGTTGCGCTGGAAGATCGAGACCTTCTTTCGGACCCTGAAGACTGGGTGCCGGGTCGAGGAACTTCGCTTAGCCACGGCTGATCGACTGGCAAACTGCATCGCGCTGTGCTGCGTTGTTGCCTGGCGCGTATCATGGCTGACAATGCTCAGCCGGGAGGCACCGAAAGCATCGCCTGATGCCGTCTTCACCAACACCGAGCGCAGCCTTCTTGAACGCGCAAAGCCAGAACGCAGACGTAATAAATTACGCGATTTGGACTTCTATGTCAGGGCCGTCGCGAGGCTCGGAGGCTACCTCGATCGCACATCGGATGCGCCGCCAGGGACGACGGTCATATGGCGCGGCCTATCCCGCCTCGCTGATCTTGCCGAAGGCGCTCGTATCGCAGAGACACAGCCACCAGAGACTTATGGGTAACTTCAAGCCGATCGTTACCGCCTGCTGCGTGACGTAATGACCTCTTTAGTTCTGTCTTTATTGTCGTCGTTACTGACACCGTATGAGATAGGACGAGATATGCGTCATGAAGTGATTGTTTTGAACAAGCATGATAACCGCGCGGTTGATACCGCCTGCCTGATTTCCGCGTGATGACTTGGTAATCCCCCCTAAAAATAGTGGTGTTCAAAAGTAGAATTTTCTCGGCAAGATATCTGAGGAGATTTATGATGAAGAACGGACGATTTAGCGACGCAC
>Ga0209634_1002122_pt1 | contig 14048 bp, 6 predicted proteins | sample LinPmetageLP40_FD_184043 | JGI IMG/M metagenome (GOLD analysis project Ga0209634, IMG submission 184043) | Marine viral communities from the Pacific Ocean - LP-40 (SPAdes) (version 2) | ecosystem: Environmental > Aquatic > Marine > Oceanic | place: Pacific Ocean | collected 2010-08-26
TGATGCAAGCGCAGTTGGATTTGCAAACTGCGCAACTTGAGCTGCAAACTTTTGCAGGATTCAGTGATGAGGAAGAATTTTCATTCTTTCTTCCAGAAGAAATACCACAATTCGACATCAGCATGGAAAAGGCACTCGAATATGCGCAAGCCTATCGCTCGGACTTCATCGCTTTTGAAAGAAGACGGCTCGAAGCGGACCGCGAAGTCTCCCGAGCCAAGTCAGAGCGATTCACTGTAAACCTTGACGCATCCTACGGACTCAATAAACTTGATCAGACCTTGGAGCAATCGTATCGAGACCCGGCTGAACTCAGAGTAGTAGATGTGGGTTTCTCTGTCCCCATAGTCGATTGGGGCAGAAACAAAGCCCGTATGAAAACAGCCCTCGCCAACAAAAAGCTGAATGACTACATCATCCAGCAGGACAAACAAACTTTTGAGCAAGAAATCATCACATTGGTGCGTAGATTTGAAGTCTTGCGCATCCAGGTGGAAATCTCAAAAGAAGCCGATAATGTTGCCCAAGAGCGATATACAGTCGCCCAAAATCGCTACTTGATCGGTAAGATAGACATCACCAACCTCAATATTGCCCTGACGGAAAAAGATGCCGCAAAACGCAGCTATGTCAGTGCTTTGAGATCTTTGTGGACAGCATACTATGATCTGAGGAGACTGACGCTTTATGATTTCGCCAATGACAGATTATTGTATAATCCAGAATCGGATAGCTGATATTTTGTCTAAAGCAGATGAGGCATATCTATCGGAACATGCCAGAGAAATCGCTTTTAAAAAATGAATGGGGATTTTCTGTGGTAATTTAATCACCCAATAAGTCATTCCGACAGGAATCTTTACCATTATTATAATAAAATCAGGGAGATGGTAAAGATTTCTCCAATTTTCTTCGATTTCATCTCAGCAAAATTTACTCAATCCTATCCAAATGCTCCCTATTCCCAGTCATCTCCCAATGGCCCAATGAAATTGGAATATTCCCTATGCTATTCAGGTTATCTAGAAATTTTCTGATTTGGAACTCCTCCCCTTGCAATTCTTTCATTCTGGCAAAGTCTGCCATGGCACTTTCTACTAAGTATTTACCTGTGATGTAACTTGTTCCATAACCAGGTTGTCTGAGATATAGATGTTGCTCAAATATGAGTAACTCTTTTTCTGTTTTCATCCATCCTCTTGGCGTCCATTCTGAATGAATTCCTCCAGCTTCCTCCATCGTCATCTCGTTGGCATGTGCATATAGCGAACCTAGTCCTCTAGCCGCTCTCTGAGCAATTAAGATATAGACCATTTCTTTCACGCGTGGGTTATCATCATATAGTCCTGCTTGCATAAAGATTTCTTCAGCGGCTGTTGCCATTCCTTCATTTCTCGAATCAAAAATATTGTACAATACTGGACCTCTGCGGATCTCACTTGCATGTGGCTCGTTATCCATTCTCGCCAGCTCAAACCAGTGATAGAAATGTGAGTACAATGGTCGTGGATCATAATGCATAGTAATCCAGAAAAAATGGCGTGTTTCTTTTGGAACAAAATGCCCCAAGTGAGGGTCTAATGCTGGCTTGAAATACTCTTTAACCGTAACCAATTCGTCCTTGTCCAAGAAAGTCAAGAAACTTTCAGCAGAGGCTTCAGCCAGTTTTTGATAGGCTTCAGGCGAGTCTGCTTCAACCAACTGAGGCAAGTCTCTATTATTATGCTCTTCGAGTTTGAGCGCAGACCATGCACTCGCCAATTCACTCTTTAGTAGCATCACCTCATCGTCCCAAGTGAGTGGCACCAAGTGTACATTCTGTAAATACCATGTATAGTTTTCTTTACCAATCCCAGATGGACCAGTCTTCGTTTTTCCTTCTGATTCTAGCCATGAGGCAAAGTCATCAGTAGAACTGACAGCAGTATTGATTGCTGTCACCAATGCTTCATCTCCTTGAACACCCTCCAATTCTAATATATTTTTCAAGTCATTACTTTGTGTTTTGATATCTCGTATTCCCGCTATCCAAAGGTCTTTGGCGTTTCCTGTGAGGTTTCCTTTAGCCTGCTCATTAACAGACGGGATTACTCTAAGATCACTTAGTAGTCTCTCCTTACTTTCATCATCCAATGGGAAATCATATGTCCAAATCTCTGTGATGCCATGATGAGTTGGCCCTTCGTGTGCAGGCACATCACTCCGATCTGTCCAGAGTGATTTGTAATAAGCGGGATCTCTAACCCATGGCTTCAATATGTTGTGATTGAAATCATAGCCATTCATCTCCGCCCATACCACCATCCAATCTACCCGCTGATGTATTTCCCAGCTAGCAGTATCAATAGATATCAATTTATTTTGCAACTCCTTAAATTCAGGCCAGCGTTTTTCAAATGTAGCTGCAGTATAGTCAGGCGCATCATTTTTCATTGGAGGCGTTTCAAATGTTCTCCATTCTTTAAACAAACTCACTAAGTCATCATAATCAGAGGTGGTAAAAGCTTGAGGCTTTGGTGTAGCACTTACTTCTGAAAAATCATCCGCTTTAGGAGTGCTAGATTCACAGCCTACGATGAGTAGCGTCAAAATGAATGTTACTGCAATGAAATATCGGTTCATGTTCTGGTGATTTAGTTTTATGGAAGATAGGAATTCAAAAGCAATATGCCGAATTTATCCTTCCAGTATTGCAACAACACTTGATGAGTGGTTAGCCTCCAATATTAGGCACAAGACCGTTCACATCATATAGAACTATAGCCCATGAATCTTAGATTAATATTTACTAGTCTCTTATCGCTTATTGCATTAATCACCGTAGCACAGAAGCTTGACCTCGATCCATTAGAAAACCTCAACATAAGAAATGTCGGCCCAGCTAACATGAGCGGTCGCATCACAGCAATAGATGTAGTTGATAATAACACGAAGACCATGTATGTTGGTGCAGCCTCAGGTGGAGTATGGAAGTCAGAAAATGGAGGGTCTGCTTGGGCTCCAATATTTGATGATCAACCTACTCAGAATATAGGAGCTATTGCCATCCAACAGAGCGACCCAAACGTGATCTGGGCAGGTACAGGAGAGGGGAATCCAAGAAACTCTATGAATCTCGGAATGGGTCTATTTAAGAGTACTGATGTGGGATCGACTTGGGAGCATGTCGGGTTAGAAAAAACCAAGGTCATTCATCGCATCATCATCGATCCAGAAGATGGTAATACAGTATATGTCGGAGCTATGGGAGATCCTTTTGACCCCAATCAAGATCGAGGTCTTTATAAAACCACCGATGGTGGAATAACCTGGGATAAAATACTTTACACCAATGATATGTCTGGAGTAGCAGATATGGTGCTGGATCCACAGAATCCTAATAAGTTGTTTGTGGCCATGTATGAGCATAGCCGAACGCCCTATTACTTTACTTCTGGCGGTGCTGGTTCTGGTCTATATGTGACTACTGACAAAGGGAAGTCTTGGGAAAAATTAGGAGAAGAACATGGATTGCCTAAAGGAGACTTGGGTAGAATAGGAATCGCCATCGCCCCAAGTAACAGCAATAGAATCTATGCCAAAGTAGAAGCTAAGAAAAACGCCTTATATCGCAGTGATGATGGTGGTGAATCTTGGGCAGTCATCAATGACAATCCCAAGTTCACAAATAACAGACCATTTTACTTTCAAGATCTAGCGGTTGACACCAAGGATCCAGACAGGCTTTACAACATCTATCAGCCACTGTCAGTGAGTTATGATGGCGGGGAAACTTTCGATCCAGTACCGATGATTCCTGCTGACGAAACCAAAGGAATACATGCGGATTTTCACTCGTTTTGGGTAAACAAGAATGATCCAGAGCATTTTATTATTGGAGGTGATGGAGGGATAGGAATCACGCAGGATCATGGCAAAAGTTGGTACTTTCCAGAAACAATACCCGTGGCTCAGTTCTACCACATCAATGTGGATGAGGACATGCCCTACAATGTATATGGAGGCATGCAGGACAACGGAAACTGGTTTGGCCCAGCCTATACCTGGAAGCGTGGTGGAATTCGCACCTTATACTGGCAGTATCTTGTTGGAGGTGATGGATTTTATATTTCTCCAGATGCAGAAAATTCAAGGTTTGGATATGGCACTTCTCAAAATGGTGACCTCTATCGATATGATAAAATCTCTGGCTATTATCAGAGCATCAAACCTCATGGTGTTGACCATAAAACACCACTTCGATTCAATTGGAATGCAGGGTTCGCAAAAGACCCTTTCGACTCCAAGAGTTTATATTATGGATCCCAATTTCTCCATGTAACACATGACAAAGGCGCAACTTGGGAAGTTATTTCTCCTGACTTGAGCATCAATAATCCCGATCAACAGAAAGGTGATTATGGAGGACTGACTTTAGATATTTCGGGAGCAGAAATGTACAATAGCATCCTCGCTATTGCCCCTAGCCCACTTGATCAGCATACCATTTGGGTCGGAACAGATGATGGACAAGTTCAGCTCACCAAGGATGGAGGGAAATCTTGGAGCAATTTGACAAAGAACGTCAAGGACATGCCACAAGAAGGATGGATAGCTCAGATCAAAGCATCACAATACAAAAATGGAACGGCATGGATGGTAGTCAACAACTATCGAAAAGGTGATTATGCTCCATATTTATTCAAAACAGATGATTATGGAGAAAATTGGATGAGAATGGCTGATGAATCTCAAGTCAAAGGTTATGCCCTCACAGTCATTCAAGATCCTGTGCAATCCAATCTTGTCTTTCTAGGTACAGAAAATGGTCTGTGGATAAGCACAGATGAAGGTGAGCATTGGGTTCAATTTAAGAATGGATTTCCATCAGTATCCACTATGGACTTGGTCATTCAACAACGTGAATCAGCGTTGATCGTTGGCACTTTTGGGCGGTCGATTTGGGTTTTAGATGATTTACTAAGTCTTAGAGAAATAGCTTCTGGAAATCTCGACAAAGGAATCACTGCACTGCCAATGAATGATGCGGTACAAGTGAAAGGCTTATTTATAGCTCCTCCAGGTAATATTTGGAGTGGATTTCACACCACTTTCGAAGGTGAGAACAAAGTCTTCCAAAAAACCCAAATCCCCTTTTACTTAACTGATCAACCTGTAGAGAGCCAAGAAATCAAAGCACAAATTTACAATAGTCAAAATGAACTCATCAATACAGTGACTTATGAGCCCAAAGTACAAGGGCTTGACTACATGATTTGGAAACTGGATGAGACCTCCAGCAACCTTCCCGGAGCTTGGATCAATGATGAGTCGAGAGGCACACCCGTTCTACCAGGTGAATATAAGATTGTGCTCAAATATGGAGATTTGACAGATGAAACAAGCGTAAAAGTGATTAGTGATCCTCGGTTTGAACTAGATGAATCAGTAGATCAAGCACTCTATCAGTACAAGAAGTCGATTGATCAGCAAGTCGAGAAACTATCTGTCTTACTCAATGAAATTGATGATAAGATTGCTCAACTAGATACGTTGAAAAAGCAATATGTTAGTGACTCGAAAAAATCAAAAAAGATCGATCAATTCAAAACAACACTGAAAGAATTGAAGGCCAAGGGCAAAACGCCAAGACCAGATCGCCAAGTCGGTGCATGGCAAACCTTGACGACATCACCTTATTCTAAAGTGAATGATGTTTTGCAAATAGCGATGGCAAGAATGAATGTTCCTTCTGCTCAAGAAACACAATTGCTGGAAGAGGCCACACAACTGGTCGCAATCTTCGAAAAGGAAGTCAATGCCTTCAATAAAACGAAATGGAATTCATTTATGAATAAACTCAACTAATACGCTGAGGGAAATATTGAAATGACGCAACTCACATACATTCCTGCGTCATTCCCGCGCAGGCGGGAATCTAGATGATTATCACACTACTAAGCTGAAGATACCCTCGCTTCAGCCTCAATTTCTACCAAATATCCTTCCCCTACCAGTTTTGCCTCGACCAGTGTATTGGCAGGATTAATTCCATTGAAGCGCTCTCCATGGGCTCGTGCTGCTGCTTCCCAATCATCGATATTATTCACAAATATTCTAGTACGGGTCACATCTGACAATGTGCCTCCAAAAGTTTCGATAGCCCCTTGAATTTTGTCAATGACAAAGTGAGTTTGTGCTACAATATCATTTCCGCCTATCATATCCTTCCCATGGGTAGCTGTAGTCCCTGAGATATGAATTCGGTCACCATCTTTCACCGCTCTGCAATACCCCGCAAACTCTTCCCATACCGTACCACTGAAAATTTGTTCGCGATCATTCGATATCTTGGTGATTTCGAATGGCTTTGGTATCGAGGCTATATGATGGCTCAAATCACCAGACGCAGTTAGAAAGGGTGGCTTGCGATATTCATCACCACAATCCCCATGGATTGGTAGAAGTTCGTTTTGGGCTTCTTTGATCATACCCACATCCTCAGCTGACAAGTTGATGTCAAGCATCTTCACATTGTCATTGATATGTTCGCTATGACCGAGTCTAGCTCCAACAATAACGGCCGCAACCGCATCATTTTCGAGCATAAACCTTGTGGCAATATTGGCAATAGAAGATTTGTGTTTTATGCTTACTTTCTTGACAACTTCCAAAAGTGACTGATAGGGTTCCCAGCCTCCTGCATTGTCAATGAAACGCTTGTATTTCATCTCTGACCAAGTCTGTAAATCATCCTGCTGAGGTTCTGTCCTGCCTAACCACTTATCGGTAAGAAATCCACCAGCAAGTGTACCAAATGCCAAAATTTTGGCACCATATTGATTGCATGTGGCAGTCATATTATTGCCAGCACGCTGGTCGATCAATGAATGACAAACCTGATTACTTACTATCGGCATACCACTTGCCAAGGCGATTCTCAGGTGTGCAGCATCGAAATTCGTCACTCCAATATGCTTTAACAATCCTTCTTCCTTCAATTCATTCAAATAGAATAGTCCATCTAGCCAACTTGGATCAGCATAATTCCATGCATGAAATTGCATCAAATCTATGGATGATAACTGCATGCGATCAAGTGCCTTGTTCACAGCATCTTTCACATCTTGACGAGAGATTTTACCAGCCTTAGGTACCCATTTCGTAAACAACTGTGCATTATCACCCAATGGGTGATTCTTCTTAAACTCACCAGTGATGATTTCGCTGGATCCGTAATGGTCAGCCATATCAAAAGAAGTCAGTCCTGCCTTCACATAAGGCTCCATATGCATAGACGTAGCAACTGGGTCTAATATTTGACCATCTCGTTCCATATCTGCTATTTGCCAAAGACCTGTTATCACTCTTGATATGGTCAGATCTGATGCGAGTTCGATTGTTTTATTCATTTGTTATTCTTGAGGAAGATTATGAAATACACTTTTTAAATCAACGCCATTAGATTCGAGTTGATTCCATTTATAAACAAAAATGATAGAAGCGATAGACATAACGATCAACCAAATGGGAGTCGAATGAAAATACCATTCAGAGGCTTCGTTTGAAAGGTCTTTATAAGTATGAATGCCTAAAAATCCTGTCAGCGAAATAGTTCCGAGCCAACCAATAATCAATTGAACTTTTCTGTTTCTTATGACTTTGATGGAGCTCGCGAGTTCTGGATTGACTTTGGGGAAAGTTATCAGCGTGATACACATCAATAGGAAGTTGACCATCATAGAGGTCACCATTATATCTATTCCTAAAAAGAAATCTCCAGCAAAATGTGAGCCAAAGACCCCAACACTTGCCATCACTCCTGCGACCATCAGGGCTATATGAGGGGTGTGACGTTTTGGATGAATCTCAGCAATTTTAGCCGGGAAGATACCATCCTCAGCCCAAGCGAACATCAAACGCGAAACTGACAATAACATGGCTGGAAGGTCATTGATCAAAGCGATGGCAGCGCCAATCAAAATAGCTATCCCGAGACCTGAAGGCAACACATAACTCAACAACCCAGGTGCGGTGATGTCTTTGATCAGTGACTCACTCGCTACAAAACTCCAAGGTACGGTGTGATATACTGCTGCTGCGAAAAGGAAATAAAACAAGCCAACCGAAAAGATAGCCAATAGAATAGCTCTCGGCAAGTTTTTTACTGGATTTTTGGCCTCGCTCCCAGCCTGTGCGATTGAGTCAAAACCAATGAAACTGGAGAACAAAAGTGCAGAAGCAGAAAGAAATATGCGCCAATCAAATTCAGCGTATGGCATCGATGGAATGACCCTGTTCTCTTTGGCAAGTAACGCATTTTGAAAGTCAGAATCATCAAACACAAAGCCAGCCACAATCACAATAGCACCCAGACCGAACATGAGGAACATCATAGGAAGAAGCGCACGACTATAGGACTTAGCTCCTCTCACATTGATATATACGAAACCCCAAATCAGTATTAATGCTAAGCCAATTCTCACTTCTGGAGTCTCCAGCGAGTTTGACAGACCCAACCAACCTAGGTCAATCGTCACATCTCTTATGAATGGTACAGTAATGTAGGCGATGACACCAATGACAATGGACAACCCAAACCACTGTGAAAAACTAGCTACAAATCCCAAATAAGGATTGAGCCCACGGCTCGCATAAATATAACTACCACCAGCACGGGGCATGGCAGATGCCAGTATCGCATAGGCCAATGCAGCGAAAATGGCTGGAATAGCAGCAAATGCAAACGCAGGCAACACATAAGAACCAATTCCTGGTACATTTTTCTGTATCATGAATGGCACCACATTAATAGAAGCGCCAAGCATCGAACATACACCAGTGGCAGTTAGGGCGAGTAAGCCAATTTGCCTGGTCAATTTAGTTGGTTTAGTCATGAAGGTTCTCTGATCCATGTTCTGATTGACTATCTATTACACTCAATTATTCTCACATATTAGTTCTTGCTAAATTTTCTCTTTAGTTTCTATTACTGGATCATCTAGTAGCTTGAGTCCTTTGTTTTGAACGGCTTCATTCAGCTGATCTAACTTCTCATCATATAGCTTATCAAGACTCAGAAGTTCTGCGTCCATTTCTTTCGTCACCTCTTTCCTAAACTCCTCTGCCTGATCGGTTGGAGGGTAATCTCCGCGCTGTTGATCTGCCATCAGGAATGCCAATCTATTATTGATCCTGATACCGAAGTTCAACGGATCTTGATAGGCCTCATTCTTGGTCATATGGATATTGTTCTCAATGACTTCTAGCTCCTTTTTGAGATCATTTGCCATCTTACGAACTTCATCGAATTCAGAATCGCTTCCGATTTTTTCTAATAGGTATTTGATATCCTCTTTGGTCTTCCTAATGTCAATAATTGCCTGATGACTCTCACTGACTTTATCTCGCACTTTCATCAAAAAGTCAAATTGCTTTTGATAATCAGCAGCCGTGTTGGGAAGCCTTGGGTCTTTTAAAACCTTAAAGGACTGATCCATCGATTCTCCATTGACCGTAAGTCGGGCGGTATAGTTTCCTGGCACTGCTTTTGGGCCTCTATTAGGTGAGGAGTATAAAATCATACCTTTGAATTCTTTGAAGCCTGGATATCGCATGTCCCAGACCAATCTATTACCTCCTTTTTTGGGCTTAATCTTCATTTGCTTTTTCTTCGAGCTATTGGAGAAAGTAGTGATGACATTGCCAGCCTCATCCAATATCTGCATACTAACAGAGTCAGCGTCTTTCAGGTCTTTGAGATAATAATGGATCATGACACCATTGGGGTGATTCTCTCCAACTAACTTGGCGTTGGGAGATCGCCAACCTCCTGACTGATGAATTCTGTACGTATCATCAGGCTTGAATAGGTGGTGAGAACTTGCTGCAACTTTATCACTCAGCTGATGTAGTGGGGTCAAGTCATCTATCATCCAAAAGCTTCTGCCATGCGTGGCAGCGATTAAGTCATTGTCACGTACTTGTAGATCTCTAATAGCTACAATCGGGAGATTGAGTTGAAATGGCTTCCAGCTGCTACCATCGTCAAATGAAACGTACATTCCCCATTCTGTACCAGCATAAAGCAATCCTGGCTTTACTTTATCCACACGAATGGCTCTGGTGTAGTGATTCTTATCGATTCCAGCTGTTATTTTTGTCCATGTCTCTCCATAATCAGTGGTTTTGTACAAATACGGAGTATAGTCACCAAATTTATAACTAGTAGCCGCAACATAAGCTCCTCCTTTGATATGTGGATTGACATCAATACAATTCATCATGTTTCTCTTAGGAGATCCAGGAGGAGTTACATTCTTCCATGTCTTACCACCATCTCTGGTAACCTGAATCAATCCATCATCAGAGCCAGTCCAGATCACTCCTTCTTCCTGTTCCGATTCTGTTGCTGCGAAGATCGTCCCATAAAACTCCACTCCAGTATTGTCTTGCGTGATAGGACCTCCAGAGGAGAGCAAGGTCTCAGGCTCGTTGCGGGTAAGATCTGGGGAGATCACTTCCCAAGATTGTCCACCATTTTTAGTCATATGTAGGAAGTTACTTCCAGCGTATAACTTAGTATTGTCATGTGGACTAAAGAAAACAGGATAATTCCAGTTGAAGCGATATTTCATGACTTCAACTCCAGACCCAGCTGGATTATCAGGCCAAACATTGGTTGACCTCATTTGACCCAACGAATGATCCATTCGCATCATATATCCTTTGAAGGTACCCCCATAGACAATATCATTGTTCGTTGGGTCTGGTGCCAAATGTGCACTTTCGCCACCAGCTGTTGACTCCCAGTCTCTTTCAGTAATACTTCCTCCCGCATTTCGGTGATTGATTCTGATGGCGCTGTTATCTTGCTGAGCACCATAGATTCGATAAGGAAAACTATTATCTGTAGTCACTCGATAAAATTGAGCAGTTGGTTGATTGTGATACGTAGTCCAGTTATTCCCTCCATCATTGGAGACTTGCGCACCACCATCATCCGCAATAACCATGCGTTGGTTATTATTAGGGTCGATCCAAAGATCATGATGATCACCATGTGGTGCATTCTTGAGTTCGAATGTCTTACCACCATCCTTAGAAACTCCATAGCTTACATTCATCACGTAAAGTATATCCTCGTTTTGTGTATCTGCGGTCATGCGACTGTAATACCATGCCCTTGATCTCAAAGCCCTATTGCTGTTGACTTTCTTCCAAGTCTTCCCTGCATCATCAGATCTAAACACTCCACCATCTTTTGCTTCGATGATCGTCCAAATTCTTTCAGAATTGACAGGTGACACTGCGATTCCTACGATTCCCCAAGGTCCTTTTGGCAATCCATCATCTTCAATCAGCGTCCAATTATCACCACTATCCGTACTTTTATAAATCTTACTTTCAGGGCCACCACTATCCATTCGGTAGCCTACCCTTCTCATTTGCCAACTTGCAGCATACATGATGCGAGGATTGTTGGGATCCAAAATAAGATCTCCCGCTCCAGTCTTTGGACTTACATATAATATTTTATCCCAGCTATTTCCTCCGTTCTTGCTACGAAAGACTCCACGTTGTGCATTGTCTTTCCATAGATTACCGATAGCAGCTACATATACAATGTCAGGATTGGTGGGGTGTATTCTAATTCTAGATATATGTTCTGTGGCCTTAAGCCCAATATGTATCCAAGTCTTACCTGCATCAGAGGACTTCCACACGCCCCAACCGCTGGATACATTCCCTCTAAGGGTCTGCTCACCTTCACCTACATAGATGACGTTAGGGTCTGATTCAGATACGGCTATAGCCCCTATTGAACCTCCAAAATATCCATCAGAGATACATTCCCATGTGGTACCTGCATCTTTCGATCTCCAGACTCCACCGCCTGCCGTTCCCATGTAGTAGAGATTGTCATTGCCCTTGACGCCAGTGACAGTTCCGGCTCGACCTCCTCGATATGGCCCGATTGATCGCCACTTCATGCCTTCATAAAGGGTTTGATCATAAGATGTGTTTTGGCTAGCAGCAGCCTTCTTCTTTCGTTGTGCGTCTGCAGTGAAAACCGCTAGAACTAATGATAGCGAAATTACTAAGTGTCTAAGTTTCATAAGGTGAGGATTGATTCTAAATGTAAATTAATCAATTGTCTGAAATAGCGAAGGATAATTTATTTCAACGGTATTAATGGCCACTTACAAGCTACGGAAAATGGTTCAACTGGCCGAAGTTAGTGAAGAGCTGAAGAGGATGAAACGATGAAGTGAATGCTAGTCCTAGAAGGCATCTTCCTTATGAAAATAAAAATGCTCAGAATAATACTTTATGATTTCGCTAATGACAGATTATAGTATAATCCAGAGTCGGATAGCTGATACTGTCATATCTCTCTGCCAAATGATTTTCTGACCAGTTCTCCTTTGCTATTGATATTTAAGGCACTATAGATATTTTTTATGTGACTTCATACCGTATCAATTGATATGTGAAGTTCGGTCGCTACCATCTTATAGCTTTTCCCTTCGACTATCTTTTCATTCTTATTTTAATAAATAAAAGAACAAACCCACTATCTTTAGAAGAAGTGTTTAAGTTGATGAAGTACATTTTTTTCTTTTTAGTTATAATTACCTCACTGCAAGTCTCCATTGCACAGCAAAAGTTATTGGCTGAAGAAATCGTTAAATTTAAACAATGTTCAAAACCCATCAGATTTTTTAGCCAACTCATATGTATAAAATAGTACTGATCTTGTTTGCCATCACTATGATCTGTGTAAGCGATAGTCTATGCCAATCAATTGAAGCGTACGACAGCAACGATTTTGACTCCTTAAACCAATGGAGCCAAGAGGAGAAAGAGCATTTCAAAAAAGCCCTTTCTTTTCAAGAAATGCCAAATTACAATAGAGATAGTGCAAACTTCTACTATGAAAAAACAATCACTTTATTAGAAAATAAGAAACAGAAGGAGCCATACTTATTCGCTCAGGTTTACAGAAATTGGAGCGATTACAACATCAGACATTTCTCATTCTCCATCTTAGACTCCCTTGCGAAAACCGGTTGGAAATACGTTGAGAAATTACCAAACGATAGTGACAACCAAGTCTTCCTTTATAGTTATTTGGTCAATTGGTCAAAGATAAAGTTAGAATCAGGTGACTTTGATACTGCTATCTTACTATTTACAAAAGCATTATCCAAAGTAGAAAATGTAGAAGATGAGGAATTGGCGGCAAACATCTCAATGAACAAAGGTTGGTTTTACAGGCGTCATAATTTGACATCAGAGAATGACCTCAGCCTGAAGAACTTGTACAAGGGTTTAAGTTACTATGGCAACCAAGATATAAAAAAGCACCATTTAGAGCTCTTTAATATTTACAAAGGGCTTGTAGGTGCATACATACAAACTAGCCCAGATTCTACTTTCTATTACTTAGAAAAAACTGCATCTGTGATAAAATTCAGTAAAAACCCATTAGCCTATGCATGGTATCACTCTTGTTATGGTCGCGAATTGATAACCGAACCCACAAATACAGAAGAAAAACTCAGCGAAAAACAAATAGAAAAAGGGGAAACAAACATTCTCGAAGCCTTGAAGATATTAGAGACTTACCAAGTAAGAAACACCACTGTAGAGCCTTATTGCTATGGTTTACTGGGGGACATATACCTACAAAGAGCACAATCTGAATTGGCCATCAGTTACTACAAAAAGAGTGTCAAGGGGTATATTGACGCAAATTACAGATTCTCGGCAGGTGCCATGTTGCAATTCATTTCTGACACATACTTGCAACAAGGTAATTTAGATAGTGCATTATTTTACTTCAAGGAATTTCATAAGGAGTCGGTAAAGTTTGAGCAAGAGAAAAATCAACGCAGTCTAAGAGAAAGTGAATTACAGATTGACGTGCTAAAGCGAAACAAAGAGCTGAAACTGAAAGAAGATCAGGCATTTTTGTACGCTATTGCCATCGGTGTTATTGGTATCATTCTAGGCTTCCTCTATTTTTTCTATAAAAAGCGACAGGTGCGAAACCGCGAGTTGCA
>Ga0209634_1002124_pt1 | contig 14045 bp, 24 predicted proteins | sample LinPmetageLP40_FD_184043 | JGI IMG/M metagenome (GOLD analysis project Ga0209634, IMG submission 184043) | Marine viral communities from the Pacific Ocean - LP-40 (SPAdes) (version 2) | ecosystem: Environmental > Aquatic > Marine > Oceanic | place: Pacific Ocean | collected 2010-08-26
CCCGTTGAAATTCCCACATTCGCCACATCAATACTGCCAACAAAATCAACATTAGTACCGCCTGTCGGTATAGAAATCACCGCAGTGTCCGCATCATTCTTAATGGTTATGTCGTTTGTGCTGCCTTGGCCCGTAAGAATTAAACCTTCTGCGCTGGTATAACCCATAGCGGCATTGTCACCAGCCGCCGTGTCACTGGTCGCCTCTACCGTGCCACCCGTAATTACGCCCGTGGTTGTTAATGTTGACGCGCCATCATTAACAAATATGTCCGCTGCAGACGCAGTGATAAACACCTCACCGCTACCGCTAAGATTAATAGCATTGTCAGAGTTGGAGCTTTCTGTAACAGAACGGGTAAGAGTAGTGCCGCTGGAAGTGAAAACACCGCTTCCTATCTCGAAGTTAGTACCGTCTTCTATGGCATAACGCACCGTTTGACCGTTGGTGATTCCAGCTTGTGCAAAGGTTTGATAACCTGACAAAGCACTGCCCAAGGTAATCGTTCCAGTACCCGTAGTGCTGGTAGACATTTTTGCACGATTTCCAAGAACAACTGCCATGTTATGCTATCCGTATAATTGCATTACTCGCGTCTGCCGCAGGAAAAACAATAGTAAAGTCACCAGAACTTGCGCCTTTATCTGCTCCAAAATCTAACACACAAACTGAAGGATCTCCACTTGCTGCTTCATTAAAAATTAATGCGCCACGAACACTAGAAATAGTTACGTTAGAAAACACCTCATCTGCAAAGTCTGTAAGGGCCGTTGTTCCACTTGTGGTCGGAGTAACACTTGTTAAAAAGTTACCCTTCGCAGTATAATTTGTTCCTGTGATTTCATTACTACTAGTATAAGCTGTCGTTGCTGCATTAAAACTTGCGCTGTTATTATACAAAGCTAATTTAAACTGATCACTAGCAGCGGTGAAATTATGGGTTCCTGTCATCAGTTCTTTTTTGAACGAAGTACACAGGAAGTTGCCTGAAAAAGCCATTACATTTTCCTTATATATTCGGCCAGCGTAGGATGACCAGCTTCTTTGATTGCATTATATACAGTAGTTCTGTCACTTTGAACAGCCTGTTTCATATAGACAACAAGCAGCTTCTCTATGCTATCACGGTACGCAATAGCCTGATCTCGTAACGCAGGGTGAGCATCTTCAGAAAAAGCAACGATCTTACCTACGCAACGGTGCGCTACTTCTTCAGGAGTAGATCCCCGATTGTTCGTTGTTTGAACATCAACTTTAAACTCTCCAAAAGACATATTATTCATGTTTTAGGTTTTCTCAAAGGTCCATAACGGTATTCATCAGAAGTTTCCTGTGCTTCACCCAAGTTTTTCAATCTAGAAAGACCTTCCATAAATCTTTCATTAAACATCTGCATCGTTTGCATTTCGCTTTTCATGTAAGTATAGGCTTCTAAAAGAGCACCATATAATAAAGTCATTTCTGCGTTTTCACTGAGCCATGTGGTTCCGCTTTCTTCTCCTACAGTTATACTTGAAGGCCGATAAAAATAACTCAACTCAGCTGTATATGAAGAATTTGGTGTAGGACCAATTAAAAAATTATCTACATCAAATTGAGCATAATACTTCGGTACACCCGTCGTAGTAGGAACAGGGGAATATGTCTGCACAAAATCTAAATCTTTAAATAACAAAAAAACTTTAGAACTACTTACCGAAATACTTAAAGAAAACGGTGCTAAAAAATCGCTAGGTGCTGTTAAAAACTGGTTACCAGAAGTCATAGTTCCTTCTGCATTTTTTTGAAACAAACTTAACTGAACATTTTTCAATATTCTTTCTTCAGCTATTCTTATAAAAATAGGTAAGTTAGCCACGAAGCTAGTCTCAGTGTTTTCTGTATAATCTTGTATTGCAGATTTTAATTGGGCGTATGTAAAACTCATGATGTTACAACCTGTACTGTTCCTATTGAAGTCACCGCTTGAGTAGATCTATTATTTATAAACGGAAACACGTTTTGGCCCACCAAAACAGTTAAGGCTTCTTTTTGATCAGGTCTAGGATCAAACAAGGCTTGAGGTTCTGAAATAGCAGGTATTGGATCTAATTGTGGGTGTTTTGTTTCAAAACAATCTGGACATGTTTTCAGGTTATTCCACTCCTTACGAAGATCGAAATAATCATATTGTTGACCACAGCGGTCACATAATGCTAACGCATATTTTCCTGAAGCATAAGAACTCATGATATAAACGAATAGTAATCTCTGCTAGGGGTTAAACTTAAACTCGCACGATCGCGATCTTCTGCGGCAGCGCGTTCGAACTCTTCTTCGTACACAGCTTTTAATATTTGAATTCTATCCGGCGCACGTTTCATACTCAAATAGTAAGCTAATCCCGCTGCTAAACAGGGATAAAATCTAAAAGGAACTTCTAAAGTATTTTGAGACGCATCTGCATCATCCATGCGGGTTAAACGATCAAAAACAAGAGTGTATTTACTTGAAGCATCTGGTAAAGGCCAAATTTTTAGTGAAGGGCTAATTAATCTATCTACATAAAATTGTGTAGGTCGGCCCTCTGTTAATTTAGAGGGAATACTTAAAAAAGCATCACGACTTACACGAGATATAGATATATCGCTTTGGTTAGAAGTTCCTGCATTTGTTCTCACAACCGCCGACAAAATATCAATAGTATCTGTACCGAGGCTATACGCCTCGGTACTTTTTATTAAGCTCACCGTAGTTTGAGCTATTGTCCAACGATTCAAGCCCCTATTAGCCCAATCAGCTAACATCAAATTTAACGAACGCTGCGCTGTTTTTAAGTCGTACCCTGTACGAACTTCTATACCACACCGTTCAAAAGCCTCTTCAATGTAATCAGCTACATCTAACTCAAAATCTGTAGAACCTGAAATCGTCATAGTTATTTCCTAGCTTTGCCGCCTCTAGCCATTCTTTTACGGGGACCACCTTTAGTTCCCATGCCGCCACCCATCATCTTTTTACGGGGGCCACCTTTAGTTCCCATGCCACCGCCCATCATCTTTTTACGAGTGCCTCCCTTAGGACTACCCCCTTTTAATTTTTTACGAGTCACAGCACCACCGTTTTTGAGTTTCATACCAAACATTTTGCTCATACGGTCTTTTGCTGCTTTGTTTTTCTCTGAAGGAGTAGATCCAGGCTTACCCTCCGCAGCCTCAACCATTTGATTCTGCCGTGCTAAAAGTACTCTTTTCCTTTTAGCCGCTTCTTCACGCTTTCTTTTCTTTTCAGCGTCTCCTCGTAAAACGGGTCTTTTAGAAGTTCTAGGGGCCATACTACTTTTCCTTTTCTGTGTAGATGTTGTCAAAAATTCTGTTGATATCTAAAGTATAGTCTAAGTCTGATTTAGAATAATGTATGTGTTGAGAAGGTTTAAAATCTGGTGCACCTTGACCAGTTTCAAACCATGCTGGATGTGTAACTCTTACTCTATTATTAGGTAAAGCTACAATATTACCCGTCCAAGAACCCGCCTGTAGAAGTTGCAATACATGCGCTTGTTTATGTTGTGCTGGATCGTCCGCTACGTCTGTATCTGTGTAATCTACCGTAAACAAGTATTTAGCGGGGTAAAACTCTCCATCTATTTTAGCCATCCACGGACATGGCGTAGCTCTATCAAGCACATAAACAGCATGTGTGTGCGAAGGACAATCCCAAGGCTGCACTTCATGCACTGCCATAGGTTCAGGCCATCCCTCACCTAATTCATCAGCTACTAGGGCGGTAATAGGCATTCGCGCCCACATCGCCCCGCCGTGGACATTGTCATACTCTTCTTCTGTAGACTCATGCCCTGTAAAAATTAATTGAAAACTTAAACATCTATTAGGCATCGTAGTTACGGCTATTGCCATAGCATGTAAAAACTCACCATGATACTGTTCATGATTGCAAGTATATTCTCTTCTCACCCAACAATTGAAATGAGGAATGTTACTTTGCAAATAAGGCATTATCCGTACGGACCTTTGACAACTTTTCCGCAAAACTTCTTTTTGTTAAACATCCCACCATTTTTTGCATTTTCTCGTTTAGGGAACCCTGCCTTCATGTTAGCATAGGCCGCAGGAGTAACTGTAGAGTTACTCACAGAACGAGAAGTTCCTGCTTTTTTTCGTTCATTCATATTATGATAAAGACCTTTAGGTTTCCCCATCTTACCCTCCACTTGTTTGCGTTCTTGCCCACGAGTAATAGTCATTAACATTTCCACCGTTTGCGAGCTTGTCTTAAACGGCTATTTGGGTTTTTAGCCGCTTTAGGAAACATCTTCATTTGCCCTGCCGAACGTGCACAGTAAGACTTACGCCTATTGGCTGCTTTACTGCCTTTTTTGACTTTTCCAGTAACTGCTGTTTTGAGTTTAGATCCTGGATTAGCTCTGTTGTGAGCACGAACACCCTCAGGAGTCATTCCCGCCCCTTTTTTAGTGGGGCGATAATGTTTTTTATTGCGCTTTATAGGTTTGTCACCAGACACGATTAAAATTCTTTTCGCATTTCAAGAATAATCGTATATGTATCTGCGCTAGTATGGCCGACTGTAGTAAACATAATATCTCCTGTTTTACCAGATCCAGAATTATTCGTCAAACCACCAAAGCCTGTGTAATCTTGATTACCACTTTGATTTTCACCCAGCTCAATACATAAAAGATTCGTAGTCGCATCCCATAAAATTTGCACCTTCATTCCAATGCACTGCCACCAAATGCGCTCTATTACGACACCCGTACAAGCATCTCCGTCAGAGTTATTAACTAACGCTGAAACATCGACTTTTTTTACCGCAGACTCGCCTGAACCATCAGAGATATTAGTGAACTTTTGAATGACTCGTTTAGAACCATCAAAAAGCGTTTGTGTAGCTATAGCATCCGCCATATTACGCTCCTATTTATGCGATTTGCACATACTCAATGATGAACGTAAACGAACCCGCAGTTGTTGCATCTACTGTATTTGTTATGTTGCAGAAAATTGTGCGCTCAGCTGAAGTGTATTGAGCAGAAACGGGAGCCGTTGTTGCGCTTTGAGTAGTAGCAACCAAAGTCGTCGTCGTCACATTACCTAGGACAACGGTTGTACCGCCATCTAAAATTTCATCAGTAATTGCTGCAACAATTTGTGCGCCAGAGCTAGAAGTTCCAACTTCATAACCAATATCACCTGTACCGATTACTGGAGCAGTAGCACAGAAAATTTTGATATTTGTAATGATAGTGTTTGCTGGCTGTGTAAATTGACCAATAGCAGGACTATCTCCCGCTGTAGTATTTACTGTAACACCTGTCGCATATCCAACGTGCTTTACATACTTATTAGTAACGATTCCAGTAGAAGCTGTGCTTGCAATAGTAGTTTCTGCTCCAGTTGTAGCATTTGTAGAAATTACTTGAAAGCCGCCCTCAGATCGTACTGGACCTGAAAAAGTAGAATTACCCATGTATATCTCCTGTCGTGGGTTAAGTCAGCCACACAGCGCGGCTGTCAGGGATAAACAAAACATACAATAACTTGAAACAAAAAGAAAGGGGCGATCTAAAAGACCGCCCCTACGGGTACAAACTGGGAGGAACCGTACCCGTTTTGTGTTAGGCTCCAGGAGAACCGAATACACAACGTGGATCTGAAACACCGAAGCTATAACGCTCGCGAGCTTTATAACGGACATTGCCCGTATCAAAATCGCCTTCCATAGAAGTTTTAACAGCAGCACGTTCAAAGTGTTTGAAACCATTAGGTGCATCTGTTTTAATGAAAAATGCGTCTGTGTCTGTTAGGAAATGGTTGACCACATATCCCTCAGGCAGCATACCCATATTTTTCATCGCGTTAGCATCGTTGTCTGAAGTTCCCGGACGTAGATTACTTGCCATCAACCGTTCAGCAACAAACTGTAGGGCGGGTGGAATAATCAACTTACGACCTTGAAGCGCGATTTTTAGGCCGCGCTCATCAATAAAGGCCGCAATATCAATCAACGACTGCTCTAAAGAAGTTTCATTCAAGTCTGCTGCTGTACTCAGCTCATTAGCAAAGTTGCCTCCGCCCACAGTGGGGTGATCGGTTGCACATAGCTCTTTACCATCGCCAAGAGCAAAACCACTGTCGAACGCATTGTTCAGCACAGCCGCCGCTTTGACTTGTTTGGTGTTAGACATTGAACGAGCAAGCGCACGGGTGTAACGAGAACTAAGTCGGTCGTAAAGGTTATCCTCTACAGCTTCTTCAGTGATCGCAAACGCAAGGGCGATTGTTTCGTGTGTGTAACGAGCAGTGAAGGATTCATTCGCAGTATCAAAAGAAACCGCAGCACCCTCTCCCTTTACAGGAGCAGCACCGAATCCAGACAGCATAACTTCCTCTTCAAACGCTCGGTCTGAAGATTCCGTTTCGAATATTTCGGCATGTTCGTTATCATACCGATCATACTCCAAACCAAACAGAGCATGTAGTCCAGGCTCTAATTCTTTAAGGAGTTGGGATCTTGCAATAGCCATATCTATTTACTCCTTAAAGGCCAGTTGTGGCGGTGTGGAAGGGAAGATTCAACTTAACCAACGCAATAACACCCGCAGCGGCATAATCGATGCCTTCGACATCTTTAAAACCCACTATACGGAAGTTATCTGTAGCAGTAGTTGCTCCAGCAGAAGCCACCGAAAGTTCTCCGATAGAAATGCCTGTTGAACCATTTTCTGATCCAAAACCAGCGCCTTCAGCGTTAGAATGGATAAGTGCTGTTGCCGTAGCAAGATTAGTTAGCGTAGCATCGCAACTAATTTCGTACACTTGAAATGGATTATCATACACAAAAACCGTAGCTTCTGTGCCAGACTTCAACGAAGCTGTTGCTGGATAATTTGGTGAAAAGGTTGGCGTACCGTCAAGTGCGATATACTCACACCCTGCCATAACACCTAGAATCGCTACCGAACCGCCGTCTGCCGCACTTACGTCTACAAGCCCATTAGTAAGAGGAATCACCATATCGCCTTGAAAAATAGAGCTAGATGATCCTGCTACTCCAGGAATTTGTACTTTGTAAGGTGTCATCCCGTTGCTGTTCGGTGTTTGACCTAGATTATTATGGGGCCGCAAACCAAACGGCGCATCAATGTTTGCCATGGATTAGACTCCTAAAAATTTACTCGGGATTGTTTCCGCCCCCGAAGGTTACACGTGACTGCCTATCAGGTTTACTAATAGGCATGGAAGGATGTTGCTCCCGCATAAGATCATTATCAACAGCGATCATTTGGTCGGAAGTTTGCCGACGATAGTGGTCGTTGCGTTGTTGACGAGTTTCTACAGGGAACCTAGCGAGCACCAAACCACCAACACCTATAACTCCAGCATGTTTACCATCTTGGACTGTAGGTGATTCGAAATCAGGGTACTCATCAGCGCGAACAAGTTCAAAGCCTTCGCGTAGGCGAGCAGATAGGTTTTTGCGATCATCGTAGCCCATGACACTTTCACGGATCCAACGGTGGACAAACCCCTCTGGAGGGGCAGGAGCGTCTAATGCAGACGGGGGTCGCCAAGGTTTAAGGCGAGCAGTTTTTTCCCTTGTTTGGGAAGAGCGTGGGTTTCTATCGGTCATTCAACCATCCTCACGAATTTTGCATACGAAGCATTTGCCTCGCATAATCTTCCTTCTTTATACCCAACTTCTTGACAATAGCAAGTTGAGAAGGAGTCAACTTTACTTGTTGTTTGCCACGACCCGAAGAACCTCGGTTTGCTGCACCGACTGCTGGGCCACTTCTAGAAGAATTATTAGATTTTTTTGCGAGTTTATGGGGAAACTCTTCAGCCATTCGCCGATCAAGTTCTGAGTAGTAATCATCGCTAGTCGGATCGTAACCTTCAGATTCAACCATGTTTTTGTGAAAACTAAACGCAGTCAAAGTCATAGGTTCGTCAGAACCGAACCATTCGTTCTTAGCAGCCCATCTAGTGGCTTTAGGATCAGGGGGTGCTGGTTGCTGGCTTTGTGCCGCCTGTTGTTGAACAGGTTGCTCTACGACTGTTGCAGCTTCCTCTTGGCGTTTTTTAGCTTGAGATAGCCTTTCTGTTTGATTCGCAACAGTAGCCATTTGTTTTTGAACTTCAACTTGTTTATCTACATCGCCACGATCTATAGCTTCTTTTAATGAACTATGCAGAAGTTGTTCTTCAGCAGTTAACCTATTTTCAAACTCTTGTACAAAAGATTTATCTAAAGAAGCTGTGTTCTTTTTAGATTCCTCTAATTGAGAGTGAACAGCTTTAGCATACTCAGTCGCCGCAGCTTCACGGCGTTCTGCTTCACGCATTTTAGCTGTCAATTTGCTTATGCGCTTTTTAACGCCATCGCTATAATTTTCTAACTCGTCTGAATCTTTAGAATCATTTGAATCATCAACTGAAGAATCTGATTCTTCGGTTTCAACTTCTACCTCAATTTCAATTTCATCTTCTTGATCTTCGTTTAGTTTTTCATTTGGCATGGGGTTACTCCATGGTTAGAGGTGTAAAATATCATCTGGGCTACCAATAGTAGCAAGTATCTCATCATCATTAATGATTCGAACTTCGCCACCTTCAATTCTGAATCGACTTCCAGCATATTTGCCAAAAATCACCCAATCTCCTGCTTTACACCACGGTTTAGCAGTACCGAATTTATCAGAATCATTATAAGCCAACGGGCCTACTCGCAAAACATAAGCACAAACTGTACCTACAGATTCACGCTCGCGAGTTTCTGAAGGCAAAATTATCCCACCATCAGTTTGTTTTCTTCCCTGAAAGGGCAATAACAAAATCCGCCAACCCGTAGGTTGCGGTAATTTATCTATAGCTTTTTCAGAAAGTTTAGAAGGGTCTAAATAACGCTCTTCTGCTTTAACATAAGCCTGTTGTAGAACGCCTTCTTTGACTTCTACAGGTTTTGTTTTAGGCTTTGCTTTTGGTTTCTTTGATTTTTCTTCATAGTACTCTGGTACTAACAACTTATTAGTCATCTATATCTGACACCCTATTTAGCAGGTCTTTAAGATCCTGTTCAGTTTGAGCAAGTTCCGCGAGCTTGGCTCGCAGTTCCTTGAAAACGGTAAAATCAGCAACAGGGCCGTGACATATACAATCCTGATATGATCTTTGCCGTTCGCGAACACTCTTAAGCATGTTCTCGTAAAAGTAAAGGTCGTTCATAAGTTGGGCATACTCCTAATAAATTGATTCTGCGTGGTCTAAACTTAATCGTACAGGTAAACAGTACGCAACTGCTCTATCTTTAGTAGATATTCCATGTGTACTATACCGTTTAACTAAAGATTCAGCCACCTTGTTACAGTAATTGACTTGTTTGAAGTACATATCATCAATCACTAAAGTACGCTCGTCCCCATACCCTAAGTATAGCATAAGGACAAAAACGTGCATGTTAGAACATTAATTCAAAATGAGGAGCATCGATAAACGGCCTACGTCCTTGTGATCTACGAATATCGATATAGCTGTTCATTGCGTTTTCTGCTGTACCCGACCACAAACCAAGATCATCAATAGTCCACGCAGCACCCCACCGCAGTTTCACACCCGATGCTTCAGCTGCTTCTTTCATAGCATCTGCGATTTCATCGTATAGGTTTAATTCCCACCTACCGCCATCGCAATAAGCCATCAAATCAACAGCATTACCATCAATGTGTTTCGATTTCATCGTTTGGCTTGCACCTTTTGCAACTAGAGCTTTTTGCTCTTCTATAGTTCGCAAACCACAGATTACACTAAAATCTTGTTTGGTAACACCTATCGCATATTTAACAACACTCACAAGGTTTTCATTCACACCTTCAAGTCTTGATAAACTTCGTTTTCCTAATCTATACGCCATTATTTTCCACCACCGCCTTTACCGCCTGTTTTCCTCTTATTACGAAGAGATTTATTGCTAGTCTGAGAAGCATAGCCAAGCGCGTTATAACGTCTAACATCATCCATTGGTGCTCCACCTTGCTCATACAAAGAACCCGAGGGTAGTTTAACTTTTCCAGTTAAACTCGAGGGTTTTCTCAATGCTCTTTGTGCGACTCCTGCTCTCAAAATATCAGGAACGCCTTTTTGAAAAGGCTGCACAGGAACGCTTCCTCGATCTGAGGTTTTAGATGCAGGTTTTACAAAAGGTTGATTCGGCATACCATCATCACCATCTCTGTACAAAGAGGTTAGGGACTCGCCTTTAGGTCTTGTACCTTTTGGCATATTACCTAATCTATCTACAACTTTACCATTTGTTCCATACTTCGCCATAATTTCATCCTTACTTTATTTTTTCCCAAAGAACCTACTTACAGACCGCATACCTATACTAGCACTCACAATCCCACCTAGCGCGATTTGATACCATTGAGGCATAACTTCTAAAGCTGCAAAACCTCTTGCAACGATATCATTTCCCCAATCACCACAAAAAGCCAATATAAGCGGGATACTAAACAACAAAGTGATCCATTCATCTTTCCATGAGTTTTGAGTACCCTTCATAGCCTCAATATCCCAATCAATCTCACCCGTAAGCTGCTTTTTTCGCACCTCCGCTTCGGTAAGTTTGAGTTGAGTCTTACCATCAATAACCGATGTAGCAAGACCCGTGAGACTGCTAATAAGTTGCCCTATCATTTCTCATGCGAAAGCCATACGGCAAACGCTCCCGTCATTGCACCAGTCACTACAGAAATTAAACTGGCCTGTTGTGTGGATAAATCAGGTTGTGTCAATGCCCACTCTATACACCTAACATAAACTATTGTCATAGTGAACATCATAAAACGAGGAAGAAGTTTGTATTCTAGAATTCTAGAAAAAGCTAACTGCATTTAAAAAACTCCCTTAAAACTAATCCCCGCTAACGCCGCACCACCGCCTCGGCTAACTTGGCCTGAACCCGCTTGGCCGCGAGTCGCATTTAACCGAGCAGCATTTTCGCCAGACTTAGGCGAACCCTTAGAACGCTTAACTCTACCTTTAACATTCGCTTTAGCAACATCTGCCGCTTCTTGTTGCAGATCTTTGTCTGTGATTTTTTCACCTGTTTTGCTATCGTACATCGCTTCAGGATCATAATCCTCCGGCATATCTTCTATAGCCATCTGTAATGCTTTTTCAATACCCTTTGCACCAACAGAACCTTTTTCGTAACTTTTCATTTTAGCCATATTACTATCCTCTACTCTGTGCGTTAAGTCTCATTTGAGCAATATCTTCAGAAGAATCTATTCTCTCTTGGGCTACCGCATTACTCTGTTGTTGGCGAAGTCTATCCAACTCAAGTTTTTGTTGATCCATTTGCTGGTCTGAAACAATCTCTTGTTGTTTCAACGCTAACTCTTGTTTCTTAATTTCAACCAACGGATCATCTGGCGGGGCAGGGGGCAACTGTTTCTGATACTCAGAAATTAGTTGAGCCTGTATCTTAGCAATCATATTAGCATGTTCTTCAGGGGGCTGTTGAGCTTGTTGCGGCTGTTGCTGCATTTGCTGTTGATGAATCACTGTAGCTTTCATACCCAAATGGTCGTAGATATGTTTTTCTAAAACCAACAACACAGGGGGCTGCATCTTAGCAACTTGGCTTTTCATATAAGCAGAATGAACCATAATATGACTATCGTGATCTTGCTCAGGGAACGCCTGTAATTTACCTTGGCCTCCTGCCACAGAACTAGCTTGTTGGTTTTCACCAGCAGGGTCTGTAGGATCTTGTTTAGGCTCTGCTTTTAATATTTGTTCAATATTATTAACACCTAAAGCCAAATAAACTCGCTGATAAGCCTCATGCAAATTATGCAATTCAGGGGCTGCTTGAGCCAATTTTAACTGTTCTTGGGCCATAACTACCCGTTGCGACATACTGAAAATGTTAGGATCGCTAATTGGTAAAATATCTACCCTGCCATCGAAGTCCTGCGACTTAATTTGCGCATCTACACCCACATCATAAGGATAAGGCCGTGGATCCTCTGCAAATAAACGCCCCAACATCTTTAATTCTAATTTTAAAGAAGCATGTAACCGCTTATGAACAGCACTCACAATACGACTACCCCGTTCTAACAACGCAATCGTAGTTCCTACAGGCATTTCTTGCTTACCATCGCCAATACCTAAATCTGTATTGCCAATAAACCGATTTGCCGCCTCAACAACAAACCCCATAAGCTGAAATAACGTATTACTCGGCTCTTTATACGGTAAAGCCATTAAAGAAGCTTTTATATCGCCTCCCGGAACATCAACATCTCGGAATTCTCCAGGTTGCAACGGAGTTCCATCATCAGCAATACGCAAACCACGCGCTTTAAATCCGGCTGGCATATTCGCAAGCGTTCCAGCATCGATCAACTGCCGTAAAGTAGAAGTAGCCGTGCGCGATAAATTCCCCAGTAAATGAATTAAACCAAATCCGTAGAAACCAAGTCCAGGAGTAAACTTATATTGCACAAAATGCGGTATCTTACTCTTCTGTGGGTCATCTTCACGGTAATTACGCCGAATACTCAACACATCACTCGTATTTTTGCAAACAGTCACAATATACGGCAACTTAATACCCGTTTCCTCACCATCTTCTCGTGTATCGGGGAACTCAGGCAAATCTAAATAACAATGGCACTCATACAAAGTAAACATTTCATCTGTATCATTAGGGGATTTACCCTCTAATTTATCATAAGCATCGATAACCTCGCTAGATTCATCACTTGTAGAACCCTTCATATCGATATCTGAATAAAATCCCCCCACCTGCAATTTGCGAAGTTCATTTTGTGACATTTGTATAGAATGCGTAACTCGCTCCGCTGTACGCAAATCAGTCGCCGTATACGGCACAATCACTTCTTCAGCAGGAATAAACTTACTTACAGGCCGACCCAACGAATCATCATGGTACAACTTCTTAAACGCACTACCCGCCAAACCAAGATAATATAACATCTGGTCGAACTCTGGCTCATACTCTTCCATCTCATACATGATTTGGTAATTCATATAATCCTGCACACGCTGGGCTTGCTGCTCTACCTCCGGTGTAGGAGTACCAACAATATTACCACGCACAGGGCCAGTGCTCGGCAACAACTCTTTATAAGCACCCGCCTGAAATTGCGTTACAGCTTCATTCAATACAGGGTGCACAACACCAGTTGCACCCTCAAACGGCTCAGAACGGTCTTCGTACCGCATACCAAGCAACTTCAAACCCTTTACATACGTATCGCGCCAGTCGGAACGGGAACTCTCATCGTTTTCGACACTATCCAACACATATATAGAAACACCCGCTAATTCATCATCATCTATAACATCCGCTAAATTGCCAAAAAATTCTACATCTGTTGCAACCTCCGCTGTTTCGCCAAAAACAACATCCGCCCCACCCTCATCATCCTCGATAACTTCCAAATTTAAAAATTCATCTTCTTGCGCGGCTAACTGCTCTTCTTCAGGACTCAAAATATCCATAGGGGCTTGAAGTAACGATCGATCGATATTGCTCGGGCGGGATTCCATTGCCATCAGTAATAATTCCTTCTTCTAGGGGCCGACTCAACTTCTTCATAATCCTCTGGGTGCTGAATAAAACCACCCTCTCTAAATCTTCTAAGTGCTTGGGTCACCGTATCCACATAATCATCATGCTCACCAGCAGGAAAAGCAGCACACTCCTCAACAACTTCCTCTGCCCATCGGGTATCTGGTGCCCATACTAACCCACTTTCAAAGATTGGCGCAATTGAATTCAATCGAGTAAATTTATCATTTCCTCTACTCGGGCTGTAATTCGTCACAGGAATACCCATAGTTCGCAACTCCTGCGTTAAAGGCATCCCACTAGCCTTAGCCTCTATCAACACACACTCCGGATCCCAATACTTATACTCCTCCAATGCTATACGGCGCAACTCAGGAAAATCCCATCTACCTCTACGGGCATCCATCAATATCACA
>Ga0209634_1002125_pt1 | contig 14038 bp, 18 predicted proteins | sample LinPmetageLP40_FD_184043 | JGI IMG/M metagenome (GOLD analysis project Ga0209634, IMG submission 184043) | Marine viral communities from the Pacific Ocean - LP-40 (SPAdes) (version 2) | ecosystem: Environmental > Aquatic > Marine > Oceanic | place: Pacific Ocean | collected 2010-08-26
AACTACATTTGAATCTGAAATTGACGCTACTAGTAATACAGCGTTCGTGAAAAAAACACTAACAGGATCAACCCTCAGACTACAAGACATTTACAAAATGAGTGCTGCTGTAACAAATGTATTAAATTTTTCATTTGCTGGAGGAGCATCACTGGATCATAGAATAGTACAATATTCTGGTGGTTGTATATTTCAAGCAGATATAAAAATACCAGATCCGATTCCACCAACTGGTTCCGAAGCACCTGATAACCGATATCGTGGAGCATTCATTGGCGGTGGGGGCTTCGATTGGATAACAGGTAATAATATTAGAGAAGTACCCGATCCAGTATTTATTACTAGTACAATTAAGGCTCCAATAGTAGTATTAGATAACTTTATTAATTACGGTACGATAGTTGCTAGTGATCGAATACTCGTAGGCAATGGAGTAAATTATGGCACTATTAAATCTCCTTCATTCTCAAATAACTGGAAGATTCCCAATAGTGCTGAGCCGGAAGAAAAATTGTTTATCAATAGTGGATCACTACAAACATTAGATGGCAATGATCATGCTTTTACAAATCCAGAAGGACGTTAATTTATGGATATATCTTATACTGTAACAGTTTATAATGAATTAGAAGAACTCAAAAGATTGTTACCTTTGCTAGAGCAAGTAAGGACTGATCTTAACGACGAAATAATTATCGTACATACTTTTAGAGAAGAAAAAGAAAAACTTACAGATATAGACGTACAAATTAGAGAGTATGCTTATCCTATAGCCGATAGCTATGTTAGATATCATTTTGATAATAAGTTTGCAGAAATGAAAAATTTTACCAACAGCCTTGCTACAAAAGACTATATCATCAACTTAGATGCAGATGAGTTCGCCTCTGTTGAAACAATAAATATCTGGAGAGAAGCTATTAATGCAGATAACGATCTGTATCATTTGCCTCGCGTTAATACTGTAAAAGACTATACATTAGATGATGTGAAAAAGTATAACTGGCAAATTAACACTAATGGTTGGATTAACTGGCCAGACTATCAGCCTAGAATATATAAGAATAATGGTAAAATTAAATGGATTGGTAATGTGCATGAACAATTAACAGGTTTTGAAAATGCTGCTGCCTTGCCAGCAAACCCACAATATGCTATAATACATCATAAGGCTATAGAAAAGCAAAGATCCCAAAATACACTTTACGAGAACATAACTAGATGAACTTATCTACTGTATTATTATATTCTACTATAGATCACAGATGGCTAGATGAGTGTTTATCTGCTGCCTGTAAAGTATCAGATGAAGTCTTATTGGTAACGTGTGAAAGATTTTGGAATGGTGATCTTGAAAATAAACAATTAGTTTTAGATAGTATGGATATCTGCAAAAAGTATGATAATGTCAAATGTCTTACTTTGCCTTGGGAGCCTGGCCACGAAGCTTTCTTTTTTGAGGTACAATGTCGTAGTATAGGAATTTTAGAAACAAATAATAATACAGACTATATTTTATTTTTAGATACAGATGAAATTATAGAACCTGACAAATTTAATGAATGGATAAAGACAGAAGAATATAAACAGTACGACTCTATGGCATTAGCAAACTACTGGTACTTTAGAGATAGAAATATTAGAGCTAAGAATTTTGAAGACAGTCCTATTTTAGTCAAAAAAGATTTAATATACTCTGATGGTAAAATTATTATAGATATTTTGAGTTGTGGTAGAGATCAATATCACAAAGCGCTTGACTGTAAGAAAAAATCTATGATACTATATTCAGACGGAAAACCCATGGTTCATCACTATAGTTGGGTCAGAACAAAAGAAGAAATGATACAAAAGGTTAAATCATGGGGACACAATACAGATAGAGATTGGGTATCGTTAGTAGAAGAAGAATTTAGTAGGTCATTTAATGGTAAGTGTTTTGTTCACAACTGGGAATTCGAGGTATTAGATAATGTTTAATTACGAATCATCTATAAGAGAAACAGATAAGTTTAGAAAGCCACATAATTATCAAATTATTTTTCCAAACTTTTTTCTGACTAAACCAAAGAACATATTAGAGATAGGTACTGCTTCTGGCGGATTTGCAAAGTTTTTAAAAGATAATAATATAGGAGAATGGATTGTAGGTGCAGATGTTGTAAAAGAACAAGTTTCTCATCATATCCCTTCTGATCTAACTTGGGGACGTTTATTCGATGATTTTTTTGTGGGTGATGCTATGTCACAAGAATTTAAAGATTGGATTGCTACTAAAGAATATAGATTCGACTTAATCCATGAGGATGCATCTCATACACTAGAAATGCAACAACACATGATTAGTACATGCGATACGCTGCTATCTGAAAATGGCGTATATATCACTGAAGACATTGGCTCATATATGAATGCAAAGGCTATCATTCGTAGCGTACCTACTGCACTAAGACAGTATGCATACATTGCAGACCTTACTGATTCTATAGGCGACCCGTATGACATGATTGTTGTAGTTGATAAAAGAAGGCTTTAATTATTATGGCTAAACACGCCTTTGTGATTTCTACTAAAATAGACACAGAAGAGTATGGTCATCTTAGATCAACTATAGATGCTATTACTAAATATCATCCCAACAGTACAATTGTTATTGTAGACTCCTGTTCTCTGAACAAAGAATATATGCAAGAGTATAAGGATATTAAAGTAGAAGATATTTGTAATAAAAATTATGAATATGGGGCCATAATGCATGCTTTTAAAAAATATAAAGAAGAACATGATACTTTTATGTTTATGCAAGACAGTGTGTGTTTAACGGGTGATATCAATCATCAGATACAACAAGCAAAAGATAACGCTGCTGTTGTAATACAACGTTCTTTTGATCCCGGTTATGGTGACTACTCCTACTACAACTCCCTAAAAAATCATGTTGACACACCAATCAGTACTCCTATATCTATTTATAATACTTTTGTTATAAATACTGTAAATATGCAAAAATTAATTGATTCAACTTTTTTTGCTAATACTATACCTCCAGTAAATAAATATGGTTCTACACACTGGGAAAGGTTGTTTTCTATATGTTGGACAAAAATAGGCATAGGCACTATAGTAAATGGAAATAATATTACAAAAACATGTTTAGGTAGACAATAAATGAATAAGACTATTTTTTGCGATATAGATGGCACCCTATTAAAACATCATGGTGGATTATATCAAATTACACAATCAAAAGCTATTTTGCTTCCCAATGTAATAGGATGTATTAAAGCTTGGAAAGATAAGGACTATCGAATTATTCTTACTACTGGTAGACCAGAAAGTATGAGAGACTTGACTGTTGAGCAGTTAAGAGAGGTTGGCATTTTTTATGATATGTTAATTATGGGTTTACCTAGAGGAGAAAGAATTGTTATCAATGATTGTAAGCCAGATAGAACAATCACTGCTACCGCAATAAATATACCAAGAAATGAAGGCTTTACAGAAGAACATTTTATTATATAATATAGTATCGCAAAAACAACAAAAGAGGGAAATATGTCTAAATATGAACACGTAGCTGATAGCTGGGTAAGAGAAGCACTAGAAGAATACAAAGATAAGATTGATGGCAGTAAATCTCATCCATTAGATGTAAGTTCCTATAAAGTAGAAAAACCTTGGGGATATGAAATATGGTTAGAACTCAATGAATTTTATGCTTATAAAATTATTTTCATGAAAGCAGGCAATAGAAGTAGTCTGCAATCGCACGAAAAGAAAATTGAAACTAATTTTGTGATAGAAGGAGAAGCTGAAGTTATATTAGAAAAAGAAGACGGAACATTAGAAAGTAAGACTTATAAAGCAGGAGAAGGCTGGTGTGTACCTGTCAATAGAAAACATAGAGTCTGTGCGGTTACAGATTATAAAGCACTAGAGTGTTCTACGGCTCATCTAAATGACTGTATTAGATTTCAAGATGATAGCAATAGAGAAAGCGGCAAAATTCTTTCCGAACACGAATCTAAGTGATAAAATGAAGGTATGCTTATTATCTGCTGGTAGAGGTACTAGAAATTCTAGTATCAAAGGACTCCATAAGGCTTTATTGCCCATAGAGAACAAGCCTGCTATATCCCATATCATTGATAAAGTTCCTGACAGCATAGACATTATTATAGCAGTAGGATACAAGGCTGACCAGATTAAAACCTACATCAATGAAATTCATCCTACTAGAAACATAACATTTGTTGACGTAGATAATTATGATGGCAAAAATTCTGGCCCCGGCTACAGCTTGCTCTGCTGCGAGTCTTATTTACAGGAGCCATTTGTTTTTACTTCAATTGACACAATCATAGAAGAAGACTATCCATACATGGAATGCACATATGATTGGATAGGAGCTTCTGAAATAAATGAAGACTGTTCCAATAAATATTGCCTAATAGATTCTGATGCTCATGGACACTTAAAAAAGTTATATTATGGCAAAGGCACTTATGCATATACGGGTATTGCAGGTATACACGATTATGATCAGTTTTGGTATAGTTTAAAAAATCCTAAGATTATTAATAATGAATATCAGGTTATTAATGGCTTCGATGGTTTAAATTTAGAAATATTGAAATGCACTTGGTATGATATAGGAAATAATGAATCATATAATGAAGTGAGAAAGAAGTTTCATAAAGAGGTAGTTGCTAATAAAAATAATGAAGCACTATTAATAGATAATCATAAAGTTACAAAGTTTTTTGATGACACAAATAGGGTCAAGCAACGACTTGAGAGGTGTGCATTTATACCTAATACTAACATCAAACTCATTAATGATAATATGTACTCATATGATTATATCAAAGGACATATGCTTTCAGATATTTATGACGAACGTATTTTACTACAATTTTTAAATTATTATATAAAAAACTTTTATGAGCATAAAGGTACGAAAGATGATAATTTTATATCTAACTGTAGGCTTATGTATGAACAAAAGACAATCAATAGGCTAACACCGTTATTTGATACTGATCTAGATAGAATAGATTGTATTAATGGTATAAAGGTAAAACCAGTACAACAGCTTTTAAAAGACATAGATTGGATTAGCATATATGATAAAGCCAAACCCGTAAGATTCCATGGAGATTTACAACCAGAAAATATACTTTATGATAGAGAAAGACACCAGTTCTCTGTGATTGATTGGAGAGAATCTTTTGGATCTAGTATGGAGTTTGGAGATAGCTACTATGATCTCTCTAAACTATATCATGGTCTGTTGATTAATGGAACAACAATAATGCAAGGTCATTATGACTATAATATAATAGATGAGTCTACTGCAGAAATTAGTTTTATGATTAAGAATAATTTGTATAATCTAAAAAATATATTTAAACAGTTCTGTCAAACTAATAATTTTTGTTGGCAAAATATAACACTACTAGCAATAGTACATTATATGAGTATATGTAATTTATATAATGATTTTGATAACAATAGGTACGGAAACTTTTTGTTTTTATATAGTAAATATTTATTGTCCAAGTGGGAGAGTGATAATGTTTTATCTTGATTTGGTTGCTTTATATAAAAAAGAATCTTCGGAAAGATTTTATGAAATTGATAATGATTTAATATGTCAATTTGTAGAACTGATTTTTAAAACTTATGAAAATGAAGGAACAATTTTTGTTGCTGGTAATGGTGGAACAGCAGGATATCTGCAAAATTTCGTGGTAGATTTCAATATGCATCCGTTTGTGTCTGATGATAAAACTAAACCAAGCCAAATAAAACGCAACAAGTTTAAGTGCGTAAATCTATGCTCTGATCAAGCAACACTTACAGGTATTACTAATGATTTAGGCTACGAAAATGTTTATTTAGAGCAGTTAAAATATCAATTATCTGAGGATGATTTATTCATAGGTATGTCTGGCTCTGGCAATTCTAAAAATATCGTAAATGCTATGGAATATTGTGTATCTAATAATGCAAAGACTATTTTGCTGACTAGAAACCCAGACAACAAATGCAATCAGTATGCAAATTTGACAATATCATTGCAAGGTAAGTCTTATTTTCCAGGACAAATAGGAAGTAATAATAATAATTTTCATTTCGAGGATATTATATCGAAGCTAACTCATTTAGCATGTGGTATAATTAAACAAAGGATACAAAATGCTTGATCCAAATAAACTTAGAATTAAAGTTTTAAATATGGTATATCAGAAACAATCTGGCCATATTGGAGGTAGTTTTTCTATAGCTGAACTTATTAGTGTACTTTATAATGATTATGATATTGGCTCAGAAGATAAGCTAATATTGTCTAAAGGGCATGCTGTACCAATTATATACGCAGCCCTGCATGAACTAGGTAAAATATCAGATGAAGATTTAAACCTGTTTAGAGAAATAAATTCTCCATTACAAGGACACCCAGACAAACTAAGATTACCTGTACTAGATGCAACTACAGGATCTTTAGGTCAAGGACTAAGTATAGGCATAGGACACGCTTTGGCTAAAAAAATTAAAAAGGAATCTGGTAATGTATTTTGTATACTTGGTGATGGAGAAATACAAGAAGGACAAATATGGGAGGCATTGATGTATGCACCCAAAGAAAAACTAGATAATTTAGTTTGCTTCATAGACTATAACGGTGGACAAAGTGAAGGTTTACCAGATGACATCATGCCCATTTACAAGAATTTAAGAGAAAAGATTGCTGCTTTCGATTGGGACTGTGTTAACGTAGATGGTCATAGTATGGCAGCACTTAGAGGAAGCATAGGACGAATAAGTGATAAGCCTAAATGTATAATTTTAAATACCATAAAGGGCAAGGGCGTGTCGTTTATTGAGGAAGGAAGATGGCATTCATCTATACCTAGTAAGGAACAGTACGATTTAGCTCTTAAGGAACTGAAAGAAAGACTATGAAAGCAACAAGAGATGCAATAAAAGATGTCTTACCAGCAATGGGCGAGACACACTCAGACATTGTCGTATTAGATGCAGATATAGGGGGAGCAACAAAATTAGCTTCTTTTGGTAAAAAATTTCCTGATAGATTTTTTCAAATAGGTATTGCAGAAGCGAATATGATAGGCATATCCTCTGGTTTGTCAGAGCATGGGTTTAAGGTGTTTTTGGGCTCGTTTTCTTCTTTCCTTACTGGTAGATACGACATTATTAGATGTAGTTTGGCATATTCTGAAGCCCCTGTAGTTTTAGTCGGTTCTCATGTTGGTATGGCTATTGGTAAAGACGGCGTAACACAAATGGGCTTAGAAGACGTAAGTATTATGAGAGCATTGCCCAATATTACTATTTTAAATCCTGCGACATATACAGAAGCTGTAGAAGCAGTAAAATATCTATGCGAAACAGATATTAAAGGCCCACACTATCTAAGAATTGGTAGACAACCAATAGCAGACCCGATATCTGAATTAGATTATGTTTTTCAATTTGGTAAGGGTGTTCAAATTTCTTATGGTAAAGACATAACTTTGTTTACAACTGGCTGTGTTTTGCCCGATGTTTTAGAAGCGAAAGAGCTTATCGAATCTAACACAGATTTAACAGTTAGGGTTATCAATTTTCATACGCTTAAACCAATAGACAAAGACATCATAGAACAAGCTGCACAAGAAACTGATTATTTATTTTCTATAGAAGATCATTCTGTAATTGGTGGTCTTGGCTCTATAGTGGCAGATGTTTTGTGCGAAAACCAATCTAAAAGATTAGTTAAGCTAGGATTGCAAGATCAATTCCCAGAGTCTGGTCCACCTATGGAACTGTACGAAAAATATGGTTTGACATCAAATAAAATTTATGCAAAGGTAATAGAAGATGTTAATAGATAAAGATACGGCTTTATATGCCAGCTTTGCTAAAACAGCAGGCAGTACAGGCTGTGCATTTCATAATGCTGGTTTTCAAAAACACTTTATGAATGCTATCTATAAATCGTTTTCTGTTGATAGCATACACGATGCTGTCCAAAGTATGAGAGTTCTCAATATTAAAGGTGCAGGTATAACTATGCCTTTTAAAACAGAAGTAATTAGATATATTGATGAAGTAGATCAAGAAGCTAAAGATATCAATGCCTGCAACACACTCATAAATAACAACGGCAGAATTACAGGATATAATACAGATGTTATGTCTGCCTATGAGTATCTAAAGCCTTTACAACTTAAACAATTGGTGATATTAGGCAACGGAGGCTACGCCAAAGCCGTTATAAGAGCTTGTCGAAAATTGGATATTGACGTTAAACGTATCGTGAGAGAAAACTGGCATGAATTAAAAGATCTTAGAAATCACACCGTATTTAATTGTACTCCTGTAGAAAATATCACAATCAATCCCTCTAATAATTTTATTGATTGTATAGTATCGACTGTAACGGGCAAAGCATTAGCAAACAAACAAGCAGAACATCAATTTAAGCTATATACAGGAATAGACTATGCAAATTTATTATAGGATAAGTGATACTGGATATAGTAAGGTAAAACCAGATTACATAAATAATGAAAACTGTTTGCGTAATTTTTGTAAACACTTTTCTTCCTGTCAAATAAACGTGATTGCAGATAATATTTCTGACGATACATATAATATGATATGTAAATACATAGATGGATCTTGCATTAATCGAGTCAATATTGGTCACGGTGCTGGTACTTTTAATTTAGCTTTAAATGAAGCATTAAAATTAGACAATAATGAGTATGTGTATTTTGTAGAAAATGATTACTTGCATTTACCTAATAGTTATAATGTTTTAAAAGAAGGTTTAGATTTTGGTGTTCCATATGTCGCTTTATATGATCATCCTGATAAATATTTAGACCCTAGTATTGGAGGTAATCCGTATTGTGAGGGTGGTGGAGAACATACCAGAGTCTATTTGACTCATTCTACACATTGGAAAGTTACAAATTCTACAACCATGACTTTTGCATCAAGAGTGGAATACTTAAGAGAAGATGAAAAAATATTACGGAAATGGACTTGCGATACTCATCCCAATGATTTTAAAATGTTTATAGATTTGAATGAACAAAAAAGTAGGAATATTATATCCCCTATACCTGCTTATGCTACTCATGGAGAAACAAGATGGTTGTCTCCTTTAGTAAACTGGAGGAAGAGTGTTTAGGTTTACTTATGATATTAATAAATTTAATTTTAGTGAAAAGCTGTCTTCTATTTTCCAAGTAGATAACCTAAATCATATAACCAACGATATATCCGTATTGGACAGATCTCATGATCAACTTACTAAGCATCACCACCAATTCTATAAGTGGATGAAACAGCCAGAGTTCTTTTCTCTTTATGAGACTTTTATACAGGAAAATGTAAGATCACTATATAATGATAAAATTGTAGTGCAAAAGTATCCTACGTTTAGAATATGCTATCCTAATAATGTAGCTATAGGCGAATACCATAAAGATAAAAATTATAGAGATGCTAATTGGGCATTACAAGTCAAAGAGCTAAATTTCTTTTTGCCCTTTACAAATGCCTTTGATAGTAATACTATATGGTTAGAGTCAAAAGAAGATAAAAAAGATTTTACAGCTATGGATTGCAAATATGGGGAATGTATACGTTGGGATGCTTCTAATTTAACTCACGGTAATATTATTAATCAAACGGGCCAAAGTCGTGTTAGTGTTGACTTTAGGGTTATAGAATATGATAATTATATACCTAGTGAAACAGGGTCTATAAATCAGAATATGAAATTTAAACTAGGGGATTATTATAAATTATATGATTAGTGTTATTATTCCAACCCTGAATACTCCCGAAGCTTTAGATCTATGTCTACAGTCTGCCATAGAGGGACAGAACCAACTCAATGATATTGTCGTTGTTGTTGATGGTGATTTTAAAATCAATGAAAAAGTTTTGGCAAAATATTCTGGTAAAATTCATGCATTAATTCTAGATAAAAATATAGGTACTTCTAAAGCTGTTAATTTTGGAGTATACACAGCAAAATATAATAATATTTTAATTGTAAATGATGATAATGTGTTTCCTAAAGATTGGGATACAATATTATCAAAAATAGATATAAGCAACGCTGTGGTTGCACCCAATCAAATAGAACCATATAATAGTATATTTCCTCAGTTTCATATACATGATTTGGGAAGAACAATTGAAGATTTTAGTCTAGAAAAATTTTGGGAGTATGAACCAACTTTACGTGAAGACTTAATCGAAAACACAGGATCTACATATCCTATATATATTAATAAATTGAATTTTTTAAGATGTGGAGGCTTTGATAGTGACTATCCCGGTTTACCGGGTATGGTAGCAGATTGGGAGCTTTTTATGAAATGTGAAATGAACGGATTAAAAATGCTTAGAAGTTATCAACTATACTTTTATCATTTTGTTTCAATATCTCATAAAACCCCTGAGCGAATTGCTAAATCACAACAAGACGAAAAAAATTGTCATCTATTTTTCAAACACAAATGGGGTCAGTTTGCACAACATAATCCAGAAAACAACTCTAAGTTATTAACAAGGAAAGAAAATGCCTAAATCAATTTTAGTTACAGGAGCAGCAGGCTTTTTAGGTTCTCATTTTGTAGAAGAACTATTAGTCAATACAGATTGGAATATCGTGTGTCTATGTAGATTAACCTATGTAGGTGATTTGGAAAGACTATTAGAAAGCCTACATGTTAGAGAACATGCAGATAGAATTAAATTAGTTTATCATGATTTAAAATTTGAGATTCCTCCTCATATGGAAGAGTCTATTGGCAATGTAGACTATATTGTACACATAGCTGCTAATAGTCATGTAGACCGTAGTATTATATATCCTAAACAATTCTTCGAAGACAACGTAATGGGCACGGTTAATCTACTAGAATGGTATAGAAAAACCAATCCCGATGCTTTATTCATCAACTATCTAACAGATGAAGTTTTCGGTCCTGCTCCAGATAATTATGATTTTAAAGAAGATGACAGATGGAGGCCAAGTAATCCATATAGTGCAAGTAAAGCTGGACAAGGTGCAGCTGGTATTGCTTATTGGAACACATATAATCTACCCATTATCAGTACTTATACAATGAACTTATATGGCGCAAGACAGCACAAAGAAAAACTTGTAGCTAAAGCTATTGGTAAAATACATAATGATGAGATTATACCTATTCATGCTAAAATGGATGGTGATAAAGTTTTGTATGTAGGACAAAGACATTGGTTACATGCTCGTAATGCAGCTAATGCTACGTTATTCTTACTAAAACATGGTAAGCCTGGAGGACATTATAATGTTGTTGGTGATACAGAACAACACAATGATGATCTAGTCAAAGCTATTGCTGAACTTATGGGCAAAGAAGCACGAATCCAATATGTAGATTGTGATAAAGCTAGACCGGGACACGACAAAAGATATAGTTTAGACGGCTCTAAACTCAGAGATATGGGTTGGCAGCAACCTATTGACTTCCAAACTTCTTTACTTACTACAATTGAATGGATGTTAAATGATCAGTCTAAAAAATATAGTTTCTAAATCTTTAATTGCTTTTGTAGACACACTTGAAGATACGCGTAGTGTGGGTCGAGCATGGGAATTTGCTAAATATAATAGTGCATGGGTAGAGGAATTTGATACTGTAGTTTATAGTGTTAATGGGGACAAAGAATATATTGAGGGTTTCAGATCAGAAATCGATAATATATTGAGAAAACCAAAAGTTGAAATATTAGAAAGTGAGAACCTTGGTCATACCTTTGGCACCTTTGATAATGATAGAAAAATTTTTGACTATAGTAAAAATAAGGACTATGAATATATTTGGAAATTTTCTAACGACACAATAGCACAGACCTCTATCTTTGATATACAAATAGATGAGTCTAAAGATTTCTTCTATATTAATAATATAGGGTATGCTGCTTTGGCAGACACTACAAAAAAACAATTAGCAGCAAATATTAAAGATCAATCATATTTCTATCCACAGACCAATTATTATATTATAAAAAACAAGATATCAAATTGGCATCCTTCATATCAAGAAACAATTGATTTGAAAAGTAAGTTCCAAGAAAAATATAAAGAGAATCCTGGAATTACTCCTTGGGAAGCCATACGAAACTGTGATTGCGAATCTTTTTTGGCTAAGACTATCAAAGAAAATAATTTACAGACATCGCATTTATTATCAGATATTGAAACTGAAAACATAGTTGATTTTGTATACACTTATAAAGTTGTAGATGGAAGCCATAAAAATATTATGTACAATAATATTGGAGGGTTGTGTCATTATCATATTATAAATCATCCAGTGGCAAATATATTAACTACAAAACAAGCATTTATTACAGAAAAAGAATACGTCGAACAACAAAAAGAAAATAAAAAGACAAATGATAAACTTATACTCGACAATAATACCTAATTGCGTCTGGACTGAACCAGACAAATTTGAAGACAAAAGAGGTGTGTTTTCTGAAACCTTCAAAAGCTCATTTCTACCTCACTTTAAACCTGTCCAAACAAACTATAGTTTTTCTAAAAAGGGCGTGTTACGAGGCGTACACAGGACTCCTTATGCCAAATTAGTCACTTGTGTCAAAGGCAATGTCTATGATGTTTGTGTGGATTTAAGACCAGATAGCCCAACTTATAACTTTTATTTTGGCTTGGTTTTACATGAGACTGTACTTAATAGTCTATATATCCCTCCGTATTGTGGACATGCTTTTATAGCTATGACAGATTCTGTGTTAGTTTATCAACAAGACCATGAATATGACAAAACCTTGGATGAAGCATATTGTTATGGTGACTATGATATAAACTGGCCAATTCCTCCTACAATTATTTCTGACAAAGACCAAAATTGCTGTGACTGATACAATAAGACTACCTGAAAATTTTAATTGGAAATACTACTTAGCTGTAAATAAAGATTTATGTGATATAGATACTAAAGAGGAAGCAGTGGCTCATTGGCATAGACACGGGTACGAAGAGAATAGAAAATATTGTCCAGAAAAACCATATTCTTTGAGTGTTGAAAGATTTTTTCTTCCCGTAGATTCTACATTTTCTGACAACGATACTTATAAAAATATAGATAAGGTATATTGTATTAATCTTAAGGACAGAACTGATAGATGGGAACACCTTAGTGATATACCAAATGTAGAGAGATTTGATGCCATTAGAACTACTGATGATATACAGAAGTATACTGAATATAATTTAGATTATAATCCTGTAGATCTAGAAGCTGCAATTTATTTTCATATACATAAGGGTGCGTATGGGGCTTATCTAAGTCATTATTTGTTGTGGAAGAAAATAGTAGAAGAAGATATAGATTGTGCTTTAATTCTAGAAGATGATATCTGCAAAGATTCTTTAAATCATGTATTAGATTCTAATATCCTTAGTGCAAATAGCTACGATCTAGTACAATTATCTAAAAGAATAAAATTTGATTTATACGACAACATTGTATTCGATGGAGCAGAGGCGTATTTGTTGTCTAGACAAGGAGCAAAGATTTTAATTTCTCTAACACAATATCCTTTTTTCTTTGATAGGTTAGGAGTTCAAAAATTTAATAATCTGAATTATTTTAATTGTGAAACCTATTCTTGGTCAGAACAACCTGCTATCACTTGTGCCGTAGATAAGTTCATGGGCTATGCTTGTCAAACTGATTTACTAAATTTTTTTCCATATCCGGTAATTGATATTAATAATTCTGTAGCCAGTAATTCAGATATAGGACTGTCAGAGGGTATTAATGCTTGGAATTTTGACCAAGATACTATTGTACACTATTCGAAACTATTAGGAGAACGTAAATGAATAGAATCAATTGGACATCATATTTTATGGGTATTGCAAAGGTGGTTGCCCACAGAAGTCATGATATGCACACTCAACACGGCTGTGTTATTACAGATAGAG
>Ga0209634_1002126_pt1 | contig 14034 bp, 37 predicted proteins | sample LinPmetageLP40_FD_184043 | JGI IMG/M metagenome (GOLD analysis project Ga0209634, IMG submission 184043) | Marine viral communities from the Pacific Ocean - LP-40 (SPAdes) (version 2) | ecosystem: Environmental > Aquatic > Marine > Oceanic | place: Pacific Ocean | collected 2010-08-26
TTCTATTTTTCTATTTTCTATCAATGCAATTTTAAACATTAATTAATATGCAGAATTAACTGGAGGTAACTATGATTGCACAAATTAAACTGACAAAAACAATGCTTGAGAAAGCAATTATTGACGCAAATAGCAGCGTTCGAGAATTTGCTTTTTTGCAGGGTATTGACTACACGGATATGCAAAGCGGCGACAGACACCAATTGACCGCATTTTTTGCTGATGGCAGTGAAACCGTCATTAATCTATATAAAACCAATAACGCGCGCGGTGATAGGCGTATCAGTATCAAAGGCATTAAAAAACATTTTAACGCTGGTAATATTTTGACCATTGAAGTTATCAACAATCAAATACAAATAAGGGGCTAGACATGAACTATGGTGATTATGACAACGTTACAAAAGACGCAACAAAACTAATTGATATTTTAAACAGGCAAGGCAGCCATATTTTTTTGGAGGTATTAGCTGATAAATTAGCTCAAACCAGCTATGCGTATTCATTAACTGAAAGCGAACGAAATACCTACCATGAAAACATTTGCGAGGACTTAAAAAGCCTAATACTTGAACGCGTTTAAAATTAACCAACCCATCAAAGCCGCTTAATTGCGGTTTTTTTGGTGTAAATCTATTACTATTCGCCAAAAAGGGGCAAATTATGACTAATGAAGAAATGTTTAACCTAGTAACAAGTCTAACGGATCAAGTAAGCAAAAAACGACGGCTAGAAATAGCTACGCTCTTAATTGCTGGCACTCTTAACCCAGATCATGCGGAACAAACAGCGGGGTTTATGGCTGGCCATGCTGATTTGATAAGGGACGCTAAACAGGGGTCTATTCAATGAAAATGACCAAATGCAAAAAGGCTGCAATATGCGACCAATGCAAAGCAGATATAAACAAAGGCGACTTGTACCGCAAAAAGTCCAAACGTATTGGATCATCTAAGGCTGATACGATGGAAATGCGCGATGGAATACCAACCATAATCAGGAACGGTATCACCATACAAATTAAACTTTGCCAACCATGCGCAGAGCTTAACCAATGATTAACGACAAAATGGTCATACCAAACCGAGAAGTGCGGCAAGCGGCTATCGAGCTGCTAGAATCGCTACAGGCTGACAATTACCCAATAAAAACGGAAACACTTCAGCTAATCAAAAAACTAGCAAGGGGAGAACCCATGCCAGCAAAAAAGGGAAAAACATGAAACTATCAAACGATGAACTAATAAAAATAATAACCGAAAATGCCGACCGCTTATGCGTATTTTATATAACCGAAAAAGTCGGGCATTTAGAGTCTTTAGATGTTAGCAATTCAGCAGTAATAAACGGTGATTCAATACAGTTAAATTGTGAAACAACAAAAGGCGTTTAAATGAAAAACGATTTTATAAGGCTGGCGCGCTTTCATTTAGGCGATATAAGCCAAAGAGAATTGGCAGATCAATTAGGCTGCACAAAACAAACGATACACGTTATCGAATCGGGAAAACAAGAGTGCAAGATAACAATGCTGCTCGCAATTGAATGCCTATTGAGGCGCGCGGATAAATGGCCCATAAATTAGCCTTTTTTGGCCGATTTTTGCCGTTTTTCGCGTCTACCTCGATCTAGTGGCAAATTCTGGCTTTTTTGGCCTTTTTTCGTACCCACCTCGATCTATTAAAGCACCTCGATCTAGTGGCAAATTTGCTTGCCAGGTCGAACCACCTCGATCTATTAAAACTGTAAGGAAAATATAATGAGCAGAGACGATAACGAATATGTAAAAGGTGTTAGAAAATTAACACACTGTGAACGTAGATTTGAAATTTATGTAGAAGATTTCCAAAACGAAAAACAAGCTAGAAAATGTATTGCCTTAATGACTGAGTGCGTTATGCAATGGGATTACCTACAAACGCGAAAAAATCATGCTTTAATGACTTTAAGTGCTGGCGATTTTCTTTATTGTGATGATGAAATATACAAAGACATTAACGATCAATGCGACAAATGCGTTCAAAAAGCACTTACTCCAAAAACTCGCATCAGCAACGATGATGCTTTATGTAGCATTGAAATAGATAAAACAGACTATTTTCAATCTATTGTTGAATACGGCAGATTAGTATTGCAAGACCCTTACTGGGAATTAAAAGGTAAACGCATTACTATGTAGCGGCACTCCACCTCGATCTAGCGGCAACGTGTACCTCGATCTATGAAATTACTTAGGCTTTCTTAAGTTTTGTACGGTATCAGTCTCAAAAATACGGATTCCAAGCCAAACTATCGTAAATAAGCTGGCAGTTGGTGGCAACCACGCGGCCAAAGACAATACGCCTGTGCTTGCTGCGGCAATATCTACTAAATCTTTCGGTTCTGTACTCATAGATATAGCCTAAAAATAATAGATAAAAAAAAGCCCAGAGGTTTAATCTAGGCGTTTTAGTTTGTAGTAGCTATATAAACGAGGAGGAATATAGCCTACTTTAGAGATTAAACACTATTTTTGATTGATATACAACCAAAACGTGAACAAAGTTTACACGATATGGTCTTTTAAACCTGATAATATGGAAATTCGTATCCATTCATCGCGCTCTAAGTACCTACTGAGCAATAAATTGAGTCGCTTTTTCCATACTTTACGCGCTTGAAACACAGTGACACTCAGCATTTTAGCTAAATTTCTTTCACTAATAGGTCGCTGCCCTGCCCCTTTGCATGATTCACACTGCACCACTCTTGAATCTAGCTTTATTTCACCAACACCTTTACACTTTTGGCAATTTTTTGGGCTTATAGCGATTTCTAAGGCCATTAAAGCAAGTATTGCGATAGTTTTATTAGTTTCGCCCTCTTTGAGCTTAAAACCCGCTTTAAAGCCGTCTATGATGGCTAACTCTCGTAGCTCAGGCCTACATGCTCCATCTAAAGCAAACTTTTCAAGGGCATAGAGGTAAGTAATTCTGTCTAGCTTTACAAGGCAAGATGCAACGTCCGTTGCTGTTATTGAATTACCGTTTGTACTCCGAATCGTGTCAAATCCTGGAGCGCCACTTGTCAGCATTGCCATTAGCTCACTCACTAGGCAACCTCGATCTAATTTCTAATAGGTTACGCAGGAATTTTTGTAGCGTTCTAACATCTGACACTAGAAAATCTTCAGTCAGCACGACAGAGCCGCTTTTCGTCACAAATCCTAGCTTTCCGTCGATATGAATAAGTTCATTTGTTTCTTTATCTAACATTCGCCAAGCCTTTTTTTGTGATATGTAATCAAATCGTTAAATTCTTTGAGCATTTCTCTGTAGTCAGCAGCGTACAGCTTTTTAGGTTTATTCTTATCTCTGTGCATTTGCTTAACAAAATCTAAATCGTAGTAATCAATCATCCATAATGTGTACTGTCCCTCTGCACTTCCATGCTTCATGTGAAAACCATTGCACCCCTTGCACTGAGGCCAAACGTTGCAAATTTCTAGCGCCCAATATGATGAATTGCCTTTCGCTATGTAGTGTCCACCGTCACAATCCTTCCAATGCATTCTCTTACCGCATGACACGCAATTGACCATTCCGTATTCATCAGCGTTAGATATTCTTGCCAACTTCTGAATTGCCTCAAGACACTTTGCTCTTAATGTTTTTTTAGCCATTACTTAAACCCAATAGTGTCTTTAGATGGAAAAGGCACGTTTAAGCCCTTTTTCTCCGATAAGTAACGACCTATGACTTGGGCAACGGCACTGACTTGTTCTGTTTTCTTTAGATCGCGCGTTCTAAGAATCGATGGGTACAAAGCCATCTGCACCGGAAGCCAAATATTTTCTTTAACCGATTCCCAAGTCCACGGAATTTCAACAACATCTCTCAATAATTCAGATTTAACATGCATCTCATAACCAGCAGCGTTTGCAGCATCTCCAATCCTTCTGCAATACAAGTGAATAGCGTTGTTTTGTGCTGAAGTCCTCGACTCTTCTGTCTCAATGTTAATCACAAACTCAGTTTTCGGAAGTTCACGAAACATTTTTTGACCCTCTTTCGTCACTGGGAAAATGCTCTGATTAATTTTTCTGACGGTTGTTTTCATTTCAACGGTTTCCGTAACCACTCTGCGCTAATCTTTTGAGCCGCATTGTTAAACTGCACCCAACCTGACGGCTTCATTCGTAATGTGGAAAGGTGTGAATCGTCAAAATCAAAACGACCATAAAAACGGTTATTAAAAAGGTGTTTAGACATTCCAGAACGTTTTAAAATCTCTCTCATTGTGTAAGCATGATTTAACGTAAATCGTGAATCTTCACCGACAAACTTGTAATAATAAATTTCTGCCATGACTAAAACATCGCCAAAATGTCGGCACATGCAGCTTTGCCTTTTGCTCGTCGTTCAGCTTTCGTTCCGTATTCCAGTAAATTTTCAGGCTTATAAATCTTGTGAGCTAACGTACCAGCCGACCCTGTAAACACACCTTCATTGGTTAACAGGCCAATAATTGCGTCAATGTCGGGCCACTCAAAACGTGTGTTGCCAGACCGCTTTTCTTTGTGTACAAGATCAAACGTATCGTTAATTTCATCCCTGCTATACTTTGCAATCTGCCTACCAAATTCCCTGCGCGCCAAACTTAGAGACTCTTCATCAGGCCATTGACTCTGCATTTTTGCGGCACCGTAAGTATTCAGTAAGCGCATAAAAAAATAAGCAATTGCATCTTTGTCATCGCTACTGAAAATTTGTGGCTTTTTCGTAGTCGTATAAATTTGAGGCGTAGTTACTTCTGCGCTCTCCAACAGATTGTTTATTTGCATTTTGTTTACCCCACTTTTGATGATTTCGTTCCCAAGTCCGAAAGGCTGCTTGCCAACATTTCATTGATGATTTGCCGACTCGCCAACCTTTCGATTCGTGATAATCAATAAAACTCTGAATATCTGAAGTACATTTGTGACCTTCGAAAATAAGTCGATTTTTGTAATCAGTGATTTGTTGTAGCGATGGTTTTTTGAATAGTTTTACTTTTTGTTTTGGGGGTTTAGCCCCTATTAATAATTGGTTCTTTCTTGGTTCTTCTTGGTTAGTGTCCCCTTTTTGGGTCTGGTCAAGTACCGTTTTTGGGTCTGGTTGAGTACCGTTTTTGGGTCTGGTGTCTATTTGCATACCAGTACCGTTTTCGGCACTGCATAACACATCAAGATTTAATTGATAACTGGTGCTTGTTCCAAAGGTTTTTGCTTTTACGATTAAGCCCAACCCTTCCAGGATTGAAAGACTGCTAATAATGGTTTTTCGGTTTTGTCCGGTCTTTTCTGATATGGCGCTAATCGACGGATTTAGACGGCCTGTACGTTCATTTAGGCAATCCGCAAGAGCCAATAATACAAACTTAGCAGAGGGTTTTAGGTCTTGATCCCAAGCCCATTTAGATGCGTTAAAACTCATTATTTATCGTCATCTGGAAAAAATGATCTATAAGTAAGTTTTCCTTTGCTATGTTTTACCAGAGCAGGAACGCTTACAAGCCTTGGAACTCTATAACCATACATGTATGCATGAGCAGTTCGAGCAGATATTTTATAAATCTTGGACGCTTTTTCTGCTCCAAGTTGTTTGAGATGTTTCTGGAATTTAGTCATGCGCCCTATCTTATACATTTGCGTATAAATATCAAGCACGCTAAGTGTAAATTATTAAAATAACCTTACTGTATCGGAACAATAAAAAATTACTATAATTTCAAATTTGAATTATGTTTTAAAATAGTTTACTGTGGAAGAAAAACACGATTAGTGCAAAAAATTACTGGAAGCAATATGAGCGATATAGATATTCACAACAGCGTTAAGACATTTCGTCAAAAACGAGGGTTGAGTACATCAGCACTTAGCCGACTGACAAAGGGTGAGTTTTCACCTAGTCGAATATCAAACTATGAAAATGGGGTTCGCGCCCTTACTGTAGATGCAGCAATTGCACTTGCACCATACCTGGGGGCTACAGCAGCACAACTACTAAATCTTGCGGATAATTTTTTCACTGATGTCAAATTGGGTGAACACCAAGAAGAGTTGCTGAGACTTCTCTCTCAAGTCTCACTGCGCGGAGATTCTGATGTTAAAAAAGTGATCGGGATTCTGAGAGGCTATCTTGAGTCTTAACTAGCTTTGTTAAGTTTTTACATTGTTCTTCTGTAAAACTTGTTATTACTTCTATTAAACACTTTAACTCTTGAAAACTTTTTCCTTTCAGTAGTAGCTGAATTTCTAGGTTTTGAGATTTAATCCAATAGTTTACTACGTCTTCGTTAAGTTCCATTGTTAATCATCTCCCTTCGATCCTCTGCCCAAGACCACCAAATCATTTGGTCAGTTTGTTGCGGGCAAGTAAGAAAGACCGTAAAAGCGTACTGCTCTTTCGTCTGCTCCTGCCTAGCGCAATACTCTTGCTTCCGTTTCTCTGTCATTTTTGCATTCACCTTCATAACGCTTTAATTCAAAGTTTTGTTATTTTCGCATTAAGAATTTATACGCAGCGGTACAATTTTTAATCGTTTTGTATTAATCCATACTTTTTCGAATAATTCAAACACTTTAAAACCTTTTATTTGTAGGGTTATTATCTTTACACGTTAAGAGTTGACCTTGCACTTTGAGTGTGCAATGATACACGTTCAGTTAATCAATTTGATTTTTAAGGGGATCAATTTATGAACGTTTTACAAGATTTTAACCGAATAATGCTCGACAGCCCTAAAGCTCGCGCTGAGTATGATTTTATCTACGAAGGTCAAGCAAGCCTTACCGAATCTAGCGAATACTACAATGAGTATTCACAATTAGTTGCAATTGCTGAGAATGCTGAGAAGCACGAACGGAGGGTTGCACAATGAACTCTTCTGAATCTATTAAAAATCTATCGAGTGCTTTAGTTAAGGCGCAGAAAACAATGGGCGGTGCAGTTAAAGATAGCAAAAACCCATTCTTTAAATCCAGTTACGCAGACTTAACATCAGTCATTATGGCTATTAAAGAGCCGTTTGCGTCTGCTGGTATCGCTTACACGCAATTCCCAATCAATGACGAGAATAGGGTTGGAGTTGTGACCAGGCTAATGCATGAATCTGGCGAATGGCTTGAAACGTCTTATACGTTGCCGCTTGTGAAGAATGATCCTCAATCTGCTGGATCAGCGATTACCTATGCAAGAAGGTACGCACTTCAATCTATTGCTGGAATTCCAACCGCTGATGATGATGCGGAATCAGCAATGATTCGTGGTAACACTGATGTTATTGATGATATGCAGCTTAAGGCAGTGACTAATTTACTTAAGGAAACAAAGGCAGACGTTAAGGCATTTTGTATTGCTTATGGAATTCCTTCTACCAACAAGATGCCAAAAGAAAAGTTTGATCGAGCAATAGCTGCTTTAAACACTAAAAAAGACAGGGCATTGCAAGAAGCAGAACAGGCTGCAATTAAAGTCAAAGAAGCAGCAGTATGATTATTTCACCTTACGAGCAGGGTACAGATGCATGGCTTGCCGCCCGATTGGGTAAGCCTAGCGCATCAATGTTCTCTAAGCTAATCACAATGACGGGTAAGCCCTCCGCAAGTGCCGATGCATATATTAATCAGCTTCTTGGCGAACGTCTTACAGGAAAGTCTGAGCCGCACTATCAAAGTGAAGCCATGATACTTGGGACGGAGCGTGAGCCGTTGGCTAGAGCCGATTACGAATTTATCAGCGGAAACAAAGTCGATCAGTACGGTTTTATTCTTGATGACAGTGAAAGCTATGGATGTAGCCCTGATGGGCTTATCGGTGATTCTAGTGAAGGTGGTTTAGAAATTAAATGCCCTGCTCAAACTACGCAAGCTGGCTATTGGCGTGATAAGCAATCTGGCGTAAAGAAATACTACCAGCAGATACAGGGTTGTATGTGGGTAACAGGCAGAAAGTGGTGGGACTTCTTTAGCTATCATCCTGATATGCCGCACGTTCTCGTTCGCGTTGAACGCGATGAAGAGTACATCGAAAAACTATCGGAGCAAGTTTTGCTTGCTACATCAACTATTGAAAAGGAAATGGGGAAACGCAAATGAGTATTACAGTGACAGGTAAATTAAACAATGCAGCTAATCAATTTGAAATTGAGAACGGTAAAGGCTTTGGCGTTCGCGTAGGAGTTCAATTTTATAACCGAGAAACGAAGCAAAAAGAATGGACAAATTATGAGGCTGTAATTTTTGCAAAAATTGGGGCGCAATCTGATTTTTATGAGTCCGCATTAGTGAAAGATTCGGTTATCGAGGTTAGCGGTTCAGGCGGTCAGATTAAGACTTGGGAAAGCAAAAATGGCCCAGCACATAGCATTGCCATTCTTGATGCAAAGATTGGCTACGTTTTGACCAATGATGCGCCAGCACCTCAATCTGGTGTGCAACCACCTCAATCTAGCAAACAAGAGAGTTTCGATTCGGACATACCGTTTTAAAGAAACCCCTTGCGGTCTGGCCCAGCCGCTACCAAGTGGGCCACCTAATAAAAGGAGCGATCATGGAATTATTAGCACAAGTGATTATGACTGTTTATTTAACGCTGTTTTTAGCAGCAACTTTATTAGATATATTTTTTACTCTGAGAGGCGATTATGACTATAAAAGAGAAGTGGTGGGGATGGCACAACCAGAATCCACATTTTTATGAAATGTTTGAGCGTTTTGCATTAGCTTTAATTTCTAATGGGCATCAAAATTCAAGCGCATGGCTTGTGGTCAATAGAATAAGGTGGGAAACAGCAATGAAAACGACAGGCGGTGACTTTAAGATCAGTAATGATTTTATTGCTTACTACGCCAGATTGTTTCACCACAATCACCCAAACCATGAAGGGTTTTTTCGCACTAAGAGGCTAAAGACTGAAACCGAAAGAGTTCAGGATCAGACTAATGAAGAATGGGTAGATGAATATGAAGTCGAAATGGAAAAAGGTGCGGCATGATTATTGATAAATCTAAATATGTGCGCGATTATGGGGTCAAAGACTCAAAAGTTAGTAACTGGATGCAAAGACATTGGACAAAAGGAGTGCATTACTTTGTAATCGGACGCACGACGATGATAGATGTTGAAGAGGTAAATAAATGGATACGCCAAGATACCCAAGAGGAATACGAGCGAGAGGCCAAGGACTTGAGGTCAGAATCTTTAAAGACGGAAAACTTGCGCACCAAGAAACAGTACCTTGTGACCCATTCTCAAAAAGTGACATTCGGAGGGTGGCAAAACTCCGCGCAGAGTTAAGCGTAAAAATAGGGCTTGGTTTATCGTTTATCGAAGAATCTGCCCCCAGTGAGTTGCAGACTTTTTCTGCTATGGCGCAAGAGTATATAGAAACACACACTGGTAAGTATTCAACCGTTTTAGGATATATTGGAATTCTTAACAAGTATTGGATTCCGCTTTTTGGCAAACACCCTTGCGCTGCCATTACAAAGCGAGAAATTAAACTGGCGTTAGCATCAATAGATGTTGGAAGCAAAACGCGAGATAACATCTTAGGCGTACTTAGGGGCGTATTAGATTACGCTGAAGTTCCTTTAAATCCTGCTGCACTTATCAAAGTTAAGAAAAAACAATCTAAAGCTATTGAGCGATACACTCCAGAGGAGCGCGACAAGATATTAAATTGTTTTGTAGGGGACGTTTATGTGTATTTCGCTTTACTTTTTGGCTGTGGGTTGCGCCCAGGTGAAATAACAGGTTTGCTTAGAAATGATTTCGACGGAACTGATTGGCACGTTCACCGACAAATTGTTCGCGGAAAAGTTGTGGAATCGACCAAAACTGCACATAGACGAAAGGTCTACGTTCCTGATTGGGTCAAAGCCGCAATTAAAACTATTCCACCAAGAATTGACAGTGCTTATTTTTTTGTAAACGAAAATGGTGGTTTCTTTAAAGATACCAAGAAATTTAATAGGGCTTGGCTTAAAGCACATAAACGCAAGCAGATACATTATCGAAAACCATATTCCGCTAGACATACCAGGGCTGCTGAACTTTTGAGCATGGGTCTTTTAGCTCCAGATGCGGCAGTGCAAATGGGTCATTCTACTGCGGTATTTTTAAACACTTACTCTGAGTTTATTAATGAGTATGCTGCTAACCAAGACCCAAGAAGATTTGAGCCGTTACCAAACACTGCTCACAAACGATAATTAAAGTCTTTGACCAGTTTTGTGACCAGTAAATATGCGCTTAATGACTCTTAGTGAGTGTTAAGAAAAACAAGAAATGAGGCTCTATGCACCTTTCAACCGTCACTGGGAATCAGTGGGAGGCAAATCCACGGGTTCAATCCCCGTCGTCCACCCCATTAACTTATCATATAAATCAATGACTTACGATTATTTTAGGCAGAAATATGGCTCTTTGACCAGTTTTTGACCAGTTTTGTTTTGAAACCACCTCGATCTAGTGGCAAGATTTACTTTTTTACCTTCACCTTTTTCTTTGGCTTTGTTGCTTTTTTATACCCCATTTGACCACCTCGATCTAGTAGTTTAGTAACACCAGCACATAGCTGGAGTCTTGCGAATATCAACATGAACAAAAGTCTTAGCTACACCTACTGACATTCCCATTGCTGATGCGTGTTTAACAATTGCAAGGCGTTGTGCGCCTCCTGATACTTTAATATCTGCTGCAATACCTTGTGCGTGAGTACCTGGATTTTGCTTACGTTTTTCAACAGAATGTTCTTTGCTTCTGTAGCCAGATGTAATAATAAATGGGAATTTACAGGCTTCGCGCAATTGGTCAAGAGCGTGAATAAAATCCTTAGATATTTCATTCTCTCCAGTTTCTCTACATGCAAAATCTTCTGTCTTAAAATACTTAAAATTGTCCATTATTAATATTTTATCCTGTAAAACTAATTAGTATTACAATCGTAGATAAAAGAACTACTACGACACCTAATGCTTTCCAATCTTCGGGATCACGAAAATCCATTATTTACCTCTCATTTTCATAATTTTATCGGCTCCTTTAACACCAAATGATGCAGTGACTGCTACATAAAGAAGGTAAGACAGCCAATCAGGTAGCATTTCTAGCGTCTCTAGGCCCAATTTAACGCGCTCTATGATGTCAGGCTGGTCGGTCATAGCACCAAACATAATTGCCACGACAGGACTTGTTAACAGCAAAACTAAATACTCATCCTTCCAGCTATTACCAGAGGCTTCTGCCATCTTACTTTCCCAATCAGCATCGTTCTGAATCACACTCATTTTGGCTTTGTGCTTTGCTTGCTTTTCTTCAGCACGATTGTTTAAGAATGTTCCTGCTAGATTGGCTATTGGTGCTATTAATTGCTGTAGCATTATTGATAAACCTCTATTTTTTCGGGGTCAACGTATGCTGGTTCACAAAATGCCACCAATGGAATTTTAAATGCTTTATTCCACTTATTCATTCCGCTACCGCCACGAATGTTTTGAGTGCTAAGACCGCGACTAAACTTTATGCATTTATTCATATCAGCCCACGGCCCGTATTGCTCTCTTGATTCTTCGTAGCCTTTTTGATCGCTTAAAATTACAACAAGATAAAATACGAGTTGTTTCATCGAATTACTTTTGCTGCTTTTTCGACCCAAACAAGTTTACAAACGCATTCGATTGGTTCGTAATTACGCTGTTGCTTTGATAGCTGCTGACACATATATCTACACGCTTGTAGATTGTGGTAATAAACAGTTTTTTCTGCGTCAACATCGCCATTAACGAAAAACAACAGCGCAAAGGCCATCTTCATTATTTAGCCAACAACGCTTGGACTAACGCCTGAATTTGCTCGTTAGTTTGCTCTTGAATCTTTTCTTGGCGAGCTAGAGAATCAACAATAGCGTCAACTTTCGTGTCAGTAATAGCCACAGCTTGACCGTTAGCTTGCGCCTTGCTTGCCGTTTCTTTGACAATGATGGCTATACGCTTTACATCTTCAGTAGTAGCTTCAGCGTTTGCTTGTGCAGCACCGTAACTAATTGCACCTACAAATACAGATACAACTAGAGGTAAAGCCCAGGTAGGGATAGATATTGTGTTGTCACTCATCGTTATCGTCCTCAGTATCTTGAACAGCTTGTTCGATTCGCGCTGCAAGGTTCTCAACGGACAAATCATGGATAGTCGCTTGACGTTTTGCATTTATAGCCATTTCTTGCGCCTGTTGATGCAAACTAAGCATTTCTCTTACTTCATCACTTAACTCAGAAACAACGTAAGTCGTTTCGCCTATTGTTAACGTAGGTTCAGCTTGTTCAGTCATAATTAATCCTTAGATTTAGTAGTTTGCTTTGGTTTGTTTTCCAATTTAATACGATCAGATAAAGTTTTATCTATTGCTTTTAAACCCTTGTCACCAAGGTTTAAATTTATCCACTTAACAAGTAAACTATCTGATACCTTGTCGATAGGGATAAACTCTTTAGATTTAACATTAGGAGAAAAGACGCACTCGCCATAACTCTTGTAAAATCCATTATCACTTTGCTTTAATGCTTTAAATAAAACAGACGTAACTTCACCTTTAGCACCAACAATTTTGCTGGCAACTTGAAAAGTAATACTCATGGTTGTACCTCGATCTATTGAATACCTCGATCTATGAAAGACCTCGGTCTAGTGATTTACTTTTTTGCTTTACTGCCAAGAAATGCAAATTGCTCAAGGATTTTGTAGGCTTTAGCTACAACCGCATCGTCCTTGGGCGTGTCCGTGTAGTTGCAAACAACACTAGCAATAGTCACTAGTGAAGTCGCAAGTACATATAGGTCTAATAAATAGGCCATTACCAAGGCACTCCATGTCCGTCTACTGGGTTTTTCTGAAGCTCAATGTTAGCTGTTAGGCCATCTTCAATAGATGTTACCTGCTCTGCACCCATTTCAGTCTTGCACCAAGCAATACACTCAGCCTCAGTGACGTCAGCATAGGCTGTGTAGTTATCAGGATCAGGTGCGGCTAAAGATTGAGTACCGTAGCTAGACGCAGTGTAAGTCTCTTCGCCAACAGTCTCTGATTCATTAACGCGCCAATGCAATAGATTGATAACATTAGTCAGATCATCTTCTGCTAATACATATTCTGTTTGTACGATGTGCCATGTAGCCATGTCTATATTCCTTCGTTAAGTGATGCGGTGTATGCGGCAATAACCGCGTCGGTATGCACAATTTCACAGATCGCTTGGACTTCTGCTGATTCGTTAGAGTAGTCCTGCCCTGCGGTGACAACGTGTCTGTGGAAGCCAGAGGATAGTTCTACGCCATCTTCCATTACTTTGGTGCAAGTGCGTACTTGTACTGCTTTGTAGTCACCTACAATCTCTATCTTGTCTTCTGTTACTACTTTTTCTAATGCCATTTTGTTTCTCCTGTCGATGCCTACCGTCCGATAGGCGTATGGTTAATTGTTACTGACTAGTGAAGTAAGTTAGTGTTCCTCTTATTTCTTTATTATTACCAGAGCCAAACCTGTTCCCTAAGTTCCCCACCATGTCTCCCGATTCAAAAATAGTAAGCGAACCTCCGCTAGGTGGTTTTCCCAGTAATAATGTATTAATAGTCGTGTTGTTATTTATAGGAAATGCAGTGCCTGCCGAACTAAAAGTATCGCCCATGCCAGTAAAGGGAAGATTTTTTACACCAATATTATCGGTTGCAGGGCTTCCAGTGATGTTCCAAATAAGCCGAAAATTTAACGTGACTACCCTGCCTATTTTAGTGTAATAACCTGTTTGAGTTGTATTGGTAGCATTGCCTTGGTCTGTGGCGTTTTGATAATATATTTGAGGATTCCAAGTTCCCTCCTCATAGTCATCCAGCTTATTAGCCGCGCCTGTACCGCCTAGGTAGACACCGCCTGATAGGTAGAGGTCTTTCCAACGCCCATTGCTTCTACCTAAGTCTTGAGTAGCATCAGAAGCAGAGCCGTTTTTCATGGGCCTAACTG
>Ga0209634_1002128_pt1 | contig 14029 bp, 14 predicted proteins | sample LinPmetageLP40_FD_184043 | JGI IMG/M metagenome (GOLD analysis project Ga0209634, IMG submission 184043) | Marine viral communities from the Pacific Ocean - LP-40 (SPAdes) (version 2) | ecosystem: Environmental > Aquatic > Marine > Oceanic | place: Pacific Ocean | collected 2010-08-26
TCTTCTTTCTTTATGATATGATTTCCAATACTCTTCACTATTATATGCTCTCAACATATTTAATTGGGGTTTTAATTTATCAATACATCTTTGTTCCTCTTGTTTTAATTCTTTCATATCTTCATATTCATAATCATATAACAAAGTCATAATAAATCCATCGCATTCTCTTATCTTAACATAGAGTTTTGATTTACTATTTTTAACATATTCGTTGTGTTGTCTTTTTCTTTTTTTCATATTAATAGTTGAACCAATATAAAAATCACTTTGATTATTCGGTGTTATTTTATATATTTTCCCAATCATTCTACTAATATATTATAATATGTCTTTACATTCATTTATATATTGATTTCTGTAATTTTTGAATGCTGTAATTTTTGAATGCTGTAATTTTTGAATGCTGTAATTTATTTAACGGATTTCTTATATCCGTTAAATGTCAAATATCAATAAAAAAATTATATATAATAACACATAAACAATAATAAATTATTCAAATACTTATTTTACGCAATAGATTTATTTAATGAACCCATAGATTAATATTTAATTCGTGATACTCAATAGCATTCATCATTTCTTTTCTTGCGTTTCTCAAAAATATAAAATTCAATTTCTGTTCCAACAAATCGTTATTTCCAATTTGATATTCATATTCATCTTTATAGCATTTATAAACATCTTCAATACATTTAATCAACTCATAATCAATTTCATTCTCTTCTAAAAAATCTCGTCCTCTCGGTTTTCCTGTGTTCCATTCTTGATTATACATATTATACAAACCATTAACCATATATTGTTCTTCACTATCATTTGTAAATTCACACAAATAAGATTGCTCCCACTCTTTAATAACTTCTTGGATAGTGTGTTCGTTATTGTAAATGCTGTTTTTATTCCAATTAAAGAGTAAGTCCATTTTGTTTTTATGATATATATTATATGGAAAAATCCAAATCAATTTAGTGATTAATAAAAAAAACCATCATCTCAATCACAAAATATTTTATTTTACAAAAAGTTTTTGAATTTAACGGATATAAGAAATCCGTTAAATCGCAATATCAAAAAATTACAGCAATAAAAAATTACAGCAATAAAAAATTATATATATAACACACAAACAATAACAAAATATTTTATTAATCAATAATAACCAAACGCTTTCTTTTTTTCTTTTTCTTTTCCAAATTGTTTTTCTTAATTGTTTTAATGAACTCTTTTTCTGCTTGTTTGTAATAAATAAAATCTAATTTATCCGCAAATGTTGGATATAAAGACCTATCACCATATTCATAATCAATAGTCATATCATCATATAATTCATTAATCGCTCTCGCCATCAACGAATGATTATAGATAGTTATTGATTTAATTGATGCTTCACCAATTTTATAGCCTTTATTCCAAAAATTATCTAAATCATCAAACAACGCATTTCTTTTTTCTTTATTTGTTTTATCGGTTTCGCTATTAAATTCTTCTTCCCATTTTTGAATAACGCAATTAATAGTCATAAATTTAAAATTTGATTTTCCCTCACCCATTTCAAAATTAAAATCAAGAAGTCGTTGTTTTAAATTTTTTATAATCTGCGTTTCCATCACGCATTTCCGTTTCTGTTCCTTCCTTATCCAACTTATTTTTTCTTTCCTCGCCATATAATTTTCTTCTTCTATCATTTTGTTAATATCAATATCATCATCAATTATTTTACTCATTTTGTTTTTATGATATATAATATATGTAAAAATCTAAATCAATTTTGTGATTAATAAAAAAAACCATCATATCAATCACAAAATATTTTTTTAAAATAAAAAATTGAAATACTTTTCCAGAATTTAACGGATATAATAAATCCGTTAAATCGCAATATCAAAAAATTACAGCAATAAAAAATTACAGCAATAAAAAATTACAGCATTTATTTTTATTTTTATTTTTTTATCCCATTTTAATTTTAAGAATTTTAAATTTTTCGTTTTTTAGTTTTTTATAATGTAAATCATAATCATTATAATTATCATCTGTTTCAATTGCTTCAAGACTTTTAATAATCTTTTTATTCATATACAATATCATAAAATGTTTCTCATCAATAGTTAATGTTTTATTAGCAATAACTTTAACACCCCAATCACGCACAATCTCAATAATTTTTTGTTTCTCATCATAGCAATCAAATAAATTTAGCTCTGTCATTTTGTTTTATGGATATATATATGTCTTGAATTCCCAAATCAATTTAGTGATTAATGAAAAAAAACCATCATATCAATCACAAAATATTTTAATGCTGTAATTTTTTATTGCTGTAATTTATAAAAAGTTCTCTGTCGTTAAATCTTCTTTTTCCAACCAATCTATAAAGAATTCTTTTGCTTGTAAATAATAAACCAAATCCAATTTATCTTCTAAAGATTTTTTATCAAAAACCACACCATTCATAAAGTTGGGATTTAACGGATAATCAAGTTCATATTCATCATACATAAATTCAATCGTTATAATCATATCATAAGATAATCCCTCAACTTCATTAATAAAATCATATGCTCTATTATTATCATCATTCCAATACTCTTCTACTTTTTCCTTCAATAAATAATCAAAATCTACTTCATAATCGTGTTCTGCTAATTCTTCATATACTTCATTTATAACGGATTTATAATTAATTTCGCTTTTATATCCATCGTAATTTTTAATAATTTTTTCGCAAGTCGTCGTCATTTATTATGATATATAATATATGTAAAAATCCAAATCAATTTTGTAATTAATAAAAAAAACCATCATCTCAATCACAAAATATTTTATTTTATAAAAAGTTTTTGAATTTAACGGATATAAGAAATCCGTTAAATCTCAAAATATATCTATTTATTAATAATAACCAAACGCTTTCGCTTTACTTTATTTTTCTTTTTAATCACAACACATTCTTTTAATTTCATCAAATCCAAATGCTTTTTATTTCTTTGATGTCTTTTTAGACCAACTTTCACAATTTCACAACCGCAATCACATATCACTTTTATCTGTTGTCGTTCTTTAATTTTAACAGCATTTTCATCTCTGTAATTTTGACGCATTTTATCAAGACGCTCTTTATTTTTTTTATAATATTCCGCTTGATAATTTTTAACTTTATCCGCATTTGTTTTATTATATTCTTTTTGTTTTTCAATTAACCTATCAGCATTTTGATTATAATAAATCTTTTGTTGTTGTTGTCTTTTACTTGGATTATTTAAGTGTGTTTCTAATCGTTTTTCATCAATTTTTATTTTATTGTCTTGATAATATTTCTTTTGATATTCTGCTTGAGCCATAATGTGTTATTGTGTTTTGTGTTGAGATATATAATATATAAAATCGCATTTCAATTTAGCAATCAAATAAAATAAATATCGCACCAAAACACATAATGAAAATAAAAAAATCACAACCTGTAATTTAACGGATTTCTTATATCCGTTAAATATCAATATCAATAAAAAATTTAACGGATTTCTCACCATATCCGTTAAAAGTTTTTCAATATTTTTTTATTTTTTTATTTTTTTATTTTTTATTTTGATTTTTGATTTTATTTTTTATGATTAATTTTCCTACGGCAAATAGCACAATTATCAATTTTTGGAAAACACGCATCACAATATTTATGACCGCAACCACTAATTTTTAATTCACCAACTTTAATAACATCTAAACAAATGGGACATTCAATTTCTTTTTTGAGTTCCGCAGTCATCTTTTCAATCTCAACAACTATGTGTTGGGGCAATTCATCAATTCCATTTAATATCGTTGAGTTTGTTTGATAATGATTAACATTTTGCTCGTGATTAGTTGCGGTTTCTTCATAATATTTCGCCCACGCAAATGCGGTTTGTTTCTTTGAGTAATTTAATTTTCTTTGTAATGCTTCCATCTTTTGTTTTATTGATATATGATATATGGAAAAATCTAAATCAATTTTGTGAGTAATAAAATAAACCCTTCATTTCAAAAACAAAATATTTTGTTTTATTTTATAAAAAGTCTTTGAATAAATTTATTTAACGGATATAAGAAATCCGTTAAATCCCAACTTTTAACGGATATAAGAAATCCGTTAAATCGCAATATCAAAAAATTACAGCAATAAAAAATTACAGCAATAAAAAATTACAGCAATAAAAAATTACAGCAATAAAAAATTACAGCAATAAAAAATTACAGCAATAAAAAATTACAGCAATAAAAAATTACAGCAATAAAAAATTACAGCAATAAAAAATTATTAATCCATCATCATTTCTATATCATCAATATAATCTTCATAATCTGCTAATCTTTGCTCTTGTAAATAACGCATTTCTTTATCATATATTTTATTATCTGTTTCAGTCCATAATTTATTTATATATTTATCAGCCCCAACCATATAATAAATAACTTCAACGCTTCCGTCATAATTATTTTCTTCAAAACCACATTTAATAATCACATATTCCATTAAAATAATATCTGTTTCGTCATTTCCATTTTTTAATTCCATAGTATGTATCTTAAAAAATTTAAATTGGGGATTTTCAATCAACTCATTATCATCTGTTCTAATTATTTTTACTTGAATTAAATTCTTGTATCTCCTCCCAATAAAAAATGTTGTCGCATCAACACAACTTTCACAATAACGCAATTCTCTTTGCTGTTGAAATTTATAAGATTTTTTATATCTCGGTTCAATCATAAACTCTTTAATGACGGAAAAAATATCATCACCAAAATCTTTTTTTTGATTAATAAAAAAATCAAATGCTTTCTTATTTCGTGTATCATTTTTATTATTATTTTTTTTAAACGCTGTTATTTGTTCCATAGTTATATAAATATATAATATGTCTTTATATTCATTTTATATAAATGTTCGGCCTATGAACCCACATATGAGCGTCATTTGAGTTATTGATTGGATATTCATTCACCATATCATCATCACGCAAACATTCAATTCGTTTCGCAATTAATTCTTGTTCTCCTCCCAATTGGATATTTTCATTCAACATATTTTTAAAATCGTCTTTAAAAACTATCGTGTTAATAATTTCATTCAACGCATCATTTACATTATCTTCATCGGTCTTTAATTTATCAATAATAACATTATCTTTCTTTTTATTATTTGTCGTGTATTTATCAACTTGTTCTTTTATATAAAAATTATTTTCGGTTTGTTTCCATCTCACATCTTTATATTCATAAAATCGTGTATCATTTTTATTGGATTTCATATCATTCATTTTGTATGTTGGATTTATATTTGGAAAATCTAATTCAATTTTTAAATAAATCATAATTCTTTCATCATCTGTTTTCTTTTTCAAATCAATAATATTATCTTGTTTATCGTTTATAAAATCCGCACTCAATAAATTAAATGGAATTTTAATGCTTCTCTCGGCTTCTCCAATTTTATATGTAATGTATCTATTCTTTTTATAAATCGCACTTCTATAAGTATGAAACTTTTTCTCAATTTGTTTTTTTCGTGTTTTATTTGATATATTTTTATCTAATGTTTCTTTATCAATTGTTTCATTCAAAAGTCTTTGCGTGTTGAATTGATAATAATATATATCATTTTTGATTGTATCATAGTATGTATTTATAAATGTTCGTTCAATTGTAAATTCGCATTCATTATATAATTCGTATTGTATGACTAATAAACATTTATCATCTTCATAATTATTTTTTTCTGCTCCACCACTCCTATTTAAATGTCGTGTTTGAATTCCAACGGAAGATAAGAATTTAACTATCAAACTTTTTACATATTTATAATGTATTTTATTTGATGATGAGTATTTTTTTATTTCCAATTTCTCTTTATCAACGCTTGTTGTGTCTAATTTATTTACAAAATATATCAATTGCGTAATTATAAATTTGCTATTTTCATTTAATAAATTTTTGAAAAACTTATTTGAGATTATCTTGCGTTTATAAATTAAATTAATTCTGTCTATTTCCAATATATCCATAATAGATTTTGTGAGTTTGAGTTTATTTATTTCAATATCATATTTTACAAAATCGCTTTGGGTTCTATCCACATCATATTTATAATCACTTATAATCTCATTATTGAGCCTCATTAAATTTTTAATATGTGTTTTTTTTCCAATATTAACATCATAATATGTATTCATCAACCACGCACTATATTGAATTTTTTTATTCAAATCGTATTCTGTTCGTATAATCTCATCGCACATTTCATTTTCTTCATCATAAAAGAATGTTTCGTTTTCTGCGTTTGTAGTGTAGTTTTGATAATTTCCACTTGTTTTATGACCTCCTAATTCTAAAGCGTGTATATCCTCTCTCCATTTTTTTAATAATTCTTGCTTTATAATATCTTTATTTCGCTCATCTTGTAATAATTTATTTGATGATTTATTAATGTGTAATTTATTAATTGTTTTATATTTTTCGGTTTTTAAATAATTCTCGTTATTTGATTTTTCTGCTCTCATTATTTTATATTCATCTTTTGTAATCATATTTTCATATTGATATAATGCGTGTTTTATAATTTCTTGATGTTTTTTTATATCATCATATTCTTCTTTTGTAGATATTATTTCTTCATCATTCTCAAAAACATTATTAATAATAACATTTAAATTGTGATTGTATTTGAGTTTTCCCAATATTTCTTGTGAGTAATTCCGCTCACTATCAATCATCTCTTTAAAATTTGTAATTGTAATTTGTTTATAAAAATCATCTATTGCGTATTTTTCCATATCAACATTTTCTTTCCACCATTTATCATCATTAAATTTTAATTGATTATTTTTTTCTATCAAATTCTCAATAACATCACTTTTAATTAAACGACTTGTTGATGTTAAATCATTCTTAACATAAAAGTTGATTTCTTTATCTAATAAATGACGGCATCTATGGAGCATCTGTAAAAATTCTCTTGCTGTAATTGAACCATTTGTTGCGTATCCATATAATATATCAAATAATATTTCCGTTTCACTATTTCCAAATGAAATTCCGCACTTGATAGATGGAGTGTAAATAAAGACTTCAATATTTAATTCTTTTAAAACTTGTTCTAATTTACAAAATAGTTTTGCTTTATTTGATGAAGCATAACAACCAATTTCTATTTGTTTTTTTAATTGCTGTAATTTTTTGATGCTGTAATTTTTTGATTGCTGTAATTTTTTTAAATCATCTTTTAATGATTTTACATTTTTAATATTATAAAGTTCATCATTCACATAATATTCAACACCCTCACTTGAAACAATCATAATATTTTTTGATATATTATCTCGTTGTGATTTTCGCCACATCATCTCAAATATAGTTGATGCGTCTGCTTTTGATGTTGTTGCGTAAATAATGCGTTTGTTATTATCAAACACATTTATATTTAATTCGCTCATCATTTTCGCTTTTTGTCTGTAAATATTATATGTGTAATCAGTCCAACTATTATGAGAGCAATTAAATAATTGCGGTTTCTCATCATCGTTATTTTCAATAAATATATTTGTGATTAAATCCATTCTTGCTTCACTCAAATCACAATCCAAACAAATAATTTTATCAGCAACATTAATTAATTCTTTTATCTCAACGGAAACTTCATATGGGGTTGTTGATGTAGAAGCAAAAGTTCCAGTTGATAATAGATGATTTATAATGCTCTCATATTCATCAAATAATATAATCTCAAATGGCGTTTTCTTATTTTTATATAAAACTTTATTTAAACTTTCCATAGATGAAATAACCAAAGAAGCATTATCCAAATTATCTAACTCTTCACTATCAGCCAAATGATTAACGCCATCAAATTTTGCGGTCATCTCAATATTTAAATTATTGTTTTCTGTAATAAATAAAACTCTCAAACCATTTTCTATTGCGTATTTAATAATTGTAGCAACTCCATAATGCGTTTTACCGCTCCCCCATAACATTTTCCAACCGCTTAATCGGTTTATGGATTTTAAAAACTTAATCATCTCATCAATAATTTCTGCTTGTGTAATCGGTTTAAATTTTGATATATCAACCCCATATTGATTATCAAATCCATTATCCAAACCATAATGATAAATAGATTTTGTTAAATGATTAATTAATGTTTGTTTTTTCATATTATAAATATAATTGTTTCCCACATTCAAATCATTAATATTTTTTCTTTTTTTATCTTGCTCGGCTTTGTATTTCATAACAATCTCTTTTAATTCTGTTTTTGTTGTTTGGGTTCTCTCGCATATCCAATTATAAATATCATCGTTGAAATAATTAAACAAACTCCACATAAAGCAACAATTAAAATGTTCGTTAATCGTAGTTAAATATTTATTAATATTGTTTGAAATGTATTTATCATTTAATTTATTGCCCCAATTAATATTTTGTTCGTGTGTGTAATTTTTAGATTTTTTCGCACTTTCTTCTAACCATTTTTCATATCCATTAAATTTATTTAAATATATCTGTCGTGATAAATTATTCCACATCACATCTTCATAAAATTCAATCGGTAAATGTTCCAATAATTTATCCACTATGTTTTGGGGATGTAAATTAATTAATTCATTATCATCAATCGTCTTTTTTATTTTAGTTTGTTTGATTTCCAATTTAATAATTTTTTTCTCAACAATATCTTTATATTCTGTTGGGTTGTCGTGATAATCATTAAACACGCATTTTTTCACATCGTTAATTAAATATTTAAATGTAATGTCTTTGATTGCGTATTTTTTATAATCATCTTCACAAGAATAAAACCATTCAAAGAATTCTTTTCCACCCATTTTATTTTGATATGGAAGACTAAATAATCGGTTATGTGTATAAACTTTTCCATCTAATGAACCAACAATTTTTTTAAAACCAGTTCTTTTTTTATTAATTCCATCAACAAAATCTTTATTTGCGGTTTTTGTAATTTTGAAAGTATCAATCACTATATGAATGCTTTTCCATTTATTTGTTTCTTTACATCGCTTTCCATAACAATAAAGAATATTGTTTGTTGCGTTCAATCTAAAATAACTATTGAACTCTTTTAAAAATTCTTTTATAATTATTTTAACTTCATCATCTGTTTTGAATTTACCAATTTTATAGTCAATATCAAAGTAGGGTTTTACAATATCATTCGTAATGATTTCGTATAAATTTCCAAATTTCCAACTCTCAATAAACGCAATTTTATCTGTAATGTGTTTAAAGCAAATATAAAATTTTCCACTTTTAATATTTTTATCAATTGCTAATATGTGATAGTCTATATATTTATTCTCATTATTTTTGTTGTATGATTTCAACACTTGAAAAACACTCTTGTGTCTTTGTAATTTTTTTAACAACTCACCCTCATTTAACATTCGCTTGTTGATAATTATATTTGATTTATCTAATTCAATTTTATCATTAATTAAAATATTATTTGTGTTATTATTCATTTTCTTTTATAGTATAATAGATAAAATGTCTTTATATTCATTTAATCAATATATATATTGTTGTTAAATTCATTATATGTAAGTTCGGCGGTTTTTGGGATGGGAGCATCTAATTTATATAAAGCCAAAGTTCCCACCATCCCAAAATCCGCCCAAATGACAAATAATGAATAATAACACAAATAATATTTTTATTGCTGTAATTTTTAATGCTGTAATTTTTTATTGCTGTAATTTTTGATATTTAACGGATATAAGAAATCCGTTAAATCTCAACTTTTAACGGATATAATAAATCCGTTATTCCGCAATATCAAAAAATTACAGCATTAAAAAATTACAGCATTAAAAAATTACAGCAATCAAACTTTGATTAATCCCATCGCATTAATTTTTGATTTAATCGCATCATCTGTTTCTCCATTATTTCTTCCATCAAATTCAATTGAATTTAGTAGTGTGATAAAATGTTGTTTAAATCTTTTAATGACTGCTGGACTATAAGTCTTATTTTGTTTCTCTGCTTTTTTAATTAATTGTTCCGTGTATTCATCAATATATTCTTTGTAATAATCCATAGCATCAAAACGCTCAACGGATTTCACACCACGAATAATCTTATTTTTATTGTAAAGAATTCCATTAATAGTATTAATATTATATGGCTTAAATTTATCATCATTTTTATTTACTTCATTTATGACTTGAACCAAATTATGTCTATTATCTGTATAATAGCATTTATCGTCATTCATAATAATTTTATAGATAGTAGATTTCATAAGAATTTAATATAAATATATATAACAAATTGTCTTTATATTCATTTAATTATAATGAATATAAACACATTATATTTCAACTCGGCACACACTCACTAATTTGTTCTTTCACTTGTTTTTTGATTGCTAAACAATCAGCAACTTTTTTTAATGTTAATTTTTTTCGTGTAGCATTCATCATAATCGGTTTTATTTTATCAATATTAAAATTGAAATGCTTATCTTCGTGTATGTATCTTTTTTGAATAAATTTTGTTAAATCAATAAAAAAATCAATATCTGTTTCTGTATTAAAACCATTAAATATTGAAATCACATCAAATATTTTATTTCCGTTTTTATCTCTCGGTTGTAGAAATCCAACACTTGTTAAAAATGAAAATAAATATTGAAAATCTAAATCATCATCAGCACCAACAAATTCAAATTTATCATCGTTTTTTAATATATAATGGAATGTATCAATTGATGTTTCTTCCGTGTATGGAATAATGATATTATTATATTTAATATATCCAATCACAACATCTTTATATTGGGGGAGAGAGGCACACCAATCATCATCATCAACATCTAAATAATTTCGGTATGTTTTCACAATATTATTTTTGTAGTTATTATTATATATCCGCACTTCATCAACACATAGTTTTTTCAAAGAGCATTTCTCATCACACTTCTTTATCATATTATTATTAATCAACATTTTTTTTTTATTATTGTTATTTTTATCAAATAAATTCATTTATATATATATTATATAATGATAAAAAAATGTTTTTAAGTTCATTAAATATATTCACACACCAACTAACACGCCATAATAAAAAATAATTATAAATTTTTTGTTATGATATTTCGTAGCATTCATAACCTAAAAGAATATGAAAAATAAGTAAAAGTTATATTATATATTATATTTTAAATATTTCACTTTTCAAATGCTTTTTTAAAAATAAATATAAAAATATGAGATTAACGGATTTCTTATATCCGTTAAAAGTTGAGATTTAACGGATTTCTTATATCCGTTATTCCGCAATATCAAAAATTACAGCAATCAAAAATTACAGCAATCAAAAATTACAGCATTAAAAAATTACAGCATTAAAAAATTACAGCAATAAAAAATTACAGCAATCAATATATTTATTATAAAATTATCAAACTTGTATCATCACATTTCATTCTTCCTCATCATCACTTTCACTTTCTTCTGCTTTTTTATTACTAACATCAATTGTTGAATAATATTTCGCTTGAGTATCCAAACTATGACCTCTCGCATCCGCAATTTTAACTTTCATTTTTTCTCCTCCGTGTTTTATTGCGTATTCACTAATGATTTTATAAATCACGGCTTGAGATAAATTTGTTTTTACTTCTTCTTGTGTTGGAGTTTTCTTTTTATCAAGATAAAAAGCAAATCGTGATTTGATAAATTTTCCCATTTCTGTTTGCTTGTAGGGTTTCTTTTTATTATTAACAAACAAATATTCGTTGCCTAACAATAATTCTGTATTTATCATTTTTTGGAATTTCTCATCTCTTATCTTATCTATTTTCACACCAAACGATTTATTTGTTTTATAATCATTTCTAACCAGCACAGATTTGCTTGGACTAACAACAATAAAATTATCTTCTTCATTTAATAAATCTTTTTGTTTATTTGTTATGAGTTTCATAATTAAATCATTATTTCGTGTATTAAGATTGATGAGTAAATAAAATAGTAAATAATCTTTTCCAGTTGCTTCATCTAATGCTCTCAATAAATCATCATAACTCGCATTTGCTTTTTTAATTTGAGCCTCATTTTTATCTGCTTGTTGTTGAAATCTTCCCTCCTGTAAATCTTTACGATATTTAAGAAGTAAAGAAACTTCTTTATTTTTATTTTGTAAAATCACAATAGCAATATTTAATAAATTAAGTTTCGCCCATTCGGTTTTTGAAACAATATCCATAATTTCTTTTTGTGATAAATTATATATGTTGTGTTTTCCTCTCATATCACTTCTAAATCTATTATAATCATTAAAATAAGTTTCCAAAGTTTTTTTGGAAAGTTCATCAACATTATCTTCATAATATTCCAACCATTCTTGAGTTTTGTGTGTAGTCGCCATTTTAATATATATATAGATTATAAATCCAAATCAATTTTATGTTAATAGTAAAAAAACTAAATATTCCTAAATAAAGAAAGAAAATGAGATATTTAGTAAAAAATAATAATATGTTGATTATATAATAATGACCCAAATTAATAACTCCATAAATGGAGTAAATATTGAAATGATTTTAGATGATGAAGAGATATTTAAAGTTAAGACGCTAAATGCTTTAAATAAAAATGATGAATTGAAAAACTTTGTGATGATAAAATCAACTCATAAATTTTGTAGTGTTGATTTTACAATCATAAACACTTATAATTTATTAAGTGTGTATGTAGAACATAAAAAGAAAAAAATTACAGCATTAAACTATAACACTTTTTTTATTGGATTTCAAAAACTAAATATGATTGAAGCATATTACGGACAACAAAAATTATTTTTAGTTTTTGATTGTGATGATGATTTATATTTTTGTGAGTATGATAATAAGTTTTTGAAACGAGAAAAGAAAATTATTTGTGGAAGTAAAGTGATTGAAATAGATAAGAGCGAATGCGGAATGGGATTTGATAATTTTAATAAAAAATTAATTGAAACGCTCACATTATAAATATTTTTATTGCTGTAATTTTTTTAACGGATTTCTTATATCCGTTAGATTGATTTTATTGATATTATTTTTTAATAATGAAAATAAAATATGATATTATTATAACTGATGAATTATGTTCCATCAACTCAAACAAGCACTTTAAAATATGACGGCGATGATGTGGATAAATTTATAAAACAAGTGTTAAGATTACTATATAACAAAGAAATTGATGAAGTCGTCTTTAAAGATGGAAATAAATTAAATCTAACTAAAAATAATATTTGGATAAAAATTAATGTATGATTTTATAAATCAATAAATTAATTAAATTTAGTATAATTACTTTTAATCAAAAACTTTCAAGATTATATATTTATTTTAGCAACTTATATTATAAATGAATTATTCTTTAACTGGGGGTAAAAGAAGACGCAATCGCACAAGCAAACGCACACTCAAACGCAAAAGCAACCCCATCAAATCTAAACGCCGTGTAAAACGCAGAACATCAACACGCAAACGCAAAGTCAAACGCCGTCGTTAAATTTTAACGGATATAAGAAATCCGTTAAATATAATTGGGTCTATCTCACTATAAATTAAATAAAGACAATTAATATAATGAAACAACTAATTTATTATATTAAATTAACAAATGGAACTGAAATAATATCAATTACAAGAAATGATGCGATTGAGAAAATTAATAATTATTATTTAAAAACCGAAAAATATTATGAGCCAATCACATTATCAATTCTTGATAGATTAATCATAAATGGGAAAACGACTTCTTATATTGAGATTGCGACAAAGACACCGATAAATCAATATTATAAAAAAGAAGTTGATTTATTTATATTAAATGATAAAAAAACGAGAACCGAAGATGCTATGAAAAAAGCAATCAACCGATATGTAAATAAATTATATTATGGAAATCATATTGTGAGAAGTGAAATTGAAGATGTGAATAAAAATAATGAAATTCTTTTATTAAAAAAT
>Ga0209634_1002129_pt1 | contig 14026 bp, 19 predicted proteins | sample LinPmetageLP40_FD_184043 | JGI IMG/M metagenome (GOLD analysis project Ga0209634, IMG submission 184043) | Marine viral communities from the Pacific Ocean - LP-40 (SPAdes) (version 2) | ecosystem: Environmental > Aquatic > Marine > Oceanic | place: Pacific Ocean | collected 2010-08-26
GCCGCCGCTCATGTCTCTATCTTCTCTGGTGGGGTGTCCGGTCCAGTGAGTCAGCTCATGTAATAGAGTTGAATAATAGGCTGTGTCAGTGAAAAAAGTATCTATCGGCGGCATAGTTATTTGATCAACTGAAGGCTGATAAAATGCAGCGTCACCACTAATATTTATTTTCGCTTGAGTGTTAAAAATAAACTTTTCAGCGTTTTTGATAGTCAGCTTTTTAAGTTCTGGAGTCATAACTTTTTCGAGTTCTTTTGACTCGTACCCTTCCACTTGCTGAGCATTAAAAACCGTTGAAGTTTTCTCAAACCATACAATCGGCGTGCCGCCGTTTGCCTTAAGTTCTCTTTGAGCGTCCGTTAAATTTCTAGTCTTTTCTAGTTGACTAAAAAAAGTAACCGTACGACCTCTGGAACCTTTAATAATTTTGCAATCTTTATCGCTCCATTGTTTAAAGGTTGCCCACTCATTAGAAGTAAATCCGGACATTGATAACCAAAATTGATTAAGTCCTTTGTACTCCTTTTTGGAAATTATATTTTTCTGGGGTCCGGCTGTTATCCATTGTTTGGTCCAGTCGGCTCCGTTTGTTTCCATTAGTTGTATGATCTTGTTTTGCATTTCCTCAAAATGTTGATCTTTTTTATTTACTTTTTTAGACATATTTCCTCCGTTGTTTATTAATTAAATTGTCTATGACGCCTCACGGCGTTTCGGATATTAAATCCTCGTCAGATAGACTTATTTTTTTGGCTCGCAAGCGTCCAAAAATAGAGATGGATTAAATTTAGGATTTTCTTTTTTGAAGGCATCAGCTAAATTCCCAACCAGTACCGTCCAGTCACAAGTAGTAGCTGTCGTAGGTCCGAAAGAGTCTTCGATCTCTTCTTTGTAAGTTGCGTTGCTTACTATCTCAGCTATCAATATATAATCTTTCTTTGTCATATTTTTCCTCGTTTAAGTTTCTTGAACCCCGTAATTAGGATTCTCATTCAGCCCGTTAATTCGGGGACTTATTGCCAACCGTAAGAAAACTTCATTCTCTCTCTAGGTTGCCCTCACCGTTTTGTCGCTTGAGCTGTGAGCCTCGTTGTCTTTCCTGAAACATTTTTGCTTGGGTTATTTCCCCTTAAAAATGCCGGTAACGGCTGCGACAGAAGAAACATTACAGAATATCTAGGACAGATACAACCCCTAAAATGAAAATAATTATTATCAAAACTCTATGATATGTCTGAAAACTATATATAATAAGGGTTACAGCCTTAAAAAAAAGTTTAAAATAAATTTCAATTAGTGACAAAAAAGAGACACTTCATGAGCGAAACAGATAAAAAAGAACCCAAAAAGACCGGAAGAAAAGCAATTAAAATTGATCTTGAAGAGGTCCGAAGGTTGGGCGGATTGGGACTTTCTGAGAGGCAAATCTCAGCACAACTGGGGGTCTCATGGATAACGCTCCATAGAAATAAAAAACGATCTGTTAATTTTGTCACCGCATTAGAGGAAGGAAAGGCGGAGGCAATTTCCAAAGTCGCCAATAGCCTTTATAAGAACGCCGTTGAAAATAACAATATCGAGGCTCAAAAATTCTTTTTGAAGGCAAGAGATAAAGAGAATTGGCAAGATCAGGAGCCATTGATCGGCGTAGAATTAAACCTCAATAATATTTTAAAAGATGCTAGAGATAGGATTAGCGACACTATGCCGACACTAGAAAGAACAGAAGACCAGAAGAACCTTATCAGCTCAACATATAAAGAAGCGGATAAACTCCCTATCAAGAAGATCACGGAAGAGGACTAATAGAATGACAAGGCGGACACGCACAAACGATAGAAGAAGGACGATAATCGACCCCCCCAAATTTTGCGGCGAGGGGGATATATATGTAAACTATATAACTAAATTTTTTGAATTTTTTTTGAATTGGATTTTCCCCCGTTTAATTCGATTCAAAACGGTAGCAGTGTTTCACACTTTCTCCTCGTCTATCACTGCTACCACCAATAGACATGAAATATAAAGTAGAAGAAGAAAAACAATTAATGGCTGATCTTTGGTCATTAAACATAAAGGATAATCCTTACAATTTTGTAATGTATGCCTTCAGTTGGGGTAAAAAAGATACCCCCCTTGAACACTTTACAGGTCCTCGTAAGTGGCAAGAAAAAATTTTAAAAGATATAGCCTTACACATTCAAAGAAATGAGACAGTAGATATACCAGAAATGTTTAGACTTGCAGTGGCAAGTGGTAGGGGAATAGGTAAATCAGCATTAGTATCATGGCTTATCTTATGGGTTCTATCTACTAGATTAGGAGCTACCATTATTGTAACTGCTAACACTGAGCAACAGCTTAGAAGTAGAACATGGGCAGAATTAGGCAAATGGGTAACTCTATCTGTCAATTCTCATTGGTGGGAAAAAACAGCAACAGCAGTAAGACCTGCTAAATGGTTTGATGAAAGATTAACTAACGATTTAAAAATAGATACTGGCTATTACTACGCTCAAGCTCAGTTGTGGTCAGAAGAAAATCCAGATGCTTTTGCAGGAATACACTCCTCTTATGGAGTCTGTCTCATCATGGACGAGGCTTCAGGTATTCCTGCTCCAATATATAGTGTTAGTGAAGGGTTCTTTACTGAACCAACAAAAGATAGATACTGGTTTACTTTCTCTAACCCTAGAAGAAACACAGGACCTTTCTTTGATAGTTTTCACAGCAAAAGGAATTACTGGCAGAATGAACAAATAGATTCCCGAACGGTCGAAGGGACAGATCAAAAACTTTTTCATCAAATGCTAGAGCAATATGGAGAGGAATCTACTGTTGCTAAAGTTGAGGTATTAGGACAATTTCCTAATTATGATGATGATACTGTTATTCCTTTAGATTTATGTAGAGCTGCTCAAACAAGAGATGTGACAGTAACAGTTAATGAGCCTTTAGTTTGGGGTGTAGATGTAGCTAGATTTGGTGGTGATAATTCAGCTTTGTGTAAAAGGCAGGGTAATACTGTTCTTGAAATTAAAACTTATAATTCAATGGATTTAATGGCTTTATGTGGAGCATTAAAGAATGAATATGACGACCAAACAACAATGACTAGACCTACGGAAATACTAATTGATGTTATTGGATTAGGAGCCGGTGTGGTCGATAGGCTAACAGAATTAGATATGCCGGTAAGAGGTATTAATGTTGGAGAGTCTCCCTCAAGTAAAAAGAATTACTTAAATCTAAGAGCGGAGCTTTGGTTTAAAATTAAAGATTGGCTTTCAGCTAGAGACTGCAAACTTCCTTATGATGATGAGTTGGTCGCTGAACTTGTCTCACCAATTTATAAATATAATTCTAATGGAAAAATAAAATTAGAAAGCAAAGAAGAAATGAAAAAAAGAGGAATTAAATCTCCAGACAAAGCAGATGCACTTGCACTTACTTTTGCAGGAACTTCGGCTGCTCTAGGTGGCAGCTCTTCGTTTATGGGGTATAATTTCAAACGACCGTTAAAGTCTAAAATATTACGAGTAGGTTAATTTATGGAATACAAGAAAACTGACAAAAGCAGTTATGACGAAGAATTATTACAAGGTGTTATAAAATCAGAACTAGATGACGCTAAAGATTATATAGATGCTATTGGAGATGAAAGAGCAGAATCAACAAGATATTATTTAGGAGAGTCACCAAGAGGTGGAAGCGATATGTCTTCTGAGTATGTCTCTACAGATGTTAGAGATAGTATTTTGTTTATGATGCCTTCTTTAATGAGAACCTTCTTTGGTACAAAAAAAGTAGTCGAGTTTATTCCTAATGACCCACAAGATGTACCTGTAGCAAAACAACAATCAGATTATATTAACTACATTGTTACTCAAAAAAACAATGGCTTTAAAGTTTTGTATGATGTTTTCAAAGATGCACTTATTAGAAAAACTGGTTTTGCTAAAGTATTCTTTGACAGTTCTTTAGAGACAAGCACACATAGTTACACTGACCTTTCTATCATGCAGTATGAAACATTAATTTCTGATGAAAATGTTGAGGTAATTGAAACAGAAGAAATCATGGGAGATTTTACTTCTGTAGATGAAGCTACTGGTGAAGAATTAGTAGAACAACAAGCTATAGGTTATGACTGCACAATCAGAAGAGTTAAAGAAAAAAATGCAGTTATCATTGAAGCAATACCACCTGAAGAAATTTTAATTTCAAGAAACGCCAGATCATTAAAAGAAGCAAGTTATGTAGCTCACAGAAGAATTGTAACGCTATCAGACTTAGTAGCTATGGGTTACGACAAAGATGAAATGGAAGACTATCAAGGTAACGAAGAGTTTATTGATGCTGAGGACGAAAGACAGGCAAGAAATCCTTTTTCAGAAATAACTACACCTGATCGACCGGACGGAAAAGATATTTTATATATTGAACATTACTTGTACTTTGACAAAGATGATGACGGTATAGCAGAGCTTATTAAAGTGTGTACTGTCGGTAATGGTTTAGAGGTAATTAATTGTGAAGCATGGGACGATTTACCAATAGTAATGTTTTGTCCGGACCCTGAGCCTCACACGGCTATAGGTTCTTGCCCTGCTGATTACTTAAAACCTATTCAAGATGTTAAATCTCAAATTGTTCGAGACAGTTTAGATTCTTTAGGTCACTCGATCTTTCCTCGAATGGGAGTAGTTGAAGGGCAAGTCAACATTGATGATGTTTTAAACAATGATATTGGACAGCCGATAAGAATGAGACAAGCAGGAGCAGTTCAGCCTTTCACTATACCTTTTGCCGGTAAAGAGGCTTTCCCTTTTTTACAATACTTAGATGAACAAAAAGAAAACCGCACAGGTGTTTCTAAAGCAGCCGCAGGATTAAACGCAGATGCTTTGCAATCAAGCACAAAGGCGGCTGTTAGTTCTACTATGTCTGCAGCACAGGGAAGAATAGAATTAATTAGCCGCCATTTCGCAGAAGGCATGAAAGATTTATTCAGCCTTGTAAACAATCTTGTTGTTAAAAATCAAGATCAAGCAGAAATGGTTAGACTAAATAACGAATTTATTGAAGTTGACCCTAGATATTGGGACGCTGATAAAGATATGGTTTGTAATGTTGGTATTAGTAAATCTAGTGATGACGAAAAATTAAATGTCTTGCAACAAGTAGCAGCTAAACAAGAGCAAATACTTCAAACTTTAGGAGCAAACAATCCTCTAGTAACTGGTCAACAGTATTCAAATACTATAGCTAAAATTATAGAAATGGCAGGTTTCCCTGACCCTCAAGAATTTATTAATACTCAAGTTCCGCCTCAACAACCTGAAGCTAAAGATAACAAACCTTCTGCCGAAGAACAATTAGCAATGGCTGAAACTATGAAGGCACAAGTATCAGCAGAAAAATTAAAAGTTGATGCTGAAACTGACAGAATGAAAATTATTATGGAAGATGATTTTGATAGAGATAAGTTTGAAGTTGAAACTAGAATTAAAATGGCTGAGCTTCATGCTCAGTATGGAGATTCAAGAGTTAATCTAGCTGACATAGAAAAGATAATGGAAAGAGGCAACAATGACTTTAGGACTGCTCAAAAAATAGAAGCACAAGGATTGTTCAAGCAACCAAGTCCGCCGCCTACCGGTCAAGTACCTCAGCAGCAGCCACAACCTCAACAACCGCAGATGCCACAACAACCGCAGATGCCACCCATGATGCCACAAGGAGTGATGAATGGAGACGAACTTACCTAAAATTTATCATATTGAAGCAGTAGCAGATGACTACATTTTAATAGGGACAGATATTAGAGCTAGAAATATTAATGAAGCAGAAGATATTATGAGAGTGACATTTAAAGACAAGGTATCAAAGCGAACAAAATTTTTTTTAATTAGCGAAGACATACTGCATTAATGGGTAATTGGATTTTATATTTTTATGTAACTACAGCGTTTTTGTTAATTAGTATGTTGCATTTTTTTAATTTAGTTTATGGAGTATTTAACTAATGGGAAAAGATAGCAGATTAGATAGAGCAGGAGTGTCGGGTTTTAATAAACCAAAACGAACTCCTAAACACCCAACTAAATCTCATGTAGTTGTTGCTAAAGACGGCAGCAAAATAAAAACAATAAGATTTGGTCAACAAGGCGTGACAGGAGATAAAAAGAGAACCGCAAGATCGGATTCTTTTAAAGCCAGACACGGAAAGAATATTGCCAAAGGCAAAATGTCTGCTGCTTATTGGTCTAACAAAGTAAAATGGTAGGAGGTCATCATGGCTAGACAAGGGTTATATGCAAATATAAACAAAAGAAAAAAGAAAGGTACAAGTAGAAGCAAAAAAAATTCTACTATTAGTCCTAAAGCGTATGCAAATATGAAGGCAGGATTCCCAAAAAAACCAAAAAAAACTAAAAAAGCGTAAATATGAACTACAAAAAACCTAAACCAAAAACAAAAACTAAAAAGAAAAAAATAATTAAAAAAGGTAAATACTAATGAAAGGCGTAAAACACTACAAAAGAGACGGTACTGAGCATAAAGGTAGCTCTCATAAAATGGCAAATGGTACTTTACATACAAATAAAACACACACTGACACAAGTGTAAGATTATTTCATTTTAAAGATTTAAGTAAAAAAGCAAAACTAAGAGCTAAAAGTTGATAATGATTGATAAGTTAATAGACCCAGTGTCTAAAATAGTTAATAAGTTTGTCAAAGATAAAGACCTACAAGCGAAATTAGACCATGAGTTACAAACTTTATTTCACGAAAGAAACTTAGCACAAATAGAATTACTAAAAGAAGATGCTAAATCTTCTTCATCTTTTCAAAAGAATTGGCGACCTGCTGTTGGTTGGATATGTGCATTAGCTATGGCTTATCACTTTATCATTCAGCCATTACTGTTAACTATTTTAACTGCGACAGGTATTGTCGTAGAGCTACCCGATTTTGACTTTGCACAACTCAGCACAATTTTAATGGCAATGCTCGGAATGTCCGGTCTTAGAAGTTATGACAAGCACAATCTTTTAAAGGAAAAAAACAAATGATGTGGCTAACAAGTATTGATGTGACTACATCAAGCGGAGAAGTACAAACACATGAAGGACCAATAATTACCGCTAACACTTATGAGGAAGCTCAAGAAGAAGCAATAAAAATGAACTCAGAACTTACTATAGTTGGCGAATACATAGATAGCATAGGCAATGGATATGGATTGGAACTATTTAAATTTTAAACCTAGTGAGTTTACTTGTAAGCATTGCAAAGCAGAGGGCATTGCTGAAGAGCTTATGGTAAAACTACAAAGCCTCAGAGAAGAAGCGAACTTTCCATTTATTATTACTTCAGGTTATAGATGTGAAGATCACCCTGCAGAAAGAAAAAAAGAAACAAAAGGAATCCATTGTCACGGATTAGCAGTGGATATTTTGTGTTCTCATCAAAAAGCATTTAAACTAATAGAGTTAGCCTATAAGCATGGATTTACAGGTATAGGTGTTAAACAGACTGGAAGCGATAGATTTATACACTTGGATATATCTAATGGCTCTCATGGTAAACCAAGACCCCATATATGGAGTTATTAAAATAATGGAACTATCAAGTTATCTAATCTGGAATGTAATACTTACTTTAGTATATGCTCCAATGCTTTATTCAATCAGGCAAAATGCACAAGAATCTAAGAGGATTGATATTCTAATTAACAAAACTAGAGAAGAAATGGCAAGGTCTTATGTAACAAAACAAGACTTAGCAGAAGATATAGACAGGGTAATACAAAACATACACAGATTAGAAACAAAAATTGATAAGTTAATAGGAACTTAAATATGGCGAGTGAAAAAGATATAAGAGCTTCTAATGAAGCTGAAGCATTATTAGGTAGTGAGGTTTTTAACAAAGCCGTTATGAAATTAAAAGAGGAATATACAAACAGGTGGATTGATTCTGATATAGAAAAAGATCAAGCATTAAGAGAAGCAATACATCAAGCAATAAAAATTCTTCCCGAAGTTGAAAGACATCTCCGCATTATTGTAGAGAAGGGAAAAATAACGAAATCTCAAATAGATAAACTAAGAGGGATTACTCGACTAACTTGACACTTTTACAAAAAAGTAAGGTAGAATTGTCATACACAATATATAGGTGGAAAATATGACCAACAACGCTAAGCCGACTGGTTTTGAAACTGACATAGATAAAGCGACAGATGTTTTTTTATCTCAACTATCTCCTGAAGAGGAGCAAGTAGAAGAAGTAGAAGAAGAATCTGTTGATGCTACAGAATTAGATACTGAATCTGAAGATGAAATTATCGAAGATAATGAAACAGAAGAAGAAGTTGATGATGATGATGCTGAACAAGAACTAGATGACCAAGTAGAACTTGAAGAGGACACCGAACCTCAAGCATTTACTGTCAAAGTTGACGGCAAAGAGCTTGAAGTTACCGAAGATGAACTCATCAAAGGATACAGTAGAAATAGTGATTACACCCGTAAGACACAAGAACTAGCAAGAGAGAAAGCAGACTTTCAATCTACTAAAGAAAGTATCGAAGCGGAACGAGAAGAATTAAAGTTGTTGTTGCCTAGAGTAAAAACTGTTTTAGAACAGGGTTTAGGGCAAGAGCCGGACTGGAATACTTTAAAAGAAACTGATCAGGTTACATACTTGACAGAAAAAGCTGACTGGGAAGAAAGAAAAGCTAAAGTTCAAGCTGTTCAAAATGAGATAGATAAAGCCAATAAGGAATCTCAAGAAGAAACTTATAGGAATATGACTGCTCAAATTGAAGAAGGCAGAAAAGCATTAGCTGAACAAGTACCAGAGTGGACGGACGAAAAGGTTGCTGCTGATGATAGAGCCGCAATGTTAAAGAACGCCCAAAGATTAGGTTTTTCTGCAGATGAAATCGGAGCGGTAACTGATTACAGAATTATTCTTTTATTAAGAGAAGCTATGTTACATAACAAACAAGCTGAAACTATTAAAAAGAAACCAACTGTAGCAAAAGCAAGAAGAAAAGTTGCTAGAGCAGGTAGTACCAATACAGCCAGACCAACAACAAAGTTAAAGAAATCTCGTGAACAGGTGGCTAAAACAGGCAAAGTGTCTGATGCAGCCAAATTTTTTGAACAAATAATTTAACTTAAAGGAAAAATATCATGGCTAAAGTAAGTAATTCATTTACAACTTATGATGCAACTTCTGACAGAGAAGATTTGTCAAATGTGATCTACAACATTGACCCTACTGCTACTCCATTTATGAGTGCTATCGGGACTAAGAATATTTCTAATGTTGTGTTCGATTGGCAAACTGAAAATTTACCTACTCCTTCTGGGACTGGTCAATTAGAGGGTTTTGAACTCTCTCGTGCAGCAAGTACATCAACAACTAGGGAGTCCAATGTGGCTCAAATTTCATCAAGAGACGCTACCGTTTCTGGTTCACAAGATGCAAGTGACCCTGCAGGTAAAAAGCAGGAACTAGCACACCAAATGGCTCTAATGTCAAAAGCATTAAAAAGAGACATGGAAGTTGCATTGTGCCAAAACACAGCTAAGGCTTCTGGTAACAATACTACAGCAAGACAAACTCGTTCATTCGAGGCTTGGATTTCTAGTAATGTTTCAAGAGGTACTAATGGAGCTAACGGTACTTCAAGTGCTGCAGCTACAGACGGTACTCAAAGAGCTTTAACTGAAGCTCTTTTAAAAGGTGTTCTACAAACTATGTTTACTAACGGAGCAGAGCCTAAAATGGCTATTGCCGGTCCAGTAAACAAAGGTGTTATCAGTGGATTTACTGGTAGAGCTTCTGCTAGACAAAACATTGACGCTCAAACAGTTGAAGCGGCAGTTTCCGTCTACTCTTCTGACTTTGGAGAATTAAAAATAATTCCTTCAAACAGATCAAGAGACAGAAGTCTTTTATTAGTTGACCCTGAGTACGCTAAAGTATCTTATCTTAGAAATTTCCAAACTATGGATATCGCTAAGATTGGTGATGCTGACACTCGTTTAGTTCTAGCCGAATACGGTTTAGAAATGAGCAACGAAGCAGCTCACGGTATAGTTGCTGACTTATCTACTTAATAATAGATAAATCAGAATACTGATTAGATTTGAGGGTAAGAATTTACTTACCCTCTTATCTTTGGAAGAATGAAAAAAACAACGCTAGTCAATCTAAAAACAGGTTTTAAATCTCAGTTCTCTACTGAAGATAACAAGTCTGTCCTGCACACTACTCAAGATGTATCTGATATAATTAAACACGCACAACATATAGGCGATCAACAGGCAGGAAAAGATTTTCGTCATGTAGCAGAAATACCAATGGTAGTTTATGAAAAAGCATTATTGGAAGGTTGGGCAAATGATGATGCCAAGTGGAAACAATGGCTCAATGATAGAGACAATGAATGTTTTAGAAGTTGGAAGGGTAAAGTATGACTTATGAAGAATTAAAAACACAAGTAGCAAGTTATTTAAACAGAGGAGATTTAACATCTCAAATGGATATTTTTATTGATCTGGCTGAATCAGATATGAATAAAAAAATTAAACATCAAGACATGATGAAGAGAGCTACGGCTACTGCAGACTCAACATCACAATATATGCAATTACCGGCTGACTGGATTAATTGTGTAAACATAGAATTAAACACTGCTGATCATAAAGTTTTAATGCAACAATCAGTAGAATCTTTGGACCTAAAAAGAATGTCCATAAATAACACACAAGGCACACCTGAATATTACGCAATAACAGATGATGCTATTGAACTTTGTCCAACACCAGACAAAGATTATGAGTTACAATTAACCTACTATGCAGATGTTCCTGCTTTAAGTTCTACTAACACAACAAACTTTGTTAGTACAAATTATCCAGACATTTACATATATGGTTGCTGTAAACACGCTTCTATTTATTTAATGGAAGATGACAGAATCAAACTGTTCGAAGGTCTTTTTGATAAAGCTCTTGAGGAAGTTAGATTGCAACAAGAAAGAGCGTCTTTCGGTAAGGGTTCACTTCTTAATAGAAGAAGAACTTATGGGAAGACAAGTAAAAAAACTTATTATTTAAATAATTAAAGGAGTTAAACATGGCAGGATTTTCTGACTATTTAGAAACAGCAGTATTAAATCATGTATTCGGAGGCAGTAGTTATTCTGCTCCTAGTACATTATATGTAGCGTTATATACAGCAGCTCCGTCCGATAGTGGCGGTGGAACTGAAGTATCAGGTGGAGCTTATGCTCGTCAAACAGGAGCATTTACTGTTTCTGGTGGGACCGCTTCAAACACTTCAGCGATTGAATATGCTACAGCTACAGCAAACTACGGTACTGTTGTCGCAGTTGGAGTATTAGATGCTTCTTCTGGTGGAAATTTATTGGCTTACGGAACGCTAACAAGCAGTAAGACAGTTTCTAGCGGTGATGTATTTAGATTTAACGCTTCAGCATTAGATATAACACTCACATAAGAAGGTAGCTAATGTCTAGCATTGGTTACGGACAATACAGTTATGGTGTTGCTGATTACGGCACACCAACTTATCACTTCGGAGAGGTTACTATTTCTGCATTAGCAGGAATGTCACCTTCTCCAAGTCTTGTCTATCAAATAACCAACGAAACAATTAATGTAGTTTCCGGAGTATCTGCTCAAGGAAGTCAAATATTAAGTTCCCCATGTTCTATTTCAGCAACAAGTAATGCTGCTCCAACTGGAACAAAAATACTTGTTGGAACACCTTTACCAATTATTCAAGCTAGTGGTTTTTTAGCTCACGGTACACAGGTCGATCAGGCAGAAATTTATGTGCAGATAGATTCAGGATTTACTGCTTCTGGTGTTCAAGTTTTTCAAGGTGTTTCTTCTATTACTCAAACATCAAACTTTACCTCTTCAGCAGTACAAGTTGATTTAGGAGTTTCTTCTATATCTTCTAGCTCAAGCCTTTCTGCTTCTGGAGTACAGGTTGATTTAGGAATATCAACAATAACAGCTACAAGTAATGTCCCTAATATAACAGGCATACAAATAGATTTAGGAGCTTCAGCAGATTGTATTGAGATATCAAACTTAGGTACTGACAGCCCTGTATTTGCAACTTTAACTAGAAAAGTTACAGTTAATAATGGCTTTGTTATAGAAGGTACAAGCAGACCTGCTTTAGAATTAGCTAGTGGTTACATACATAAATTTGATGTTTCAGATTCTAGCAATGCAAACCATAATCTTTATTTAGGAAAAATAATAGACGGAATAAACAATAATAGTGCTTGTAAATTATTTGTCTTAACAGATGCTTCTGGAAATGAATATATACAAATGTCAGGAGCTTCGCCAGTTACAACTAGCGGTGGTGCAGCGACAAATCAATTAAGAACTTTATATCATTACACTTCTGATACAGGAACTTCTCCAACATATACAGGTATGGATTGGGCTTATGTTTATCCCACACAAACAGTAACAGTAGATTCTAGCGTTACAGCTACAGTTTCTTATCAATTAGTAAGTGGATATTATGTGCTAACAATTAATGGCAAACCTGTTTATCAATATACCGGTGACACTAAATTAACTGCTAATGGAGTAGGTGGTTCTTGGAGAGCATTTAAAAGCAATGGAACATTACAATCTACAACTCCTTCAGGAACTATGACTTCAGGAATTATTTATTCAACAAATGTAACTAGAAGTGGAACAGCAGGAAACAGTGGAGCTTATGTCCAATTTGCAAGTAACACAGCAGATGACTTAGATTTATTTTATTTCTCTTATGAAGATCAATACTATGGAAATAGTGCAGATGTAAATATTCAATATGCAGGAGTTGAATCAACTTTAACGATAGTTGGACCACCTATAACTATGAACACTGAAAGTAATCTAATCTCTTCAGCAGTTATGACTTTAGTCGGCAATGTAAACATAGATGCAGTTGGTGGTATTACAGGTGAAGGTGTTATAAAATGGCAAGAGCAAGTTAATTCAAATCCAAATTGGAATGAACAAAATACTCCTTCAACAACTTGGACAGAAAAGACTATTGCAGCTTAATTAAAAGGTAAAAAAAATGGCAGATACATATACAACGAATTTAAACTTAACTAAACCAGAAGTCGGCTCAAGTACCGATACTTGGGGTACTAAACTAAATAATGATTTAGATACTGTCGATAGTATCTTTTCTGCTACAGGAACAGCAGTAAACTTAAACCTTACTTCAGCAAAATTTAACGATAATTGTAAAGCAATCTTTGGCACAGGTGGTGATTTAGAAATTTATCACAATGGCAGTAATTCAGTTATTTCTGATATAGGCACAGGCGGAATACAAATCCAATCGAGCGGCACTTTAGAAGCACAAGACACAAGCGGAGAAAAATATTTCTTTGCAACAAGCGGTGGTTCAATAGATTTATACTACGATAATTCAAAAAAATTCGAAACAACTTCTTCTGGTGTTTCTATTTCAGGAAATATTGCAGTCACAGGAACAGTTGACGGAGTAGACATTTCAGCTCTTTCTACAGTAGCAACTTCTGGCTCATATAATGATTTAAGCAATAAACCAACAATTCCAACAAACAACAATCAGCTTTCTAATGGTGCAGGATATGTGACTTCAGACACAACTTATCTAGCAGGAACAGGGATATCTTTTACAGGAGCGTCTTCTACTGTTATTAATTGCACGATTGACTCTCCTGCTGAAGTTGGGTTGCCTAATTTATCTCTTAGTGGAAATAATTTATCAGGTGATTTTGTTGCTACAGGAAACATTACAGCTTATTCAGATGAAAGATTAAAAGAAAATATAGCAACTATTGATAATGCTTTAGACAAAGTGTCTAAAATGCGTGGAGTTATGTTTACTAAAGACGGAGAATTATCAAGTGGAGTTATCGCTCAAGAAATGGAACAAGTAGCTCCAGAATTAGTTAAGGA
>Ga0209634_1002131_pt1 | contig 14018 bp, 10 predicted proteins | sample LinPmetageLP40_FD_184043 | JGI IMG/M metagenome (GOLD analysis project Ga0209634, IMG submission 184043) | Marine viral communities from the Pacific Ocean - LP-40 (SPAdes) (version 2) | ecosystem: Environmental > Aquatic > Marine > Oceanic | place: Pacific Ocean | collected 2010-08-26
CACTCTCACTATCAATATAAGTAATATTAATATTGATAGTGAGAGTGATATCGATAGCGATAGTGATAGTGATAGTGATAGTGATAGTGATAGTGATAGTGATAGTGATAATGAGAATAATATTACAGAATTAAATAATAATGAATGTTCGCAAATATCAAAATTAGAAGTTTCTAATTATACAACTGACAATAAATCAGAAACAAATGAACCTAATATTACTTCCAATAATAATGATAATATATTTACAAGTGATAATAATATTGCAGAATTAAATAATAATTACCCACAAATATCAAAATTGGATTCTGTTCTTTCAGAAGCATCAACTGAATTAGAAGTTTCTAATTATAGTGATAATAATGAATTAGAAGTTTCTAATTATATTGATAATAATGAATTAGAAGTTTCTAATTATAGTGATAATAATGAATTAGAAGTTTCTAATTATAGTGATAATAATGAATTAGAAGTTTCTAATTATAGTGATAATAATGAATTAGAAACAAATAAAAAGGAAATATCGGGGAAAATAATATCAAGTATATTACTGTCATATTTAGCAAATAATATTGATGAAAATAAAGTTTATAATATTAATAGTATAATTTTAAATATTAGCAATAGATTAAATGAATCTTCAAATGTAAATAGCACAAATTTGTAATTAAAATTAAAAATTTTAAATAATAATTTTATCACCCATTATTTTTTTTTTATATATCTAAATTTTAAAAATGATAGATTTAATAATTATAATTTTTTTTATTATTTTTATTAAAATAAATAAGAAAACAAATGGTAGAAATATAAAAGATTCTAAAGCATGTAAAGATTTTAAATATATGGATAAAGAGTTAATTATTATTGGAGATATACATGGTGACTATAAAGCACTTGTTGAAATTTTACAGAAAGAAAGAATAATTGATGATAATAATGAATTTTTAAAAAATGATAAAAAAATTATTCAATTAGGAGATATGGTAAATAAAGGAAAAAATTCATATAAATCATTAAAATTACTTCAATATGTTCAAAAAAAATCAGAGAATAACAATGTTATTAGATTAATTGGTAATCATGAATTAATGTTTTTACAAAATAATTATCGTTATTCGAAATCTGAAATTGATAGAAAAAATTTAAAAAATATAAAAGAATTAATAGAAACAGATATTTTAAATGGCTCATTAAAATCATGTTATAATATCAATAATTTAATTTTTAGTCATGCTGGAATAACTGATTATTGTATAAATGAATTGAGCTTAAAAAATAAAACTATTAATGAGGTTTCTGATTATATTAATAATAGAATGAAACATTTTGTTAAAAATAATTTATTAAAAGATAACCGATTTAATAATATTTTAATAGACAGTCATGGGATTTTTTGGTTTAGAAAAAATAATGAGGCTAAAAATTTTTTAAATTCTAATAAATATTTACAATTCATAGGTCACACTATTAAAAATTATATACAGCCATCAAAAGATTTAAGTGCAATTTATACTGATATAGGTATGTATAATAATGATAAAATTTCATATTTAATTATAAAAAATAATAAAATATTAATTAAAAATAAAAAAAATAAAATGTGGGTAATTGAAAATTTCCTTGATAAATATTGTAATTAAACAATTTTATTAATACATAACCAATTTTCACCATTTGGAATATGAAAATGATTTCCATTTAATTGAACTCTTTTAGAATATTTTATTGGCAATATAACTTCAAGATTTTGATAATAATCAAAGTTATAAGCAATCTTATAAGCACTATACCATTTAGAAAATAAGTCCTCAAAATCAATTTGTTCAGTAATTTGAAATTTATGATCTCTGAATAAATCATTACTAACAACATATGATTTTTGAAAAGTAAGACCAGCAAAAACAATGAACCAATCATCATTCATTCCATTGGGAGTAAAATAAATTTTAGTTATTTTCATCCATTCTTCAAATAAACTCTTTATTTTTTTACTATTATCTTTTGAAAAATTTGAATCCAAATAATTGTAATATTTATTATGTATAATTAATAATATTTTTTTATTAGGATAAATAATTTTGAGTTTGTTAATTGTCTTATTAATTCTAAGATAACTTTTGAGAGTAATTTTTCTTTCCCCATAATATAGAATGTTAGCAACATCTATGATAATATCAAATTCATTATCCTTCAAAAATAATTTAAATTTTGAAAAATTATGAATATTCTTTTTAGATAAGGTTTTAATATAAATATCATCTAAATTTGATAATAACATTATCTTTTCATCTAGGGTTAAATCTACAATTCCTAAATTATTATGACAAGAATTACATCTTCCTTCATTAATTGAACAATTATATTTTGAATTTATATTAAAGGAAATTTTTTTTCCATTTATATCATTAATAAATTCAATTAATCTAGGATCATTATTTTCTTCAAGTAATTCAAACATTTTTTGATATTCTTCAGAAGTTAATAAAATTTTGCTTTTAAGATAGACAGAATAAAAATTATATAATTCATGACAATCTTTTTTATTATAATAATAATTATAAAATGGAATTAAATTTCTCTTTTTATATTTTTTATTTAATTTTTCAAGATAATTAAAAGCTTTTTCTTCTAAATTAAGTATTAAAGATGCTCTTACTAAAATTGTAAAAGTTGTTTCATCAAATTTAATTAATTTATTAATAATAGATTTATCAAAGATTTCAATTATTTTTTTATTTTTATCATTTCTTTCCAAGCAAATCAATAATCTATTAAAAATATTCAAATTTAATTTTTTATTGGCTTGAATCTTTTTTTCAAATATATCTAATACTGTTTGGTATTGACCCTTATTTAAAAGTATATTAAAATCTTTATTACTTAAACTAACTTCCATTTTTTCTAATAAATAAATAATAAATAACAATTAACACAGAAATAAATTCAATTTTTATTTAATAATTTTTTAATATACTTCAATTTATAATAAGGATTTGTTCTTTTTGTTATCTTTATCAATTCTTCTTCAGATGGTAATAATCTTTTTTCATTTTCCAATAATTTATTTAATTCTGTATATTTTTTTTTGGTTTCAACAAGTTGGATTTTATAATTTAAATTTATTTGATTAATTTCATCTATTTTTAATTTATTACTCATTATTTCTTGATTTAAAGTTTCAGAAGATTCTCCTATCATTCTATTAACACCAATTTTTCTATTTAATTTTATATTTTCATCAGTATATTTTTTTATTAATGCATCATTTTCGTTTATAAAAAAAGAAATTGCATCAATTAAATTAAAATTATATAAACTATCATTAATTAATTTTATTATTTTTATAGGATAAATAATTAATTTATTAATGTAATTATTATAAAAAATATTTTCTTTAAGCATAGCTATTTCACGATTATTAAATTCAATAGATTCATAAATAATTTTATTTAAGAAAAAACTATATGTGCCGATGCTTTGAAAAATAAAAAACAAAATAATAGTTTCGTCATATGTTTTCATTAATTTATATTCAAAAAATTTAATATAATTTTCTAAATCATTATAATTATACATATTTTTATATAAAACATTAGATATAATAGAAACCTTATAAGAATCAATAATTTTTGAATCAAATAGACCAGTTAATTTTATTGGCAAAAATGAATTAAATAAATCATTAATAAAAGTATAATCTGTTTTAGATTTAATAAAAGTATTATAGGAAAGATTATTATTTTTTTCATCAATAATATAATGATTAAAAGAAACTTTTTTTATTTCAAGTTGTTTTTGAATATAATTCATATTCAATTCGATAAAAGTTTTTATTATTACTTTTAAGTGTGTATCTAAAGGATAAACATTAAATTTAAATACCTCGAAAAACTTATCATTATTTTCTTTTAAATATTCTAAATATTCATCTTCAATTTCTAAATTTTTATTAAGTACAAATATCAGGATATGACTACCTATTTTCTGAAGCATTAATTGTATTAATCTATTAATTACTTTTATATTATCTAATTCTAATTCCATATATTCTTCTTTCATTTTCTGAAAAATTTTATATAATATATAAATAAATATTTTAAAGCATGAAGGTGAAAAAGATTCTATTAATGAATTCAATTCATCCCATCTAGATATTTTACTAAATATAAAAACCGATTCAGGATGTAATAATTGTTTAATAATTTGAATATTATAATCAGTATCACTATATTGACTAATTTCTAATGAATTTTGTCTTTGTGGTTTTACTGACAAATAATCACGATTACATGGATTCCTACATGAGACCTGATATATTACTATTGGTTGATTATTTGGTTCTAATATTTCTTGATGATAATATTCGAAAATATTACTTAATTTAATTTTTAATTCTGGATTAGTCTGATAAATTTGTACTAAATCATAATAATTAAATGGTTCTTTATATTTTTTTAATATTTCTTTAAAATGACTAACATAATTATTTTTATCAATAGAATATTTAAAAATATCTTCTACATTTTTTCTATTAAACTTATAAAAATTTCTATAATTACATTCTTCATGTATTTTTTCAAAATTAGCCTTATTTGATTCTAAATAATTTAAATCAAAGATTCCTCCACAATGAGTTAGAATACTACTTCTTTTTTGCCATATAGGTAAAATTCCAAAATCAATATTATTTATTTCATCTTGTTTATCATATTTTTTAATAAAAGTTTCATTATCTAATTTAATTTCAGAAAAATGAAAATTTAATAATGTATTACTCAATTTTTCAATCAACAATTTATTTTTTATTGGATTTCTTAATAAATATGAGTTATTAGGATCAATAAATATATTTCTAAATAATGATAAATCATGAGTTGAAATACCACATATACTACTTGTTACAACCAATATATTTTTTGGTATTTTTATTACTTCATTTGATGTACAACTATGAAATAGAGGAATTATAACATTTGTTCTTAAAAATTCTAATCTTTTGGGATCTATTTTTGCATACTTAAGATTATCAAAAGACATATTAATTGCTAATCTTACAATATCTTCATTTTGTTTTAATCTATCTGATACTAATTCAAGATTTTTTGTTTTTTGTAATATTTTTTTAACTAAAATTTCATCATCATAAATTTCATTATAAATTCTTCTTGAAAGATAATCTAGAAAATCTATATTTCTCAAAAGAAGTATTTTTACAAAATCTAGATTACTCATAATATTATTAAAATATCGATCAGGATTAACTTTTTTTTTTAATAACTGATCTAAAATTTCTGGATAATTTGATATTATTTTTTGATGTAATTCAAAATCATTAAAAATTTTATTTCTAATATCTTCTGAAATAAAATTAAAATAATCAATATCAATAAATAATAATTTTAAAACAATATCAATATTACTCATAATTTTAATAAAATATTTATCTGGATTAATATTTTTTTTAATTAATTCATAAAATAGAGAAGGAAAATATGTTATTAAATCTAAATGAAATAGTGAATTACTTCTAATAGTATTAAAAATAGGATTATTTGATTCAATTAAATAATTTAAACCCTTTATATTATTTAATTTTCTTTTTATAATATTAGTTAAAGTATTATTAAACATATATAAATTATATAATATAATTAAATTAATTATTAAATTATATAATACAATTAAATAATCAATTAATCTAAATATTGTATAAAACCACCATTTATTTTTTCATGATCATCTTTAAAATTTATATCCTCAATAATATTTTGAATATTTATTTTTTTTATCAATGAATTATTTTTATCAAAACTAAAATAATATATTATTTGTTTTGAAGTTTTAAAATCATCAGATATATTTAATAATTTATCTTTATTATTTTTGTAATATAAAATTTTATCATTATAATATAATAATCTTACTTGAATTAATGTTTCAGTAATTTTAAAAGTGAATAATGGTTCTTCTATATTAGTTTCTTTTTTAAAAGTATATATATTTGAAAATTTAATAATATTTTTATAGTTTTTATTTCTTGTCATCCATTATAATTTATTAATATTTATATTTTGTAAAATAAAAATTCCTAATAAATTAAAATAATTTTCAATTCTATTTATTAATTCTATTAAAATCCTACTAAAACTTATATCTTGAAGATCAGTTTTTAGGTTTTTTACTTCACTAAAATCTTTTAAAGAAATTTTTTCAATTTCATAAATTTTGGATATATTAATTTGTATTGGTTGTTTTATTCTGTAAATTTTCTTAAGAAAATTTATTAAAAATATATTTTGATTAAATACAGAAATATAAGATTTATTAAAATTAATTATGTTATCATTTGAAAATATTTGATTATTTATTTCAATTAATTTATTAATTGAATCAAAATTATATTGATTACTATTTATTTCATAATAAACGTTTAAAATTCTGGAATCTATAGTTAAAAAATTTATGTAATGATCTATATATTTTATATATTCTTCATTTTTATTAAACTTAGTATCAAATATTGTATTATTCCAATAGTTAGCATCTTTAATAAAATATTTTAAAATATTATTAATTGTTTTTTTTTTTGAATCTGTAATATCGAAAGTATAATGTAATGATTTTTTTATTTTATTAAGATTGGCAACAATAGTAGTTTCATTATAACCTGCAGAAATAATTTTTATAATTATATCAATCTTTTTGTAATTATCATTATCTTGATTATTAAAAACTATATCTTTAAAATTATTAATTTTTTTTTGATTTTCATCAATAGTAATATTATTTTTAGATTCATAATTGTAATATTATTTTTAGATTCATAATTGTAATATTTGGTTTTAGCAAGTTCATATTTGTTGATCGATTCGAGTATATTATTATAATTATTTATAAATTCTGTTATAGTTTCATAGTTTCCTATTTGTTTTATTTTTTCTTGTTCTTTTATAAATATTTTTATGTCTTTTGGAATATAATAATAATTTATGTATATATATAAAATTAGAATTAATCCAAAAATAATACCTATAACAATTCCTATATTTTTTTCATTTCTTTTTAAAATACTAAAATAAAATTAATTTTTTAATTTATCACCCAATTATCTAGAAAAAATAAAATTTTTTTTTCTAGTTAATCGATCTTTTTACTTTGATTTTCAATATCTGTTAAATAAATTGGTGATATTGAAAAATTTTCATTTAAATTATTATTTTATACAATTCTTATAACATTCTATCTTTGCAAGTTCTTCAATACTTAAACCAGTTTCACTCAATACAGTCTTACCAATTTTATCACCTTTAAATTTATTTAATGCAGCTTTAGTGCTAAGTTCAATACATTTATTTTTATAATTTGCTTCTTTATATTTTTCATTTAAATATGCTAGGATTAATCCAATAATAATAATACCTATAACAATTCCTATATTTTTCATTTTCATTTCTTTTTAAAATACTAAAATAAAATTAATTTTTTAATTTATCACCCAATTTACTAATATACATCTAAAATTACAATTATATTTTTAAATTTTTTTTCCATAAAATTATTTTTTGTTTTAGTTGTTTTATTTCTTCAATAATTTCTGGTTTTTTATTATATTCCATAAGCATTGAAGGAGTTAATTTAGATCTATTAAAAGGATTTGTCTCATTTGAAAGTAGATGTTTAATAATTATATTTTTATCCATAATTATATCAGAATCAGGTAATTTAACTGGTTCTTCAATTAGTGTTGTCATTAGTGGATCACATAATTCAATTGGTGGATCATAACTATCATAATCAATATTTGTTTCATTATAATTTTTAATTTTATCTCTTATAGAGTATAATAAACCTGTCTTATACCAAGTGTTTGAGCCATAAACATCTTTTTTAATTAGAATTGAAATCATTTTATTAAAATTAGTTTCTTCATATAACCTATCGCTAGACAAAGCTTTAATTATTTCACCATTATAACCCAGATTAATATAAATATTTGCTAACAAAGATAAAATATTAATTGGTTTAAAATTATATTTTTCAGGAGATTTTATATGTAGGTCAGAAGTTTTTTTTCCGGCAAATTCCGAAAGAACATAATCCAGAAATATTGCTAATTTATCTGTAATTTCCTTTTTTATAAAATATTCCATTTTTTCATTACTTAAAAAATCTATTAAAATTAAATATTCATATGAATAAGCCAAATAATTTTTAATAATACTTGTAACTTGAACTAATTCTGCAGGTTTTAGTAAATCGTCTTTATTTAATTCAGCTTCATGTTTTTTTAATTTTTTAATATTAGTTAATAATTCTTCAAAGAAAAATTGACAATCATTTAATATTAAAAATAAAAACCTGGTTGATTTTTCATCAATAGTATGTAATTCATATTTATAGTAATTATATGATTCTTTATTTCTTAAAAAATAATTAAAAAGACATATTATTTGATATCTTGGAAAAAATTTGTCATAAAATTCTAATTCCTCTTCCATTTGAATATAATATTTAACTAATTCTAAAATTATTTTTTCATGATTAGTTATATATTTATCTTTATCAATAAAATCATGAAATAGTAAATTTATTATTTTTTTTTTAATATGAGGATTAATACTAAATTGACTCATTTTTAAAAATAATTCAACTTGAGAATTTCTGCAATTATTTTTTAAATTAATTATATTATAATCAATAATATTTTCTACTAATTCTTCACTAACCTTTTCTTTTATATAAAGCCATTCATTAGAATATTTAAAAAATTTCTCTTTTTTATCATCTACTAATGATATTTCATTAAAATTTTTTTTCCATAAAGATAATTTTTCTTTTCTTTTATTAATTATATCTACATCAATTTCTAAAAATGGTAAATAATCACTCAATTCATTAATCGCTTTATTTAATTCCATATTAAACTCATTTATAGATTTAAATATATTATTTAAAATAAAATGAATCAAGTAAAAACAATGTGTTAAAAAAGTATAATCATAATTTTCATTAGTCTGTTGCCATGTTTTTGCAAGTTCGATATTATAATATTCTTCTGAAATCTCCTTTAGTCTATTTTGATTAATACCTTTTTCCCAAAATATTAGGAATATTTGCAAGATATTATCAAAAATTTTAAGATGATTAATAAAACTATCTAATTTTGAATCATCTAATGATTTAATAGTATCTATAATTTGAAAACTATTGTTATCCTTTTTAATATTAGTTAATTCTTGGTATATCTTTTCAAAAATTAATACTCTAATTTTTTTGTTTAAAAATATTTTTTTAAGATAAGAATGTATCTCTAAATAGTCTATATCATCCAGAAAGATGATACCTAAAAAACTATTTTTTATTGTTTTTATTTCTAAATTTTCTATATTGTGTAAATCTAAAATAAAGTTATACAATATAATCTTTTGATTACAGCTAATTGAGATATCATATAAATTTAAAAAATACATATTAATAAATTCATTATTATCTATTGGAAATAAATCAGAACATATTTTTTTATTTTTAAGAATTAATTCAAAAAGTTCAGAAAATATATCTTCTTTTGAATATATATTTTCTATATAGTATACTTTAAAATATCTAATACATATATTTAATAAATTTTCATATATACTATCATTTTTATATTTTATTAATAAATTAAGTAAACATTCTGAACCATATTTTTCTAAATTATTTAACAAATATATATCTATATTACCATTGTTTAAATCAGTATCTGATAACATTTTTGTTGTTTTTATTGTATTTTATAAATATATATTTTATATTAAAATTATTCATTTTTTTTTATATTTATTAAAAACATAAAAATTGAATATAAAATACTAATTATTTTTATATAATTAAAGTAATATAAAATTAAATGAATGAAACACATAAAAATTTTAATTGTATAATATTTCCATTAACAAAGTATTTTTTTAATAAAGGTAAGGAAAGATGGAATGAGGATTATAATCCCAATGAAGAAGTAGGTTACTGCGGACCACCAGATAGCCCATGTATAGATTGTTATTTATGTTTAACCCCAGTTTGTTTTGCATTAGACATTACAACTGTATTTATGTTTCAATGCATTAAAATTAATTATAATAAATAATTAATTATGATAATATACACAATATTGTATCATAAAATAGATTATTAATTATATAAGTAGTAATTATAAATGTAAAACATATCAAGATTGATATATAGAAAAAATAGTTAATATACCACAAAATTTAAATATATTTTATAATTATAAAATGCATAATAAATATCATAATAAATATTTAAAGTATAAAAAAAAATATTTAAATTTAAAAAATAAACAATCAGGCGGGGCATATTCTGAGTATAATGTCAATGTTACCCATATAAATATATATGATCCCACCGCACCTAATTATTTACCTACAGAATATAAAACAGCATCTCCAGAAAGAAAAGAGGAAATAAAAAATCTTTTATTAAGACATAATAGATATCGTCAAAATCCACAAACTGAAATTTCTGATATTATGGGTAGATTAAGTTATGCTGAAGAAAATTTAACGGAAAAAATACATCATGATGTTGATCATGTTAATCAAATTATTAATTGTAGGGATATGATTATATATGCAAATCATAATCCTACTAATAAACAACATGTAATTAGTAATTTACAAAATAATTATAATAGATTGAGAGGTATAAAACCAATATTACCTAATATACAAAATATTACTTTTGATCGATTTTCTAATATATGTGATATGATCGATACGGCAGAAAACTTTTTAAATAATGGTGGTCAATTAAATCGTGTTTCTGTAGGAGATAATTTTATTGATATGACATTAGATTCAATTAAATTATCAAATAATTATACAGATGATAATTTAAAATTATTTTTTTCACTTTTATTATATACACCACATATTAGTATAATAGATTTATCTCGTAATAAAATAACCGATATAACCCTTTTACAAAATGCTTTTCAAAATAATCCAAATTTAAAAAGTTTATATTTATATGAAAATAAAATTCATGATATTACTCCTTTATCCAAGGCTTTTAATAATAATCCAGAGTTTACAGATTTATCCTTAAATAACAATTATTATATTAAAAATATTACACCTTTAGTAAATGCTTTTGTAAATAATCCAAATTTTGTATATTTAAATTTATCAAGTAATTTTATAAATGACGTGTCTCCTTTAAAAAAAATTATCAAAGAAAATATAAAATTTGTAACTCTTGAAATTAAATTTAATTTAATAGACAATATTTCCTTTTTAAAAGACGCATTTGAATATAAATCACAAAATACACCTCATTATATTTTAACGGAAAATGAGTTTAATTTTGAAAATAATCCTATTAAAAATCAAGACCAAATTAACATAGAAGGAATTAATTTACTATACACCAATTATAATGAGGAATTTTGGTCAGAATTGCCTACAAATTATAAAAATTTTAGTTTAGATGAAATTAAACAATATATGGATATATAATGGATATGTAATGCATTTTATAAATATGATCTAGTAGTTACATAAAATAAATAGACTTATAATCTAATACTTATTGTGAACCATATGATAGATTATTATTTATGTACTATCTCTATTTATTTTATATTAGATATCATTGGTGTATTAATGTTTCAATGCATTAAAATTAAAACTTAAAATAAAAAAATATTAAGAATATTTTTTGGGGGGCAAATTATAAAATAAATAAAAACTTTTATTTATTTTATATTTATATATACAAATAAAATATGGGTTTGGATTTATATTTACCTATGTTAGCATTCTCTGTTCCAACTATAATTAGTTATATTGGTACAAATGATATTTTAGAAAAAACAAAATTAAATAAAAAAAGACAAATAGATATTCGGTCTGTAAATCTAAAAAATGTAATTCAAGAATCAAATAATATTCGAAATAGATTAGATGAAGAAAAATATATTGAAGATGTACCTAAAATTAATAATGATGAAATAAATAATTTCGAAGAAAATAGTGATGAAGAATTTAATATTAGCCACGATAATGATATAGAAATTTTAGAATATAATCAGAATATATCAGAAACTTTAACTGAAACTTTACCTGAAAATTATAGCGAAAATAATAATACAGAAATTTTAACTGAAAATTATAGTGAAACTTTAACTGAAAATTATAGTGAAACTTTACCTGAAAATTATAGCGAAAATAATAATACAGAAATTTTAACTGAAAATTATAGTGAAACTTTAACTGAAAATTATAGTGAAACTTTAACTGAAAATTATAGCGAAAATAATAATACAGAAATTATAACTGAAAATTATAGTGAAAATAATAATGAAAATAATAATACAGAAATTTTTGAATATAATCAGAATATATCAGAAAATAATACAGAAATTATAACTGAAAATAATAATACAGAAATTATAACTGAAAATTATAGCGAAAATAATAATACAGAAATTTTTATTACAAATGATAGTGAAATTTATATAGAGGATGATAGTGATATTGAAATAATTAATATCAATGACACACAATATCATCAACATAAATTATTAAACACAGATAATAAGTTCAAGAAATTTTTTATTAATAAATTATTAAGACTTTTGTAACATTATTTATAGAAACTTATGAAGTAGAAACCAATTTGTAAGATATATGTTATTAATAAAAATCTGTAGAAATAAAAAGTTTTAATATAAGAATCAGTGATATGTTTATCTATTTTTTTCTTTTCAATTTCATATTCATAATATTTATATAACTCATTAACACTAGATGTAAGAGAATGTTTTTTAACCTTTTCATATGCATTATTAATAATATTATTTCTTAATTCTTTGTTATTGATGAGTTTAAATATATTATCATTTAATTCTTTCGTTGTTTTAAATAATAATCCATCTGTATTATCTATTATTAAACTTAATGTACCACCATCAGCATATCCTATTACTGGTACTTTACATGCCATTGCTTCAAGTGTTACAAAACCAAGTGTTTCTGTAGATGAAGGCATAATAAAAATATGAGCAGAAGAATACCACTCATATAGAAATTTTTGTTCTATTTTGCCCATAAAATTAACATTTAAATTTTTTTTATTACTTATTTCTTTTAAATTGTCTAAGTCAGATCCTTCTCCAATTATAACTAAACTTGTATTACTAGTCATACAATTTAATATTCTTTCAATAGACTTTTCTTTAGTTACTCTACCAATATACAATAATCTAATAGAATCTTTTTTCCATTTATATTTAAATTTACCTTTTCCAATTTTAAATATTTCAGTATCTATATAATAGGGTATAATCCATACTTTATTATTATTATTTATAAGGCCATAATCATATAATTTTTTTTTACTATTATCAGAAGTACATATGATTGAATCCAGATTATTAAATAATGATAATTTTAATAAAAAATTAGTTGAATTTAAAACAAAATTTGTCATGGTAGGAGAATTATTATAATAATTTTTTAAATATTGGTGAATATCTGTATGATATATTGATATTACTGGAATATTTAATAATTTTCCAATAGTAACAAAAAGACCAACACATATATCTGGTCCAGTCATATGAATTATATCTATTTTTTTTTTTATACATAATAATTGCATAACTTCATAAATTTTTGAGTAATAATGAATATTCATTACATAATTATTTTTATGTTTATTACCACCAAATATATCTGGTATATTCATTCCTGGAACTTGAATTACTTCAATACCCTCATAATCTTTAGTTTCGGGATCTGGTGTAATTAAATATATTTTATTATTTTTTTTTAGAATATCTATTATACCCTTCATTCTAAATGTAACACCATTAAGTCTTGGTAAATATGAATATGAATAAATTAAAATATTCATTATATAATTTATTATTATATAATATAATATTTTTATATTTAAAACTACCATTTTGATGATGGATAAATACTAGATATATCAATATTTATCCATCATCA
>Ga0209634_1002132_pt1 | contig 14009 bp, 13 predicted proteins | sample LinPmetageLP40_FD_184043 | JGI IMG/M metagenome (GOLD analysis project Ga0209634, IMG submission 184043) | Marine viral communities from the Pacific Ocean - LP-40 (SPAdes) (version 2) | ecosystem: Environmental > Aquatic > Marine > Oceanic | place: Pacific Ocean | collected 2010-08-26
TAAATCTCTAGAAACTCCTTTAGAACTTCACTTCATATATGACGATTACGAATCATTTGATGAAGGTCAGATGATGGTATATCAAGGTGAAAAGGTCAACCTAATTTCGGAAGGTTTGATTCCCAAACTCACTGCTTCTACTGTCGATATTTCTGTCAGTAGTGAATATATGATTAGTCAAGACAATCAAGGTTATCACATTATTGACCCTGCTACCTATCAAAAGTTGGTGAGCTCGAAGCAGCCAATTTTATCAAGCCTTGGAGGTATGTTCTACCAAGCATCGGATCATTGGGCATCATGGAGCAACAAAGAAGCAACAATATTGAAGTGTGATTCGCTAGCACTTCAAGGCGACTATTTCGTTAAATATTACCTAGGAGATAGCCTTAGCTTTTCAATTAATTCTGCTAAAAAGTTTGATAAGAATATTGCATTCTCCCTAATAAGCCGACCAACAGAAGCTTACATTTTAGTCAAACAGCAAGAATCTACTACACTCATTGAAGCCAATGGCATTTCCCGACTACTGATCAATTATGACAAAGTTTCTCTGGCCGGAGATAGTCTTTTCATTGTTGAGGCCGATAGACATAAAGGTCTTATCAATTCAAAAGGTGAAGTTCTTGTTGAAATTGCTTTCGATGCTTTGCAGCGAAATGATTCGATCACTTACACATTGCTTAAGGACTCAAAATTTGGAATCTATAATACGGTCGACACGACTCTAATCAGCCCAGCATACGAGGAGAAATTAAAGCACTATGGACGGTCATTGTATATTGCTAAAAGAGAGGACGCATTTGGGCTCATTGACCATGAAAATAACGAGATACTTCCTTTCGAATTTGCCCAGATCCAGTATTGGAATGATACAAGTGCTCTTGTAAAAAAAGGATATCAATGGATCATCTGGAACATCCAAAGTAATACGCCAATGATTGACAAAATTAGTCAGTATACCACTTTAAGTTCCTCAGGCAATTTTCAAGTTTTGAAAATTTTCAAAGAAAATGGCTATGGCATAATTAACAGCAAAAAAGGAGAGATAATACCAGCATCATTCTACAACATCTATCAAATCGAACAACAAAACACGACCATTTATGTAGCAGAAAAATATGTAGAAGAAGCTGATTTTTACGTGGTTGTTTATTATGACATGGACGGAATTGCGATCTTCAAACACGCCATGGAGTCTCCATATTATCAAAATGTTAATTGCGAAAATCGATAATCAGCTTTCATGAATTACTCCCTTTAAATTCGTATAATTGCAATCGAATTATTTGTATCTCAATATGTATTCTAAACACATCTTTCGCGCTACTTTCATTTTTCTTCTAATAATTGCCTCTGAAGCCATAGGTCAGTCTAACGAACCAAAACTGGTTGTGGGGGTTGTGGTTGATCAGATGCGATATGAATATCTTCATCGATTTTCAAAACATTATGGTGAGACAGGTTTTAAGCGATTGATGAATGATGGGTTTTCATTGAAGAATGGTCACTATAATTATATTCCAACTAAGACAGCTCCTGGACATGCTTCGATTTATTCTGGCACCACTCCAGCAATTCATGGAATAATTGGTAACTATTGGTATGATAGGGCTACTAAGAAAGAAATATACTGCGTGACTGATACATCAAAGGAAACAATCGGAAGTGAATCTACCAGAGGTCAAATTTCTCCTCATCAATTGGTTAGCTCGATGATCACTGATGAATTGAGGTTGTCAAATCAGATGAAATCTAAGGTGATAAGTGTTTCTATAAAAGATCGCAGTGCTGTGCTTCCCGCTGGGCATTCTGGAAATGCCGCTTATTGGTATGACATCGAAACTGGCGATTTCATTACGAGTTCTTACTATATGGAAAAACTGCCATCATGGGCTGTTGACTACAACAATAAGAAAGCAGGTCAGCAATACTTAAAATCTAAGTGGAACACAAAATTACCAATAGATCAGTACATCGCGAGTCGCGAGGATAATTATTCTCAAGAAGGTAAGCTTTTAGATGAGGCCACCCCAACATTCCCCCATGATCTCAGTAAGTTGAAACCAGGTACCAAAAAGAAGTATGAAGTGCTAACTTACACTCCATTTGGTAATACAATAACCACTGATTTTGCTATTGAAGCATTAGAAAGTGAAGCACTGGGCAAAGGTGAATACACCGACTTTCTTGCTATAAGTTACTCTTCAACGGATAAAATTGGGCATAAATTCGGTCCTAACTCTGTAGAACTGGAAGACACTTATATAAGGCTTGATGATGAGATTGGTCGCCTCCTTACTTCGTTAGATCAGCAAGTGGGCAAAGAGAATTATCTTCTTTTCTTTACTGCGGATCATGCAGTATTGGATATGCCAGAATACCTTAAAGAGAAAAAAATTGCCAGTGGAAATTTTGATTCAAATGTCCTAAAGTCTAATCTTAATGCATTCTTGTCTAAGGTTTACGGAGAAGGTCAATATGTTGAGAGTTGTCAGAACTTACAGCTCTACTTTGATTGGAAAGTAGTCAACAGCAAAAAAATAAACACACAAGAATTTTTTCAAAAGTGTTATCAGTTTATTATGGCACAACCGGGCATTATGCAAGCATACAGTGCCAATAGCATGATCAATGGAGCATATAATGAAACTGGTGTTAGAGGAGATCTAATTCGAGGGTTTAATCACAAAAGGTCTGGAGAGATCATGCTGGTACTGGAACCCAATTGGTTTGATGATGTCTGGGGAGATGCTGCAGATCACGGGTCTGGCTTCGCATATGACACCCATGTTCCAATGATATTCTATGGGTGGGACATCAAACAAGGAAGTTCTGTAAAGTATCACCCGATTACAGATATTGCTCCGACTATTTCTACGCTGCTCAATATCAAGTTCCCCAATGGCACTACCGGGAATCCTATAGCTGAAATACTTGATTAGTATCTCTACCGACAATAAAAAACACCTACTTGTTGTCTGCATTTTCCAATGGAAAATGGTATTATCGAAGATTGATAATGAAAGCAATGATTAATGTCAAGACCTGAGCAGTTTAGCAATCGGTGGGGAATCATCCTCGCATCGTTAGGAATGGCCATTGGAGCAGGCAACTTGTGGCGCTTTCCAAGGCTTGCTGGGCAGTATGGGGGAACCTTTATCATCCTTTGGATCTTTTTTCTTTTCATTTGGTCGATCCCGTTGCTTCTTGCCGAATTTTCTATTGGGAAAAAATTCAAAACCGGAGTCATTGGCTCTTACGCCCAATTGGCAGGTAAGAAATATACTTGGCTTGGTTTTTTTATTACTATCTGTACGCTTGGCATTGCATTTTACTACTCGGTAGTGACCTCTTGGGCATTGCAATATTTAGGTTTTGCTGTGGTCAATGCGCTCGATCCGGTATTTTCAGAGCCAACACTTGCTGATAAGCTTATCGCCAATCCGAATCATCTAGATGAATATTGGGACTATGTCTCCAATGGCAACTGGCTGACGATTGCCCTATATATACTGGTCACCATAGTGGGGGTATTTATGCTCTCCAGAGGCATCAAAAAAGGACTAGAACGTGCTAATAAGGTGCTCATTCCGAGTCTATTTGTGCTGTTGATTATTATCACCTTCATAGCACTCAATATGAAGAATGGCCTTCAAGGTTTGGAATATATGTTCGCCATCAATTGGAGTCATTTTGGAAATTCCACTATTTGGATAGAGGCACTTTCACAATCCGCATGGTCCACTGGAGCTGGCTGGGGGTTGATGATGACAATATCTGCGTATTCTCGAGACAATGAGGACGTTACGCTCAATACATTTATAGGTGCCTTTGGCAATAACACTGCCTCCTTGATGGCAGCGATGGCCATCTTGCCTGCGGTATTTGCATTGGCGCCATCATCTGAAGAAGCAATCGCCTACTTACAAACCGGCAATCAGGCATTGACATTCACTGTAATACCAAAGCTATTTGCCAATGTTCCCGGTGGTAGCGTACTCTCCATTATCTTCTTTTTAGCACTATTCTTAGCAGCGTTTAGTTCGCTACTCCCTATGATTGAGCTGTTCACTAAGAACTTAATAGACATGGGCATCAGTAGGAAAAAATCTGCTATTAGAGTCATCTTGTTTTTCATCATATTCGGTCTTCCGTCCGCCTACAGTCTTGACTACTTTTCCAATCAAGATTGGGTATGGGGCATAGGACTGATTCTTACTGGACTATTCATATTGTTTGCAGTCGCTAAGTATGGCATTACCAAATTCAAGACTGAATTAATTGATGGAGATGCTGACTTCAAAGTGCCTACCTCCTACTTCCGCATATGCGTGATTGCCAATTTAATTATAGGTGTATTCCTGATCTATTGGTGGATGTCACAAGGGTACAGCACCAACCCATGGTTTGACAAAGATGGGCTATGGAATGTATTTGATGTATATGCCAATGCGTCCATCGTCACACAATGGGGATTGGTATTATTGATTGGGCTCTTGCTCAATAAGTACTTGTATGACAAATTTGCTAAACGGGAAGAACTATGAGCACACTCTCGATCATCAGCATGGTAATTATCCTGACCACTATTATTGGCGGGTTTATATACTTTTTATCAATTGCGATCAAGAAGGAAAATGAGAAGGTGGAGGAGTAGATTTTACCCATCCACTTTGACAACATCAAATATTCTCTAAGATTCCGTTACCCCAAATGTATGAATTGGAGCTTGGCTTTGTGTGTTTGCTTTGCGCGGCTATGATTTCATACATAAGGTTATAAGCTGGCTTTTTATGTGATTAATAATTTTATTCTACTTGACATTACTTTTTTTAATAAGTCTTTTTGTTCTTCTGGTAAGAAGCTGTTGTCAATCCACCAAATAGCAGCCTCTAATTTTTTCCAAAATGGTTGATAGCGATTATGTAGTTGTTTTACGGTTAAGCCAAGGCTCAAACCAAATGTATCAAAATCTTTTTTTGTTATTTTGTTTTTTCTACCGTTTAACGTTAGACTCATTTGTTCGGGTTCCTTTTTAATAACTAGCATGGTGCTTACCAAATCATAAGCTGGACTTAAAGAAAATGCACTATCTGCTTTTTCCAACATCGAAAAATTTTTCAGATGCATATCTGCATTACCTGTTATAAAGCTAAAAACAACTAGTTCGAAATAGCGTAATGCATCCAATCCAGATTGTGTTGAATATTGCTTAATGGTTTTACCTATTTTCTCATAGCTACCTCTGTATTTATGTTCTGTAAGCGTTTCAGTAAGTTGGCATAAATCTTCGCAAGCTAACTTGGTTTCACCATCTCTTTCAAACCTTTTGGTAATGTAGGCAAGAGCACCTGTCTGCAATTTTACCAAGCCATGTTTAGCTGTTTCAATTCCAAATTCATTAGCAAGATGCATACATAAATCTTCATTTTCGGGTAATGAGCTATACGTTTCACTTTGTGGTTTTATTATGTAATTACTCTTATCTCCAACAATGGTGAATCGAATATCTTTTTCATATTCCTCTAACCATAAACTTAATTTGGGCTGAACCCCTGTGATAGTTGAGTTTGCGGCTATAGTTTCTTTGGCATAACTAGCCAGTTTTTTTTCATCAATATCAATTAATGGGACCTGTCTCAATCCAAAAATGGTAAATACACATTTTGGGTGATGATCAATTTGATTGTCAGGCAAAGGTTTATAGCAAAGCAAGCAGTTCATTCTATTTTTCATTTATTATACTTATGTCGCCAATACAATCTTTACAAAGTGTTAGCAATAAACTCATCCTATCTCGTGGGTTTAGTTTCCAACTGTCAATGGCAATTTTCAATAACCACCCTTCAGGTATTAACCCATCAAAAAAAGGAATCATATTTGTATCTGTGAAAACTTCTGAACGTAAAGGCAAAGTTCTGCTTACTACGCCATATACTGGATTTTGCAAATACGTCTCATTATATTGAAATGAATATCCATTTTCATCTTCCAAAACTGTGCCTGCCAGTTTATCTTTTTTGTATACCAACCCTTTTTTCATTGTATCAGCATCTATTGCTCTTCAATTTTCTGAATATCATTATGCGAAATGGTTTCGGTTAAATTATTATCGGATTTTTGTTGATACTTGATAGCATTGTTATTGGGTAAAAATTGCCATGCTACTATTTTATTTTCTTTTTTATCAATCATTTCTTTTATAAGAATACCATACTTTACAATCTTATTGGTTAAAGTGATTTTCACAGCCTTATTAAAGTAGTTCCAAAAAATATCATAAGCATCGGTCTGTTGTTTTCCAGGTGTTAATTGAAAGCCAAATAAGTTTAATACTTGGTCTACTTTGTCTAGTTGCAACGTTTCTTTACCTTGTTCCATTTCACGTATAAAACGAATACCAACTCCAGCTTTTGCAGCCAAGTTTTCCTGAGTAAGTCCAAGTTTTTTTCGTTGATATTTTATGAATGCTGATAATTTGCTCATTACCTTGTGATATACGTTATACCTTTACGGGTACAAATATATCGAATTATAATAAAATATTACCGATCGGGTATGATTTATTGTATTATTTATTATTTAATCCCGATCGGGTATGATTTATTACTAAACATAATGTGCCCAGAAGAGTGCTGCAAATGGTGCGGAACCCGTTGATCTTGATGACAAAATCGAGCTGGGACTTATCACTGACCAAGTGATAAATACTGACGGCACCCACAGGGAATATCATCTATTTGTACCTGATAATTATATGAATGCACCAGTCGTTATTGTCTTGTATGGGCATAACAGTAGCCATAGTAAACTAATAGGGCTGACGGATGATATCGCTCCATACGAACCTTGGTTAGCAATCTCCGAACAAGAAAACGTTATTTTGGCCGTACTCAATGGCCTTTTTATTTCGGAAGATGAAAAGGGTTGGAATGATTGTAGGTCAGACGCCCCAACAAATTCTAATGCAGACGATGTATTATTTGTCAGTGCTTTGATTGATTTTATTGTGGATAGATATGAAGTGGATATTGATAGGGTATAGGCACATGGAAGTTCAAACGGTGGACATTTTAGCATAAGACTTGCGAATGAACTTCCTCAGAAAATAACAGCAATTGCTTCAATTATATCTTCAAATGCTATAAACTCACAATGCTTAAACTCAACGACTCCGATTTCAACACTGATTATGAATGGCACAGGGGATCCGATATTACCATTTAATGGTGAAGAAATGGCATCAGACAGAGAAGTTATATCAACTCCTGATTATGTTAGCTATTGGGTAAACAGAAATGGAGTAAATGACACCGAAACAGCTTTTTATCAAATAATTAACGGAGAGCACACTAATCCGAGCATTTCTGAGAGAAACAGTGATATGCTTCGAAATGTACCTGGAAATCAGAATGGAGACATAGAAATGGCCGAAGAAATTTGGAGATTTTTTAAGTACAAAACGAAACAGTACTTCATACAATTAATAATAATACATTTCCTCAGTCCTCTACGAATGAGTAGCACACGATATTATTCTTCTATCTGCCCAGCCACCATCTCAATGCCCTCACGAAATGATCTTGGAGAATAGCCTAATTGATTAACTGCCTTGTCAATAATAAACCCAGTCTTAGGAGGACGTTTGGCTTTTTGTTGAAATTTCGACCCATCGGTCTCTTCTATCAGTGAAGCATCCAACTCAAAATATTCGGCTGTTTGCAATGCCATCTCATATGGCGTCAAGAAGTCCTTTCCTGAAATATTAAATATTCCTTTAGATTTCTTCTCAGCGATTAATAAACATCCTGCTGCTAAGTCTTCAGCCAGTGTGGGTGTGCGCCATTGATCGTTTACCACATTGATCGATTCTCCCTTTTCTAAGCTAGACTTCACCCAAAGGATAATATTTGATCGGCTCATCTCCGGTGTTACTCCATATACGAGCACAGTCCTGACAATCGACCAAGCAGTACTACTTCCTTTTACAATCTCTTCAGCAGCTAGTTTGCTCTCTCCATAATAATTGACTGGAGCAGGTATAGCCTCTTCATCCAAAGAACCTTCTTCCCCACTGAAGATAAAGTCCGTAGAAAGGTGAATAAAATGCGCATCACAAAGCTCCGCCACTTCTACTAAATATTTGACTGCGGTAACATTGATCTCCCAACAGGCTCTGCGCTCCTCCTCACACTGATCAACATTGGTCATGGCCGCTGTATGGATGATCACATCTGGAGAAAACTCCGACACTACCGTCATCACCTCTTCCTGGTTGGTGATATCTAATGATTCGTAGGTGATATGTTCTGGCAGATGAGATAGTCTACTATCGCCTCTACTGGTCGCAAATACCTGGGTTGAGGCATATCCACTAAGAACATCTATTAATTTCTGCCCTAGCAGACCGTTCGAACCTGTGATAAGTATTCTCATATTGTAACTTAAACTTTGCCAAAGTTATCCAATAACTCCGACAACTGATCTAACAATTAAGTGTTGCCTTTAGTAGGTGAAGTCTATTGAACTTTGGCAAAGTTCGTATTAAAAAATTTCTACTCCTTTTCGAGGTTGCGTATCCTTAAGGACTTTCTCTTACAATTTGAACTGGACAGTGAATACATGACCCAAGGTGATTAGATTCCGAAACTTTGGCAAAGTTAAGCATGCACTATTCCTCAGGATAAGTATATCCGTACTCCTTGGTTATCTTCTTCTTGCTCATCTCTTCAAGCTCTATGAGCATGATGATATCCTCAGATGGTCGGTTTCTTCGATCGACAGGTTGATCTGCAATTTTGTCAACTACTTCAAGTCCTTGGATCACTTTTCCAAACACGGTGTATTCATCATCTAAGTGGGGTGCTCCACCAACTGTTGTGTAGGCAGTCACACGCTCTGGAGCTACATCCTTGGTGACCTTCACTTTCATCACATCAGCTATAAAATCTTTCATCTCTACCAATTTCTTGCTATAGGCTTCTGGTCCCTCATTTTGATAGATACTAATAAACATCTGTTTCAATGAATCATACTTGGGTTGTTGGAACATCTGCTGACAGGCCCTGCCTAAAATATTCATATCAACTGTCAGTGCTACTTCATCTATTACCTTACCTTGTACGATGTAAAATTGACTGCCGCTTGAAGCTTTTTCCCGATTGACATTGTCAGGCTGACGGGCAGCAGATAGTGCTCCTTTCTCGTGAAATAGAGACTTCACAAACTCAGCTGGAACTTGGTGGCCAGGACCCCCACTTCCCAATGATGCACCGGGAGCAGCACCTTTAGAATTTGGGTCTCCACCTTGTATCATGAAGTTTTTCATGACCCTATGAAAAAGTAAGCTATCAAAGAAACCTTCTTGGGCCAACTTGATAAAATTCTCCTTGTGCTTTGGCGTCTCATCATACAGAATCGCTTTCATATCTCCATAAGGGGTCTTGATCGTCACCAAAAAATCTTTCTCGCTTTTACAGGAAGTGAACATTACTGTTCCTATAAACATAAGTGCTAATAGTTTATTCATTCTTTTATTGTTAATAGTTATTCAATTGTCCAGTTGATAGTGCATGATTCGCTCATCAACGAATGAACTAATTCGCTAATTCGCTAATTCGCTAATCATCTAATTTATCTTTTATTTCTTTCAATATTTTATCTCCACCCAGTGAGAATACACGATCTGCTAATGCAGTTCCAGCTTCTTCTGGATTGCTGATATCAATCGTTACGGTCTCATGAATGAGCTTCTTGCCATCTAAGGAAATAATTCCACCCGTTAGTTTTTCTTCATCAGCCAGTGCAAATACTGGAATACTACATCCACCTTCGAGCTTGCGCAAATAAGCACGTTCTGCTAATAGTTTTGTCTCGGTAGCCGTATGATTGGTTAACAATCTTACTTCTAGCTTCTTGTCAGTTGATAAGTTTGTCGCACACTCTATAGCTACACTTCCCTGCCCCACCGCTGGCACAAACTCGTTAATTGAAAATTCATGCGCAATCATCTCATCATAACCCATGCGATGTACGCCCGCATAAGCCAAAAATAGTCCATCACAGGCACCTTCGTTCATCTTAGCAATTCTCGTTTGAAGATTCCCCCTAACTGCTACTGTCTGAATCTGAGGATAATACTTCTTTAAAAGTGCTATGCGCCTGGTTGATGAAGTACCTATTGTTAAAGGTTTTGAGATGTCAAAATTTTGCTGAGTACTCACGATCACATCATGCGCTTTCTCTCTTTCCGTGAAAGCAATCAGCTCAAACCCCTCCGGCAATTCTGACTGCATGTCCTTAGCACTGTGAACGGCAATATCTATGATTCCATCCTCTAATTGTTGCTCGATCTCTTCAGTAAATACTCCCTTACTACCGATCTTAGATATGGAGACATCGAGGATTTTGTCACCAGTTGTTTCTATTGTGATGATCTCAGTTTCTAACCCACCTTGCTGCAACTTTTTGGCAATATAATCTGCTTGCCACAAAGCCAATTTACTCCCTCTCGTCCCTATTCTTATTTTGTTCATGTAATTATTTGAATCCTATTCTAGAATAGGATTATTTTATTAATACTTGTAACAATGTATTTAACCGCAACGCTTACGCCATAGCTTCAGCGAAGGCACAAAGAGCACAATGAGATCGCAAAGTTCGCAAGGACTTTCTTTGCGTACTTTGCGTAAGGCTTAGCCAACTTTGCGGTAAACATTTTTCAACATTTGTACCTATACCTGCTACCCTCGAATACTTTCTATCGTAATTTATTACATCTATTTACTTTATTCTTCCTGCAATGTAAAGTGACAAGTCTAAAAAAGTGATTTTTGGACTGGCATTCCTTTCCAAATGATACAGCGCATCATTCAGTTGTTCGGTAACATCAATCACCTTATCAGCATCCAATACTTTTCCAAAATTCTCTACAAATGCCCTTTCCTCCCCAGTAACTTTCACCACTTCATGTACTTGCAAATTGGTAATCAATGCTTCTCGCATTGTGCTAATACCGTATTGCAATAAGTTCTTTTGATCGATCTTGTTCATTTTATGAAAATCCTCTGCCATCAATACCATCGCTCCGAAATCTCGCTTGAAACACATGCGCATCCACTCCTTGAACAAGGACTGGCTTTCATGTCCCTCACTATCAAGCATGCTGAAAGCCTCTGTCACATCACTATTCGCCAGGTATGCTATTTGAGTGGCTTTGTCTTGGTCTGTCCCGAATTGTGCAATCAGCAAGTCTCTCATTTCCTTGTCAGACAGCGGTCTGATTTTCACTATCTGAGTTCTGGACAAGATCGTGGTCAACAATTGTTCATCATCATTGCAAACCAATAGAAAGACTGTTCCCTCTGGTGGTTCTTCCAATATTTTTAACATGCCATTAGCAGCTGATGAGTTCATATACTCTGGCAACCAAATGATCATCACTTTGTATTTCCCTTCAAATGCTTTCAAAGAAAGGTGTTTGATCACTTGTCTGCTCTCTTCTTTCGAGATATTAGCTTGTTTATTTTCTCCACCATAGGTATTTGCCCACTCATTTACAGATCTGTAAGGATTCTTTATCAGGAATCTTCTCCAATCTGGTAAATAATTAACACTCACCACATCTTTACCAGTAATGTTTTTAGTCCCACTCACTGGGAATACAAAGTGCATATCTGGATGCACATACTTACTATTCTTACTACATGAAGGACATGTCCCACAGGAGTCATTGTCTTTCGGCTGCTCACAGTTGAGGTAAGTCGCATATGCCAATGCCAATGGCAAATTGCTGCCGCCATTTTTAGACAAGAAAAGCTGGGCATGCGCAATGTGATTATTATTGACTGCCCCGATCAATCGATCCTTTACGTCCTCCAGCCCTGATATATCTGCAAATTTCATAATTAGCTATCTTTCTTCTCCCAAACGCGATATGCTGCTGTACTGACAAAAATATGATCTAGTATTGACTTCTCTTCTTCATTCAAAGTCATTGCTCTGCGTTCCATCACCTTCTCTGCAACTTCATGCATCTTTCTCATCTGGAAAGTGGTAAAGCCCGCTGCTCCTCCCCATGAAAAGGAAGGGATAAAATTCCTTGGAAATCCTGAGCCAAATATATTCGCCCCCACTCCTACTACCGTTCCAGTATTGAACATGGTATTGATACCACACTTGGCATGATCCCCCATCATCAGCCCACAGAACATCTCACCTGTGTTTTTAAAACCACCTTTGTCATAATTCCAAATCTTCACATCCGCATAGTTGTTCTTCAAATTAGACGTATTGGTGTCTGCGCCAAGGTTGCACCACTCGCCTATCACTGAGTTGCCAAGAAATCCATCATGCCCTTTATTGGTATATCCGAATATCACTGAGTTGCTGATTTCTCCTCCTACCTTTGAGTAAGGACCAATTGTCGTATCTCCTTTTATCTTTGCGCCCATATTGACATGAGAACCTTCACAAAGTGCAAATGGGCCTTTGATGATTGCTCCTTCATGGACTTGGGCATTCTTGCCTATGTATATTGGTTCATCTTCAGCATTGAGAATAGCCGCTTTGATGGATGCTCCTTCTTCTACGAAAATATTTTCCACACCATATATAATGATATGTGTATCTATGATTTTCTGTGAAACCCTCCCTTTAGTCAATAGTTCAAAGTCAACTTTGAGTTCTGCTGCATTGTATTTAAAAATATCCCATGAGTCTCTCACCACAGTGACGTCACCAGTATATTCTATAACACTAGATGTGTCTTCTAATGTATCTGCGGCAGTCTTTACAGCTATGGTTTCTCCATTTAGCTGTAAAGCTTCATTTTTAGACAAAGCTTTGATGGCTTCTACCAGCGAACCATTGGGACAAACTGCACCATTGATGAATAAATTATCTTCAGTTGATGTTTTAGGGAATTTAGAAGATAGATAATCCTCCGTTTGAAATGATGGCTGAGTACCAAGCCATTTCTCCCACTTCTCTGAAATCTTCAATATGCCAATGCGAATATCGGCAACAGGCCTGGTAAATGTGAAAGGCAGCAATGATGCGCGTATAGCGGGTTCATCGTAGAGTACAATATTCATCATGCCACAAAAATAAAAAAGTCTTCAGGATTAACTATCCCTAAGACTCTTAAATGACAAAGTAGATCTAAATAATACGGCTTCTTAAAACATCAACCCTACATTCAAATTGAAGGAGTTGTAATTCACAAATTGTGCAGACTGATCCCCTTGTACTTTAGAGGTCTTATAGACTGTACCCTTCATGTCAAATATCCCACTGCCTATTCCAATACCTACGATCACATGATTACTTCCCCACGCATACACTGGAAGCTCTATTCCTATATCTCCTCCCAAACCTCCATTGGTTTTAGTCCCATCAAATGGTTGTTGATAAACCAATTGCAATAGTATGTTGGCATTAAGTTCGTCCAAAATTGATATTCTGAATTGACCACCCAAGTCTAACAGCGAAAGTTGCGGATTGGTAAAAAAATGCACCCCTGCCAATAATCCAGTACTAAACTTGTCTTTGATCACCCAATGATTATAAGAATACAATAATCGTGCAGCTAACTTGCTATCGGGTTCGACTTCTCCATTTCTAAATTCAGAAATCTGATATTCCCCATCAGGCGCAAGCATCCGCTTGTGCACACAACGCAAGTCTGCTACACAAAGTAAATAGAAAGTTTTGAAATTTGAGGCAGTAATAAGAAGTTTGATTTAGCAAGGAGAGCCAGACAGTTTGTGGCTAATAAAGTCTCCATCAGGCGAATTAATCTGGTATTTCTTTAAGCAATTCTTTCAACTCTTTATCTGGGATATTTTCTTGATCGGACTTGTCATAGATGGAGAGCAGGTAAACGGTAGTATGAGCCACTTTCAGGTGTGTAATTACTCGTGATCCACCCGACTTTCCTTTTCCTTTGGAAGTAATAGCCATGCGAATTTTATAGCAATTGCTGCCCAGAGAAGTTCCTTGCGTAG